>VOFC01006634.1_pt1 | contig 38305 bp, 70 predicted proteins | sample 5384161 | NCBI WGS metagenome assembly VOFC01 (sample SAMN12384722, study PRJNA508395) | human gut metagenome | isolation source: healthy gut B | host: Homo sapiens | reverse complement strand
TGATGTCAACTAATCAGCTAAAAGTATCTAAACTGGTATATAAAGCAAAAAATCTTATGGTGTTGAAATTTGAAGATAGCGTTTACTTTGATTTATCTAAAGACAACATGATATACTATGCTAGTGATAGTCATACTCCCCGGTATCGAATTCATGTATCAGGAAGCACCAGAAAAATGGTTAAATATGCCGCTGCTTATGATGAATTAAAAGAAGCCATCGAAAACATGGTTTCCGTATTCATATGTATCTTGAAAGTATTAACAGTATTTCCAATGAGCTACATGATAATTATTTTGGCTGGCGAGAATGCTTTACTAAACAAAACGATTATAACCAAAGAGTCAGAAGTGTTCAAAAAGCTTGGAAGAAAATAGAAGAAAATGCAACTGATTCAGCTAAGCAAAAGTATTATAACAGATTCTAGCTTTAAACTTTTCTATGGCAAAGAATGTATTAATGCTAAAGAAATCGAAGTGAATTTAAGTGGTGATTTTATGTCGTGGCAATTACCAATTTAAAAAATTAATTCAGCTATCTTTTTTCTATCAAAAACTTATAATTATATAACTATAATAAAGCTCAAAGAGCCTATCACAATTTTAAGTGATAGGCCCTTTTTGAGTAAAGGTCTTGAATTTTTATTTAGGAGTTTATTTGTTAAGTTATTTACCAGGGAAGAAAGGCCATACCATCGGGATTACAACCAAGGATACGATGAAAAGCTACGATTACCAGACCGGTACCAGCTTTTACGTAGTCCATGAATCTGTATCCGCCAGGGCCAAGTACCAGAGTGTTCGGAGGAGTACCTACCGGAGTTGCGAATGCGCAGGATGCTGCAACAGCGATAGCCATCAGAACTGCTTTCGGGTCAGCGCCCAGTTGTTTTGGGAAATTGCCAAACCAATTGGGCACAGCAATGCAGAAGAAGCGGTATTGGACATGAATTGGGTCAGACCGCAAGACAGGATGAACAGGATTGCAGGTTACAACCAACGGAGAAGGAGAACCGCCCATCAGACCTACGGTCCATTCAGCGATTAATTTACCAGCGCCGGTTTTATCCATCGATGCAGATACAGGCATCATGCCAGCGAACAGGAAGATGGTTACCCAGTCGATGGAAGCATATGCTTGTTTTTCAGTTAAGCAACCGGTCAGTACGCACAGCAGAGCGCCAATGATTGCTGCCATTTCCAGGGATACCCGGGATACCAAACAGCCATAACCAGAACTACGCCACCGAGGATAACGCCAGAGATAATCTTGTTTTTTACGATCTACTTCATTAGCTTCGATTTCTTGTTCGATATCTTGGTCTGCATCTATTTGTTTGTTCGGCAGTGCAAGTATTTACCTAAGAACATCATGTACAGCATACCAGCAATGGAGATAGGAACACCAATCCAAGCGAATTCGAAGAAGCCGAAAGGTTCCAGACCTGCAGCGCTCATTGCACCAGTTGCAATGATATTCGGAGGAGTACCAACCATGGTGATAATACCACCCCAACCGCAAGCGAAAGCTAACGGCATTAATTGACGAGAAGCAGGGAATTTTAGCTGCGGAGCAGATACCCAGAGCAACGGGCAAAGCAGGCAAGCAAGCGGTACCGGTGTTGGACAATACTGCGGACAGTACAGTACCTACGAGCATTAAGCCGAACATTAAGCTGTTTTCGCCAGTGCCGCACATTTTACTACGACACCACCGATTTCTTGTGCTAAGCCAGTGTAGAACATGGAAGCACCAACAACGAACATACCTGCAAACAATACTACAGTAGAGTTAGACAAGCCGCTGAATACCTGTTTAGCAGGAATCAGACCTAAAAGACCGGAAGCGATAGCTGCACCGCCGACAGCGGTAACTGCCAAAGGAATGAGTTCGGTTACAAATAACAATGCAACTACTGCCAACAAAATGAGACATTTGATTGCTGGGGACATTGTTTTCCTCCTTAGAAATAAAATGTTTAATTTTTTAGGTACATCAAAATACCTATTTACATATAACTAAGTAAAGCCAGCACAGAAAATTTTTGATTATATTCATTTTCTACTAAGAAATTTTCATTTTTTAGCATTTCAAACCTGTGTGGGATTACAAAAATTTGAACGATTCAAACTACCATTTCCACTTACTTTATTTACTTAATTATCGACGTTGTTAATAATATCACACTTTTTTCCAAAAAAGCAACCCTTTTCCTCAGATTTCTTCACAAAGTTTACACAATCAGTTAAGATTTTATTTTGTATATTTATACATAATCTTATGAGAGCAAAAAAATAACAGACGCAACATTTCGTTACGTCTGTTATTATATCTTTTGTTTATTCTAACAAATTATTTACCCGGGAAGAAAGGCCATACCATCGGAATTACTACCTAGGGATACTACGAAAGCTACGATTACCAGACCGGTACCAGCTTTAACATAGTCCATGAATTTGTATCCGCCAGGGCCAAGAACCAAAGTATTCGGAGGAGTACCTACCGGAGTTGCGAATGCGCAGGATGCTGCAACAGCGATAGCCATCAGAACTGCTTTCGGGTCAGCGCCCAGGTTTTGAGAGATTGCAATACCAATCGGGCACAGCAGAGCTGCAGATGCGGTGTTAGACATGAATTGGGTCAAGCCGCAGGACAGGATGAACAGGATTGCGGTTACAACCATCGGAGAAGGAGAACCACCCATCAGGCTTACAGTCCATTCTGCAATTAATTTACCAGCACCGGTTTTATCCATTGCTGCAGATACAGGCATCATACCAGCAAACAGGAAGATGGTTACCCAGTCGATAGAAGCATATGCTTGTTTTTCAGTTAAGCAACCTGTCAATACGCAAACCAGAGCACCGATGATTGCTGCCATTTCCAAGGAGATACCTTTGATACCAAGAGCCATAACCAGAACTACAGCAATCAGGATGACACCGGAAATTCATTTTGTTTTTGGAAGAAGCGTTAGCTTCAATTTCTTGTTCAATTTCTTGGTCAGCATCTAATTCTATTTCGGCAACGAGGTGCTTACCGATAAACATCATGTAGACCATACCAGCGATGGAAACAGGAATACCGATCCAAGCAAATTCAAAGAAACCGAAGGGTTCTAAACCAGCTGCAGTCATTGCACCAGTTGCAATAATGTTAGGCGGTGTGCCTACCATGGTAATGATACCGCCCCAACCGCAAGCGAATGCCAAAGGCATCAATTGACGGGATGCAGGGATTTTAGCTGCAGAGCAGATACCTAAAGCTACAGGCAGTAAGCACGCAGCGGTACCAGTGTTAGACAGTACGGAAGATAATACAGTACCAACTAACATTAAACCAAACATCAGGCTGTTTTCGCCAGTGCCGCAAAGATGGACTACTTTGTTACCAATAGCCTGCGCCAAACCAGTGTAGAACATGGCTGCGCCTACAACAAACATGCCGGCGAATAATACTACGGTGGAGTTAGACAAACCAGTAAAGATTTGACCTACAGGAATCAAGCCTAACAAACCGCAGGCGATTGCACCGCCGGTTGCAGTAATTGCCAAAGGAATAAGTTCGGTTACAAATAATAATGCAACTACTGCCAACAGAATTAAACATTTAATTGCTGGGGACATAATATGTTCCTCCTTTAAAAATATTTATATACAATATCCAATGGGATATTATATAGCTGTTTAATTATATTTTAGTTTTCAATGTGCTTTTATCTTTTGATGGTTTTATAATAACACATTTTTTTGAAAGTTCTGTTGCTCTCGCAACACATTTTCTTGATCAATAATCAATAGTGCAATTTTACATACATTTTATATTTTTATTTTATATAATATTCTCTTTTTTTAAAATATATCTTTTATTAATTTAAACCTATAAATAAGGCTATTTTCTTCATTTTTTGCTATTTTATTAAAGTTAATTTTTACTTATTAAAGTACATGGATTTTTATCACTTTCTTTATTTTTTTTATTGTTTTAGTACTAATTTGTCTAAAAATTCTCTCCAATAAGGTCTTGACATTCTATTATTCATAAACATACACGATAATAACTATATTTATACAACCAAGTAATAGTACCTGATAATAATACAAATTTAATTAAATGTTATAAAGAATTCTTTTTTTTGCCACAGCAAAAAAAGGCCTGCCGTTAAACGACAAGCCTTAAACAATATTTTATTCTCTAGCTATTCTATTCCTTAACATTCGCCAAAAAGCTCAAAAAAGTATTCTTATCAAAATTAATCAAGCCATCGGTACGCATTTTCGCTAACTCTCTAGTCAGAGCACTGCGATCAGCATCTAAATAGTTGGCTAAATCTGTTCTATTGAAAGGAATAGTAAATTTTATTAGAATTATTATATTTCGCTTCCCTGCTCTAAATATGCTTTAGAATTTTTACTTCGCAAGGTCTTTTTACATAAAATCTCTGTTTTTTTCAATTAGTCGTGTATTATTGTCTGCAAGAATAGAAACAATATTGCACATCAGGCGACGGCTGGCTTCACTGTTCCCACTTTCAAAAAAGTACTTTACCTAATGGCAAAGCATTAAAACTTCGCTGTCGCTAGCAGCAAAATAACTTACATTGCTTCGATCACCCAGCTTTCCTAAAAGTTCTCCGCAAAAAACTGAGCCTACACCTAAATTTGCAATAATGGACTTTTCACCCCAGATATCCTCTTTTATCATCTGGACTGTACCTTCCATAACCACACACAAGTTCTCTACACAATCACCTGCTAAATAAATATAATCAGATTTATGAAAATGTTTTATTAAAGCATGAAATTTTTGCAATACCTCGTTGATTTCATCACGAGCAAAACCGCTAAATAGCGGTAAATCAGCATAATTGGGAACATACATTTTTAAAGACATTTTATCACCACATTACATATATTTTAGATTATGAATAGATTATTGCTTAATTTTATTATGACAAATTAAATTATATATGTAAATATTTTGTAATTAAAGTAAGCATTATGTAAGTTTGTTGCACAGGCAACATACACTTGTGAACACACTATTAGTAAAATTAGTAGTAAAATATGTAAATTTTCTACTACTGGTACTAAAAATAATTGATATCACACTTATGTCATTAAGTAAATAAAGAAAGTCATTATTTTCTGAAAATTTGTTGCTTTAGCAACATCTGCACTAGGAAACTATAATATAATAAAGGCATAGCAAACAGAGACATTTGCTTGGGACATTATGTTATTGTTCCTTTCTTAACCGGTACATGTTGAGGGACTTGTACCGGTCTTTTTTGCTCTAGATAGCTTTATAGCGTTTCTGAGCATCGTATTACAAACTCAAATATAACTATAGCTATAAAGACTTTCAATGCTTCTAGCGGGCTGCCAAAGCCTTTTTAAACAGATAAAAACGCCGGTCCATACACAATACAGATCGGCGTTTTCATATACGTTTATTTAAACAAGTTTTTTATCTTATTCAAAAGCTTTTTTCTTCCGGATTAATGTTATCCTTACTGATTTCCGCAAAAGCACGCAGAGCATCCTTCTGTTTATCATTCAGCTTAGTCGGTACAACAACCTTAATACGTACCAATTGGTCACCACGTAAACCGCCACGGAGGCTAGGAATACCTTTGCCTTTTAAGCGCAATACTTTACCAGGTTGAGTACCTTCAGGAATTTTCATAGTTACAGCACCGTCCAAAGTCGGAACTTTAACCTCTGCACCTAAAGATGCTTGAACAATGTTAATAGGAACTTCGCAGATAACAGTAGTACCATCACGGTCGAAGAATTTGTGTTGTTTTACGTACAGATATACGTATAAATCACCGCTCGGACCGCCCTTGGCACCTGCTTCACCCTCGCCGCTTACACGCAGTCTGGAGCCATTATCTACACCTGCAGGAATCTTAACCTTCAGCTTCTTGTTTTTTCTTAACAGTGCCCTTGCCACGGCATTCCTTTACACGGATTGCTTACAATCTTACCTTCGCCATGACATTTAGAGCAAGGACGCTCATTAACCATTTGACCAAACATGGTATTTTGAGTGAAACGGACATAACCTGTACCATGGCATTCAGGACAAGTTTCTACTTTGGAACCTGGCTCTGCACCATTGCCATGACAATGTTCACAAGTTTCGTCACGATATAAATTGATTTCTTTCTCTACACCAAAAGCAGCTTCTTCAAAAGAAATCTCTAAATCAAAACGTAAATCAGCACCACGTTGCGGACCTGCATTACTGCTACGGCTACCACGACCACCTTGTCCACCAAAGAACATATCAAAGATATCGTCCATACCGCTACCGCTGAAGCCACCGAAACCACCACCGAACGGATTGCCACCGGCACCGCGCCAGCTTGAGCCTGCTCGAACATTTCAGGGGCCTAATTGGTCATATTGTTGACGTTTAGTTTCATCGGACAAAACGCCATAGGCTTCGCCAGCCTCTTTGAATTTCTCCTCAGCTTCGGCATTGCCTTTATTACGGTCAGGATGATATTTCAGGGCCAGTTTACGGTATGCTTTTTTAATTTCGTCCTGGGTAGCAGTTTTAGATACTCCCAACACTTCATAATAATCTCTCTTAGCCAAAACAGGCGCCTCCCAATATCGTTTTAAATAAACTCAACTATGTAAATACATTGAAGGGATTTGCAACTTTAGGCAACGGAAAACTTTGCTTCAAAAGTATGCAAATCCCAATCAACACATTATAATCAAGTCTTGCAGTAAACCTGCACTAAGCATAAGCTCAGTTCGATTTACTATTATTTTTTATCTTCGTCAACAACTTCAGCATCAACTACATCGTCATCTGCTTTTTTGCACCTTGAGCAGGACGTCTGCACCTGCAGCACCTTTTTGTGCTTCAGTTTCTTTGTACAGTTCAGCGCTCAATTCATATAACGGTTTAGTCAGAGCTTCAGTGTCAGCTTTAATTTTTTTCTAAGTCTTCACCCTTCATGCTTTCTTTCAGGGTATCAACAGCGCTTTTAACTTTAGCAATCAAATCGTCTTTGCCTTTGCCTTCCATGTCTTTCATGGTTTTTTCAGCTTGATAGCACAGGTTATCGGCTTGGTTACGAACTTCAACGCCTTCTTTGCGTTTTTTATCTGCTTCAGCATTAGCTTCTGCTTCTTTTAACCATTCTATCTACTTCGTCTTTATCCAGAGAGTACCGGAGGAAGTAATAGTGATTTTTTGTTCTTTGCCAGTGCCAAGTCTTTAGCACTTACGTTTACGATGCCGTTAGCATCAATATCAAAGGAAACTTCAATTTTAGGAATTCCACGCGGAGCGCCGGGATACCGCTTAATTCGAAGCGACCCAGAGTTTTGTTATCCGCAGCCATTTCACGTTCACCTTGCAGTACATGAATGTCAACGGAAGGTTGATTATCAGCTGCAGTGAGAATACTTGTTTTTTAAGTAGGAATAGTGGTGTTACGTTCAATAATTTTAGTAAATACACCGCCTAAGGTTTCAATACCTAAAGGACAACGGAGTTACATCCAACAGCAGTACGTTGCCAGTACCTTCTTCACCGGACAGAACACCAGCTTGAATAGCGGCACCAACTGCTACGCATTCATCAGGGTTAACACCTTTATAAGGTTCTTTACCCATAAATTGTTTAATAGCAATTTTGAACAGCCGGGATACGAGAAGAACCGCCAACCAGGATTACTTTGCTGATATCGCTAGCAGACATACCTGCATCACTCATAGCTTGACGAACAGGACCCATAGTACGTTCTACCAAATCTGCAGTCATAGCTTCGAATTTAGCACGAGTCAAGTCCATATCTAAATGTTTCGGGCCATCAGCACCTGCAGTAATAAACGGCAAGTTAATGTTGGTGCTCATAACACCGGACAATTCGATTTTTTAGCTTTTCAGCACTTCACGCAGACGTTGCATAGCCATACGGATCGGTAGACAGGTCAATGCCTTCAGCTTTTTTTTGAATTCTTCAACCATCCAGTCGATAATCTTTTTATCAAAGTCATCGCCACCCAGATGAGTATCACCATTAGTTGCTTTTACTTCGAATACGCCATCACCTACATCCAGGATGGATACATCGAAAATGTACCGCGCCAAGGTCATATACCATAATGGTATGGTCATCAGTTTTATCAATGCCATATGCAAGAGATGCTGCAGTAGGTTCGTTTACGATACGCAGAACTTCCAGGCCTGCGATTTTACCTGCGTCTTTAGTAGCTTGACGTTGGCTGTCGTTGAAGTATGCAGGAACAGTGATAACTGCTTGAGATACTTTTTCACCTAAATAGCTTTCTGCATCAGCTTTCAGTTTTTGCAGAATCATTGCGGAAATTTCTTCCGGAGAATATTTTTATCATCAATGGTTACACGATAGTTGCCTTCGCCCATGTGACGTTTGATAGAGCTAATGGTTCTATCAGGATTAGAAACAGCTTGACGTTTAGCCAGCTGACCTACAAGACGTTCACCATTTTTAGCAAAACCAACAACGGACGGAGTCAGACGAGAACCTTCTTGGTTATGATAACAGTAGGTTCGCCGCCTTCCATAACGGCAACAACAGAGTTAGTAGTACCTAAGTCAATACCAATTACTTTAGACATTTTTATTCCTCCTAAACTTTCTTAAACAAAAGTAGCTAATTGTAAATTTTATCTTCAGAGCTACACAACTTAATCGTTGTTAATAACTCTTACTTTACTATGACGGATAACCTTATCGCCTAATTTATAGCCTTTTTCCAAAACCATATCGATTGTTTCATCCTCCAGGTCAGGATTCTGTGTACGCATAACAGCTTCATGAACCTTCGGATCGAATTTTTTCATTCTGGGCGGGAATCTCTTCCACGTTCAGATTTTTGAAAACATCATCCAATTGGCATGAATCATATCCATGCCTTTCATGATACCTTCGATATCATTAGTTTTTTTTAGCACTGATTTCAGCACGTTCGAAGTTATCAAGAACTTTTAAAAACTGTCTTACGACACCAGCGGTAACGAAAGCAGATAACTGTTCTTTTCACCGGCAGTGCGACGACGGAAATTATCAAAATCAGCCTGTAAACGCATTAAGCGGTTAGTCAATTCTTCGATTTTTGTATCCTTAGGATCAGGCTCTCTTTGCTTCAGCGAGCTTCTTCTGCTTTAGCTTCTTCAGCTACAGCTTCATCAACCTTTGTTCTTCTTTTTTGATTTCCTGTTCTTTCTGAACAACCTGATCTTGAGTATTCTTTTACATCATTATCTTGCAAGGCTCTTCCTCCTTAGATAGACTATCTATTTTCTGCTTGTCGTGGGCTATTGGCAAACATCGTCTTAAGATATTTATGCAGATAATCCATAACAGAAATTACTTTGCCGTATTCCATACGTGTAGGTCCCAAAACTGCCATTATTCCTACAATCTGACCGTTTAAACGGTAGGTTGCCTGAACCATCTTTGCAATCCTGAATACCGGAAAATTTATTTTCACTGCCAATAGTAACCTTCAAACCACTATCTTCACCTGCTTTTAATAAGTCACGGACCATACCTTCTTCTTCCAGAATCCCCAGAAGATTCCTTTACACGGTCCACATCACGGAACTCCGGTTGTGCCAGCAACTGTTTGGTGCCACCTAAGAAAACCTTTTGCTCCTGATGCTTATTACGCATCTTACGAATGCTTTGAACTAAAAGAGGTAAATATCAGCTTGTCATCAGCAATATCGGTATGTACAGCCTGTAACAGCTCTTCGGTAATCTTGGACAGCTCGCAGCCTTCTAATAAACGACTTACGCGGCCGGCAAGATAGTCAAGCTCCTCGGTTCGCATACCTAAAGGAATTTCTACAACACAGTTATCCACATTACCGTCATCAGTAATAATACAGAGGATGGCGTGGTGCTCATCCAGAGGTAAAAAACTTCATATAACGGAACCTGGCCCCTATATCCCGATTAGCTAAAACCATCGAAACATTCTGTATCATACGGGGAAAGAATTTTCGCCGTGGAGCGGAAAATTTCATCAATGCTTCTATGTCTTTCATTAAACCAACTATTAATCAATGCTCTGTCGTTATCTGTCAAACTATCAGGTGCACCCAGAGAATCGACATAAAAACGATAAGCCTGAGCAGATGGAATACGTCCCGCTGAAGTATGCGGCTGTTCCAAATAACCTAAAAAGCTCTAAATCGCTCATTTCATTGCGAATAGTTGCAGGGCTAAGCCTAAATCATATTTACGGGCTATAGTTCTGGAGCCTACTGGTTCAGCAGTAGAAATATAATCCTCAATGATGAGCTGGAGAATTTTTTTTTTTTTCTTTCTATCATTTAACATTATTCCCACCTCATCTTTTTTGTTGTTAGCACTCGCTTTGTTGGAGTGCTAACACCTTGATACTAGAATAGCACTGCCTATATATATTGTCAACACTATTTTCTTAAAAATTTAATCTGTCACAAATATTTCAAAAATACGATTGCCTATCTCCATTCCTTTAGTCGTCAAGCGTAGACGTGCCTTAGTAACGTCATAAACAAGATAGCCTTCCTGTAAATAAAATTTTAAATCAGCACCAAAACTTTGCATTACATCTACACCAAAAACGCGCCTCAGCCTCTGCTAAGTCAGCACCTGCACAACGACGCAAGCCCCATAAACATAAATTCAGCCAGATGCTCCTCATTACTTAATTCTTCTATAGTGTATAAAGCACTTCCAGACCAAGAAACTTCTGTCAGCTCTGCTACACCATCAATATAGCGACTACATCACCTACGGCAGTACGACGTGCCTGACCATCAAAGCCACAAGCCGCAGCACCAAATGCTATATAAGGATGATACTGCCAGTAAACCGTATTATGGCGGGAATATTGATTATTTTTGGCATAATTAGAAATCTCATAACGCTGAAAAGCCGACCTTTTGCAGAAAGTCCTGTACCAACTCATACATATCAGCATTAGTATCTTCATCGGGTAAAACAATTTTACCTTTATCAACTAAGCTAGCCAATGGAGTTTCTTCTTCTACAATTAAACCATAAACAGAAATATGCTCTATTCCGGTAGCCGTTAAACGCTCTAAAGTATCACGTAGGCTAGTCATCGTCTGTTGGCGGCAGACCATAAATCAAATCGCAGCTAATACGCTGAAATCCTGCTTGTTTCGCCATATCTACGGCCTCTAGTGCTTGATCCGCATTATGAATACGTCCGATAGCTTTCAGTTCATTATCCTGTAAGCTTTGTACCCCAAAGCTGATACGATTAAAACCAATATCACGTAATGCCGTTAACTTTTCTAAATCAGCAGTCCCTGGATTCACTTCAATTGTAGCCTCACATGGTCTGGCGCCAAAAAGCATATTTTTTTAAAAGTATTAGTAATTTTTCTTAAACATTCCGTCGGCAGCACGCTAGGAGTACCCCCACCGAAATAAATACTAGCCTTCGGTGCCATGAATTGATTTTCTTCTGCACGTAAGACAATCTCACGGCAAACAGCATCAGTATAACGCTCCATGATTTTTCACTAAAAGCCGGCATAAGACGTAAAAATCACAATATAAACATTTTCTGCCTGCAAAAGGGTACATGGAGATATAACCCTTCATATAATTCCCAAGATTTTTTTTCATTTCTATTTTGTTTATTATAGGGCATCTTGCTTACCTCATCATTCTTATTGTTTTTTATAAAATCATCATAACATTATCCACAAAACACGTCAATTTCCCTAAATAAACGTAAATAAACAAAAAAAGACCGCATATCCGAAGATATACGGTCCATATTTTATAAGTTCTGTTGTAATTCTAAAAAGTTGTTTTCTTGATAAGCTAAAAACCTTGTCACCCATGGCAAAATTGCTTTTCGTTTTCAGAAAAAGCAGGACCGCCATAAGATTTACGTGCCTCAACACAATTTTCCGGATCTAAGCTACCAATAAATCCGCTTCAAATAAATCAGAGAATTGTTTATATTCCTCTAAAGAAAGCTCAGGGAGGAATTTTCCTTCGAAAATAGCATGAGCAACACATTTGCCTACTACTTCATGTGCTTGACGGAAAGGCAGTCCCTTTCTTACAAGGTAATCCGCCAAATCTGTCGCATTGAAAAATCGCGGCTTACAGCTTGTGCCATTTTATCAACATTAACAGTCATAGTCAGAATCATATCACGATAAACAGCCAGACTGAATTTAATAGTATCAATGGCATCAAAGAAACCTTCTTTATCTTCCTGTAAATCTTTATTATAGGTCAAAGGCAATCCTTTAGCAGTCACCAACATTTGCTTGCAGATGACCATAAACACGACCTGTTTTACCGCGTACTAACTCGGAAATATCAGGATTTTTCTTTTTTATGCGGCATCATAGAAGAACCGGTAGCAAAAAGCATCATCCAACTCCACAAAACCGAATTCAGTACTGCTCCACAGACAGATTTCTTCACTTAAGCGGCCATATGCATCATCAGCATAGAAGCAAAGGATAAAAAAATTCAATAATGTAATCACGGTCACTTACAGCATCCATACTATTAGGATAAACAGTACCGAAATTCAATTCTTCCGCTACCATAAAACGGTCTATAGGGAAGGTAGTACCGGCAATAGCACCTGCACCGAGAGGCATCATATCAGCACCTTCCCATACACCTAAAAGGCGACGGAAATCACGCCGCAAAGATATTGAAATACGCCAGCATATGATGCGCAAAAGTAATCGGTTGCGCACGTTGCAGATGAGTATAACCAGGCATTAAAGTTTTTTCGTGTTTTTTCGCCACAGTAAGCAATGCTTTTTCAAAATTAATTAAAAAGCTCTGCAATTTCCACAATCTCTTTCTTCATATACATATGCATATCTAAAGCGACTTGGTCATTACGGCTACGGGCAGTATGCAGTCTTGCACCAGCACTGCCGATACGTTCAGTAAGACGTGCTTCCACATTCATATGGATATCTTCTAATGCTACATCAAATGAAACTTGCCTGCTTCAATATCAGCTAAAATATCTTTTTAATCCGGCAACAATTTTCTCCCCGTCTTCTGCCGGAATAATACCGCACTTAGCCAACATATGGGCATGTGCAATACTGCCGCGGATATCTTCATGATATAAACGTTTATCAAAATCAATGGATGCATTAAAAGCATCCACTAATTCATTAGTATTTTTGCTGAAGCGGCCACCCCAAAGCTTAGCCATTATTTCAACGCACCTTTCTTCATCAAAGCACGTACGGTCAGCGGCAAACCGAACAGATTGATGAAACCGGTTGCATCAGCTTGATTGTAAACTTCGTCTTCACCGAAAGTCACATATTCTTGGCTGTACAGGGAATACGGGGATTTAGCACCGGCACTGATAATATTGCCTTTATAGAGTTTCAATCTAACAAGACCGGTAACAGTTTTTTTGAGTTTCATCTACAAAAAGCAGACAATGCTTTCACGCAGCGGGCTGAACCACATACCATCATAAACGAGTTCAGCAAAACGGATGCCAACCATTTGTTTAAAGCTTTGAGTAGCACGATCCATCTAAACACAGATTTTCCAATTCATTATGTGCATAATAGATAATAGCACCGGCAGGATTTTCATAAACGCCACGGGATTTCATACCAACAAGACGATCTTCAACCATATCAGTAATACCTACACCGTTTCTGATACCAATCTCATTCAAGGTTTCTACGATTTGTGCAGGAGAAAGTTTCTTGACCGTTAACGCTTACAGGCACACCTTGTTCAAATTCGATTTCTACATATTCTTTAGCATCAGGAGCTTTTTCCGGAATAGTAGTAACGATAAATAATTCATCCTTAGGAGCATTCCACGGATCTTCCAAATCAGAACCTTCGTGGGATAAATGCCACATATTTCTATCCATAGAATAGTCATGATCATGAGTTACAGGAACAGGAATATTGTGTGCAGCTTGCAAAATCAATAGCTTCATCACGAGACTTAATAGTCCACTCACGCCAAGGAGCAATAATTGCCAATTGGGGAGCCAAAAGCTTTTACAGAAAGTTCAAAACGAACTTGGTCATTACCTTTACCGGTCGCACCATGTGCCACAGCATCAGCACCTTCTTGTTCTGCAATCTCAACTAATTTTTTTTGCAATCAGAGGACGTGCAAAAAAGAAGTCCCTAATAAATATTTCTTTTCATAAACAGCACCTGCTTTTTTACAGTAGGCCAAACATAATCAGAAATAAATTCTTCTTTTAAGTCTAAAACATAGCATTTGCTAGCACCGGATTTCAATGCTTTATCATGAACAGGAGCCAATTCATCTCCTTGTCCAAGGTCTGCCCGTAACAGCAATTACTTCACAATATTATAATTTTCTTTTAACCAAGGAATAATAATAGAAGTATCAAGACCACCGGAATATTTTAAAACTACTTTTTAATATCTTCTTTCTTCATTATAAAAAGCCTCCTCATTTTTACACTATGAATAAATTTGCAACTTTATTGTATTATAACACATCTTATGCATAAATCAAGCATTTTTTTGCATTTATACAAAATTTTTTATTACGGCATAACATCACTCATCAATAAAGTCATAATTGCTTTCTGTACATGTAAACGATTTTCTGCTTGGTCAAAAACCACGCTTTGCTTGCCTTCAAGCACCTCTTCGGTAATTTCCTCGCCCCTATGTGCAGGCAGACAATGTAACAATTGCATCTTGAGCAGCTTGAGCAAGTACTTCTTGATTGATTTGATAATTATGCAGAGCTTGCATACGTTCTTCTTTTCCGCTTCCTCACCCATGCTTGCCCACACATCAGTATACAAAACATCTGCACCTTGAACAGCTTGCATAACATCAGCTTCAACAGTAATTGATGCTCCTGTTTCTTTAGCATCTGCTTGTGCCATGCTGACAATTTCAGGATTAGGCTGATAACCTTCTGGACTAGCACAAACCATATCCATACCACACTTCGCACAAGCAAACATCAAAAAAATGTGCCATGTTATTGCCGTCACCGATATACACCAACTTTAATCCTTGCAGGCTTCCTTTATGTTCCTGAATGGTAAAAATATCCGTTAAAGCCTGACACGGATGTAATAAATCAGTCAAACCGTTAATAACAGGAACACTAGCATATTGTGCTAACTCTACAACAGAATCATGAGAAAAAGTTCTAATCATAATTCCGTCAACAAAACTAGATAACACACGTGCTGTATCACAAATAGGTTCACCACGACCAACCTGTGATGCCGAATCACTTAAATAAATCGGATGACCACCTAACTGATAAAATCCTGTTTCAAAAGATACTCTGGTTCTAGTTGATGCTTTAGAAAAAAGCATTGCTAAAGTTTTCCTTTTAAATATTGGTGAGGTTCACCATTTTTCTGTTTCAACTTCAACTTAGCAGTGACATCTAAAATAGTTTTTTACTTCCTCAATACTTAAATCGTGAATAGATAATAAATCCTTATTTTTCAAGCTCATTTTATTCCCCTCATTAATAAAAAATATACATTATATACAAAATAATTCACTATTATGCATATAAACAATCCCCTCACAACAGCTATCTTTATTTATTCTCTATTATATATATTTGTTTTTTGCTGTTTTATTGTTTATACACTGTTTTTATTTTGTATTTTCAGTTAAGCATTTTTTATTTCTTTTATCTAGTTGCTTAACTTATTGATAATTATACACCATAACTGTATTTTTTTTGCAACCCTTTTTTACTAAAATTTTTTTTAACTTTTTTCTCATTGCTATTCTTTTGCCAAAAATTCACTTTCTTGCTACAATATAGATAAGAATAAGAAATGAGGTATGTTTATGTATAAAATGCTTGGTTTAGCTATTACCATCTTTTGTGCATGGTAGTATATGATAATGTTCGCGACACCTCTCAGCCCACAGCACCAGTGCAAAAAGCAGGAAGAAAAAAATGAGCCGTCACGAAAAAAGCGGCATCGCTTCCTTATTCTTTAGTATCTGTTCCACCAAAAGAAGAATGGCCCTCACCTATTTATAAATTCTATATTGCCTTTAATATGGACGATGTCATTGAACCAATAAGACAAAAACCTGATTGGACCTCCCTTGATACCATGAGCCGCATGATATTCCTAAAGCCCTAATCGCCATTGAGGATCATGATTTTTTATAATCACGGGGCCATAGCTATAGATGGTATTCTCCGTGCTACCTTAGTAAATCTCAGTGCTGGTGAAGTCGTACAAGGCGGAAGTACCTTAACCCAGCAATTTGTAAAAAATGTTTTCTCTCCCACGAACAAAGTATGGAACGCAAGATAGAAGAGGGCAATTCTTTCTCTGATGCTAGAGGATAATTATAGCAAGGACGAAATCTTAGAGTTATACCTTAATACTACCTACTTAGGTGCAGGCGACCGGCATCAAGCAAGCCTCTCAAACCTACTTTGGTAAAGCACCATCTGCCTTAACTTTAGCGGCAGCAAGGTCATCGCCAGCCTGCCCTACGCACCCACAGCACTGAACCCATTAGAAAATCCTCAGGGTTTGCAAAAACGTCAACTCCTAGTTTTTAAATGCCATGCATAAATACGGACTGATTAATAAAGATCAATTAGCCGAAGCCAAAGACGAAACTGTTTATCTAACTAACGGCACCAGTTTATAAAGCAAAAAAAAGTCACTGTATACCTATCTCAAGCTAGATAGAATAAACAGTGACTTTTCTTTTGCTATTTTCAGTTTTTCACATCAAAATCCTTTGCCATCAGTTAAAACTGTAAGACTGCCATGCTCTTTAGTAGTCAGAACCTTAGCCCCTAAATTTTTCAGTGCACTGAAAACTTTAGCATTAGGATGATGATAAATACTATATTCACCACAGCTGATTAAAGCATAACTCGGTTTTTACCTTACTAATAAATTTATAAATGGATGAGCTTTTGCTACCATGATGACCGACTTTTTAAAATATCAGCCTTTAATTCATTACCATACTTCTTCTGTAATGCATCTTCTACCGGTGCTTCAGCATCACCTGTCAGAATCATTGTAAACTGACCATAATGCAGCTTCATAACCACACTGGTATTGTTCAATTCCTTAAAGTTCTTTCTTGGTCAGGAAATTACCTGGAGCTAATACCTCTAAATAATAACCCTTGTCAATATTAATAACATCGCCCCTGCTTTAAAACCTTGTTATTATATTTACCTGCACGCAGGACTCCTTATTCAGCCAACCTGAAAGAGGAAAACGGCTATTAGGCATAGCATTATCATAAATATTTTTTTACGCCATATTTTTCTGCAACCCATTTGATATTACCCATATGGTCGCTGTGATGATGAGAGACGATAACAGTATCAATATTTTTAACACCGTTTTCGTCAAGGATTTTTTCTAAAACATCCTGACCGCCAAAACCCATCTTATCCATACGACTGTCACCAACATCCACCATAATATTACGTTTTCCGTCCTGCAACAAAATAGCATCCGCCTGACCAACATCAAGAACAGTAATCTTGAGCTTTCCTTCAGGGTACGGCCGACGCAGCTTGAGTACTACTAGTAAATGTTTCATTAACCTTTGCACGTGCAGAATCCTGATTCGGCTGATAAAAGAAGCTGTACGCCATAAAGGCTATGACGAAGGCAGCTACAATCTGACAAATAAGCTTTATTTGTTTCATAAATACACCCCCAACTTATTGCACTTGTTTATTATATCATATACATAAAAAACGTACATAGGTACGTAAAACCTATGTACGTTCAGATGTAGTTCAACAATGCTTTATTGCTTCGGGTAATAGCAAATGCTCGTACAGGCAGACCTGTTGCTCCTTCAATGTTCGGCCAAGCAGCAACAATACTGCACCTACAGGAGCTACTTTGTCTAAATTATTCATAAGTTCAATTTGTAATTTTCCTTGAGCCAGAACATAGCGTTCACAAACAAGATCTCCCTGCTGACGCAGCTACAGCACTAGCATCAGTGTCAAAAGTTTCATGGCCATTAGCAGCAGACATGACGTTCTTCATACAGATATTGCAATGCCTCTAAAGACCAACCTGGGAAATGCTCACTGCCATCCTCAGCAATACCACAAATAGCATTGATATCAGGCCAATGCTTAGCCAATCAGTACGCAGAGCAACAAAGGCACCATCTGGAATCGGACCATATTTTTGCTTCATAAGCCTTAATATCTTCTACAGTTACTGCATAATGCATATCATTAGCGACCTTTTCACTGATGTCGATGATACACAAAGAGAAAAACATCTTCTTTACATCAAATTTTTTCAGATAAATCTGCACCTTGGATAAAATGACCAGGGAAATCAATATGAGTACCGAACTGACCAGGAAATTTAAAAGTCTGAATCTGACATTCCAAAATCGGATTACCCCAATCAAAAACAGTATTATTTAACTCTACAGCACCATCAGGTACACCTGACCAACAAGGACTATCATTATTTAACGAATGTGATAAATCCACCCATTCATAAGCATCAGATTGCAATTCATGCAATAAATTCCATAATTTAAATTCCATAATCTATACTCCTCCTAAAGACATATGTAATTTTTTAGCTTAATGGCCTTATTGTAACACTATAAAAACTATTTTGTAAACAAAAACGTCTTAGACCTGCAAAAACAAGTCTAAGACGTTAAGTTTGTAACAATTATTCTTTTTGGCTGTACATGTAATTGAGCAAGTGCCTGCTGTCCGCATGTTGCTCAGAATCTTTTTTAGTTCTGCCCGACCTTCACCGATAACACGTCCGTCCACACTAACCTCAGAAGTAAAAACCTTCTCATGTTCAGGACCGGTACTGCCCAATAGGTGATAAGAAATATCGACATCGCCATCACGCTGCCAGAAATTCCTGCAAACGCGTTTTATAGTCATTAAAAATACCATGACGGCAGATATAATCAATTTCCGGCTGCATCATCTCCAAAAGATAGTGCTGTACAACTTCAAAGCCTTGGTCTAAGTAAATAGCACCTAGTACAGATTCAAAAGCATCTGCCAAAATAGAAGGACGTTCGCGTCCTCCGCTTAGCTCTTCACCGCGTCCAAGCTTTAAGAAATCACCTAAATAAATTTTCTTTGCATATTCATAAAGTGATGCTTCACATACTAAATAAGCACGCAGTTTAGTCAGCTGACCTTCTGCAAGTTCAGGGAAATTCTTGTACATATAAGTGCTGACAATAACACTTAAAACAGAGTCACCTAAAAACTCGATACGCTCATTATGATGCGGTTTAGGATTTTGTTTAGCTTCATGAGCATAGGATGTATGAGTCAGAGCCATATCCAACAGCTCCAAATCCTTCATCTCTACGCCCAGATTATTGCAGAAGCTTTGCAGCTGTTGTATACGTTTATTCTGCATTAATCATCAACCCTTACTTTTTAATCAACGTATTTTTTTGAAAACAAAGGGAAGCATTGTGACCGCCGAAACCTAAGTTGTCGCTCAGAGCTACATTAACAACTTTTTCGCGGGCAACATTAGGAACATAGTCCAAATCTAACGGACCTTCCGGATCGTCTAAATCTTTTTCTTGATAGTTGATGGTCGGAGGAATTACGTTGTTTTCAATAGTCAGAACGGTAGCAATTGCTTCAACACCACCAGCAAAGCACCCAGCAGATGGCCGATCATGGATTTATTGGAGCTGATTGCTAATTCATAAGCATGTTCGCCAAATACTTTTTTGAATGCAATGGTTTCACCCAGGTCATTACGATGAGTAGAAGTACCGTGAGCGTTGATGTAATCAACTTCTTCCGGTTTAACGTTAGCGTCATCAATAGCAGCTTGGATGCAGGCAGCCGGAGTTTCACCGGTCGGATCCGGAGCAGTGATATGATAAGCATCACAGTTCATAGCAAAACCAGACAGTTCAGCATAGATGTGAGCACCACGAGCTTTAGCATGTTCTAATTCTTCCAGAACCAGAACACCAGCACCTTCGCCCATTACAAAGTACTTCACGTCTCTTATCAAACGGGCAGGAAGCACCTTGAGGATGCTTCGTTATTGGTGCACAGAGCTTTCATGTTAGCGAAACCGGCAATAGCGATCGGAGAAACAGCGACTTCAGTACCACCAGCCAACATAACGTCAGCATCGCCGTATTGAATAGTACGCAGTGCGTCACCGATGCAGTTAGTACCGGTTGCACATGCAGTTACGATTGCAGTGTTAGGACCTTTCAAGCCGGTAGCAATAGCGATTTGGCCTGCGGACATATTGGGGATTTCCATAGGAATGAAGAACGGCTGATTTTGGACGGGCCTTTTTCACCAAGCTTCAGAGATTGTTCTAAGAAAGTGTGGATACCGCCGATACCGCTACCAACGCAAACATGCCGCCGTAACGGGTTTTCTTTGGTAATATCCAGTTTAGCATCTTCAATAGCCAGTTTTGCGGTTGCAACAGCAAAATGAGTTACACGATCCATACGTTTGCCTTCTTTTTTTTTATCGATGAAAGCAGTATAATCAAAATCTTTTACTTCAGCAGCAATTTTTACAGTATAACCTTCAGTATCAAATTGAGTAATAGGGCCAACACCGGATTTGCCGGCAACCAGATTATTCAGAAAGTTTCTTTACCGATACCAATAGGAGTTACAGGGCCAATACCAGTTACTACAACTCTTCTCTTAGTCAAAATGTTTCACCTCATAATTAAATTTTTGCAATATCTTCTTTTTTTCATACGCCTGAAAATTTCTTTAACAGGCAGAATCTCTTTAATTTTCCACATGTTTGCTCCGGTAAATACCAGACCATGTTCTACATCACCCTGCTGTGCTCTAGTTAAAGCACGAATAATGCAGAAGCTGTGAGTGCAATGCTTTAAGCAAGCATCGCAAACAGTCGGTTTGGGAGCTTTATTATCCAAAGACAATTGAGCAAACGGATTACGGATAGCACGGCCTTTATAGCCTACAGGACTATCAATCTGCACAATATCTTCTTTTGTCATCTTTAAATAAAATTCTTTAAGTGCCGGCGCGGCATTGGATTCTTCGCTGGCGGCAAAAACGACTGCCCATCTGCACACCGCTGGCACCCTAATTTCAAAAGGTCTGCTACATCGTTGCCACAAAACAGCACCGCCTGCAGCAATCACAGGTATATTAACGGGTTAACAATCTCCGGAAGTATCTCTTTAATGGATTGTTGGGTACCAAGATGTCCACCGGCTTCTGTTCCTTCTACAATAATAGCAGATGCACCTAGCTTTTCAGATATTTTAGCCAATTTTACAGAAGATACGATAGGAACGACTTCAACACCATATTGACGTCCGACGGCAAAATATCTCTTGAAAAACCGGCACCGGCAACGATTAAATCTATTTTCTCTTGTGCAAAGCAGTAGTAATAAGGCCTAAAAATTCTCTAGCAGCAAAAACATAGCATTGATGCCGATTATTCCTTTGCCATCTGTAAGTTTCCTAGCTAATCGAATTTCTTTGCGCAGCTCATCAAAGCTCATACCAGATGCAGCAATAAGGCCAATGCCGACCTTCCTTTGCTACAGCGCCGCCAAACGGGCAGTTGAGAGCCTGATAGCCATGCCTCCTTGTATAATCGGTACTTGTGCTTCAAGTTACCGATTTTTCAGCACTGGTAGTTTCAACAAATATCCCCCATTTCAGGACTTAGAGTAGCTTGTGTAATGGGAGTCCCTAAGGACTCCCGAAACATAAGCCAGTAAAGAATTATTTTTTCTTCATCCAGCAGCTTAACAGCGTCAGCTACAGTACGGATTTTTCAGCTTTTTCATCAGGAATTTCAACACCGAATTCTTCTTCAAAAGCCATGATCAGTTCAACGATATCGAGGGAGTCAGCGCCGAGGTCATCGATGAAAGCGGATTCCATCTTTACTTCGTCAGCGTCAACGCTCAGTTGTTCAACAGTGATGTCTCTTACTTTTTTCGAAAGTGCTCATTACGATTCACCTCCTTCCACTTGGCAAATTTGCAGGTTGCCCTATTACATTACCATACCACCGTCGACATGTAAAGTCTGTCCGGTTATATAATTGGCGTCATCGCTCACAAGGAAGACAACAGCCTTGGCAATATCGGTAGTTTCACCCAGTCTATGTAAAGGAATATTATTTAACATACCTTCAACAACTTTATCAGAAAGAACAGCAGTCATATCAGTTTTAATGAAGCCAGGAGCTACAGCATTCACAGTAATACCACGAGCAGCAACTTCTTTAGCTACAGATTTTGTAAAGCCGATAACACCTGCTTTAGCAGCACATAGTTCGCTTGACCTGCGTTGCCCATCAGACCTACAACGGAACTGATGCTGACAATGCGACCAGCTTTTTGTTTCATCATGTATTTTTACAGCGCTTTAGTGCAGTTGAATACACCTTTCAGATTAGTAGTCAATACAGCATCCCAATCTTCTTCTTTCATGCGCATCAAGAGACCGTCACGAGTAATACCAGCATTATTAACCAGAATGTCAATACGGCCGAATTCTTTAACGACTTGGTCTACCATCGCTGTTGCAGCCTTCAGTAGAAGAAATATCTGCCTGAACAACAAATGCTTTTACGACCCATTGCTTCGATTTCAGCAAAGAACCTCTTTTAGCAGCAGCTTCACTGCCAGCATAGTTTACTACTACGTGTCAGCACCTTTCAGCAGCTAATGCCAAAGCAATTGCACGACCGATGCCACGAGAAGCACCTGTTACTAAAGCTTTCTTACCTTCTAATTTCATATCGATTCTCTCAAAAAATTATTTTCCAAAGTGAGCTAAAGTTTTTCTAAGCTTGCAGGGTCTTCAACATTCAATGCCGGCAGACCTTTAGCAATTTTTTAGTAAAGCCGGTCAATACTTTGCCAGGACCAACTTCAACGAAAGTATTACGCCGCCCGCAACCATGTTACGTACGGAGGTTTCCCAGAGAACAGGCATAGCGCCTTTTGTTTAACCAGGAGTTTTTTGATTTCTTCACCGCTGGTAACTTTTGAGCGGTAACGTTAGCAACTACCGGAGTAGTAATATCTTTGATTTCAATCGGAGCCAAAAACTTCAGCCAGACGATCTGCGGCAGGTTGCATCAGAGTGCTATGGAAAGGTGCACTTACCGGTAACAGGATAGCACGTTTAGCACCAGCAGCCTCTTCAGAGCTTGATTGCTTTGTTTACAGGATTTACTGCACCTGCAATTACAACTTGACCAGGGCAGTTGAAGTTTACAGCTTGTACAGCTTCACCGCATTCAGCTTCAATGCTGTGGCAGATTTCTTTTTAATTTTATCACTGTCTAAACCCAGTACAGCGCCATGTCGCCTTCACCTACAGGAACAGCTTCCCTGCATGAATTGACCACGTTTGTTAACAATGCGTACAGCGTCAGCAAATTTCATAGCGCCGGTATTTACCAGTGCAGAATATTCACCCAAGCTATGACCTGCAAAGAATATCACAATGCAGACCATGTTCTTTTTCAAAACAGCAAAGCACAGGCAGTGCTTACAGTTAAGATAGCCGGTTGAGTGTTAGCAGTCAGACGCAGTTGGTCTTCAGGACCTTCGAAGCACATTTTGCTGATGGAATACCCCAGAGCATCATCAGCTTCTTCAAAAATTTGTTTAACAACAGGATAAGCATCATAGAATGCTTTACACATACCTACAGTTTGAGAACCTTGACCAGGAAATACGAATGCGATTTTACTCATTAAGATAAACCCCACTTTTCTCTAATTATACTATCTAATATTAAAAGCTTCTATACTTTTAGAAAAATTTTTAAGTTATTTACTCCATTTAAGAACGATGGAAGCCCAAGTTAAACCGGCACCAAAACCGTCTAACAGGATATTATCACCTTTCTTCAGAGCACCTGCTGCTTCAGCCTCACACAGAGCGATAGGAATAGAAGCCGCAGAGGTATTAGCATATTTTATCAACGTTTACCCAAACCTTTTCCATAGGCATTTTCAAACGTTTAGCAGCGGAAGTAATGATACGATAATTTGCTTGATGTGGGAAGAGCATATCCAGCTCTTCCGGCTTCATGTCAGCTTTTGCTAAAGCTCGTTTAGCTGTTTTACCCATGATTTGAATAGCAAATTTGAAAACTTCTTGACCGTTCATATGAATGGTATGCTCTTTAGCTTCTACGGTTTCCATGGTTGCAGGTTTACGGCTGCCGCCTGCAGGCTGCAATAAATATTGCCCACCGTTACCATCAGCACCCATATCAATACCCAAAACGCCGTAGCCTTCTTCAACTTCACCGATTACAGCAAAGACCGGCACCATCACCGAACAATACGCAGGTATTACGGTCTTCCCAATTCATGATACGGGACAGAGTTTCTGCACCGATAATCAGCACCTTATTGTATAAGCCGCCTTTTAATCATTTGAGAAGCTACTGCCAAACTGTAAACGAAACCGCTACAACCAGCAGCCAAATCGAACGCAGCGCATTTTTTGCACCAAGACGCGCTTGTACTAAGCAGGCAGTGGACGGGAAAATATGATCAGAGGAAGCAGTACCTACGATAATCAGGTCCAGCTCTTCTGCATTTACTCCAGCATCCTTCAATGCTTCAACAGCGGCATTGTATGCTAAATCAGAAGTTGCTTCTTCCGGAGCAAAGCAATATGACGTTGTTTAATACCAGTACGTTCAGTAATCCATTCATCACTGGTCTCAACAATTTTTTCCATTTCTTTATTAGTGATTATTTTTTCAGGAACATAATGTCCTAAGCCTAAAATACCAACAGCTCTTGTCATTAGTTTGATTCCCCATTTCTTTTCTGAGATTCTGCAATTTTGTCAGCAATAATATGTACGACATCTTGGTCAGCAAATTCCATTGCCACATGAATTGCATTTGTAATTGCCTTCGCCTTAGAGCTTCCGTGACAAATAACAAACGGAGCACGGATACCAAGTAGCAAAGCTCCACCATATTAAGCAGGGTCAAGACGCTTTTAAAGCTTTCTCTCAAAGCCGGTTTTATCAGCAGGCCGCCAATCTTTGCGAAAATACCGCCACTCATAATAGCCTCTTTTAACCAATGTCATAATAGCACCGGCTAAGCCTTCGCCAAACTTTAAGACAACATTGCCCACAAAGCCATCGCAGACTACTACATCGACAGTACCCTTATTGATATCGCGTCCTTCGACATTACCGATAAAATTAATAATATTACCTACACGCTTCAGCAAAGGATAAGTTGCCAAAGCTTGCTCATTACCCTTAGTTTCTTCTTCTTCACCGATATTCAATAATCCTACCTTCGGTTCAGAAATTTTAAGAATTTTTTCTGCGTATACCGTACCCATAATAGCACTCTGTACCATATGCTCAGGTTTCGCATCTACTTTAGCACCACTATCCAAAACAACAGTAGTACCCTTTAAGCTTGGTATAGGACTAGCAATTGCCGGACGTTCTACGCCTTTGATACGTCCAACGCCGAACAAGCATTTTGCAACAGCAAAGACCTGTACTTCCTGAAGATACCAACGCATCACATTCTTTATTTCTTAATAGTTTAGCACGCTACAAACGATAGAAGCATCTTTTTTAGATTTTACTGCAATAGCAGGATGTTCATTCATCGCAATGACTTCACTAGCATGATGAATTGTAATCTTAGGCTCCTTATCTGCATGATATTGAACCAGCAAATCTCGAATAATCTTCTCATCACCAACTAAGACTGTTTCACAGCCATAAGCTTTAACAGCATTCACAGCACCTAAAACCAACTCCTTGGGACCATAATCTGTTCCCATAACGTCTACTGCGATTTTCATGCTTCTTGCTCCCTTTCATTCTTACCTTTGTCACCTAGGGACACAATAATAAACTTGGCTCGAAAAACCTCTTTACTATCGTTTTTGATAGATACAAAATATAATATTTTATCCATGCGGTGATGCGTCACAACCGCTTTAAGCAACCAATGTAGCACCTGCACTCACAGGAATCTTATATTTGACATTGGCAACAGCAGTCAGAGCATACTCTGCATCAACCACAGCCAACGCTAAAGTGTTGGCCATAGAAAACATATAATAACCTCTAGCGATACCGGTTCGTTCAAGGACCATATCAGGAGTTATCTTCAATGTAGAAATAGCTGATTTGTTCAGCTCCAGGTCTAGCAACTCACCGATAATATCTTTTTTATCAATGGCACGTACCTTGGTCTGAGCGCTTTCAGCCATATTACGTGTTCTGGCACGCAACTCAGGTATTTTAAGAGCCACACGATCCAAACGGATAGTCTGAACACTTACACCCAACAGTTGTGCCAGCTGCTCATCCGTACAGAACGGATTATCTTCCAGCAGTTTAGTCAAATTCTGATGTCTTATTAATTTTTTAGAAGAGTTCATACAATCTCACCCGCTTTTAGTACCAGCTCATAATATCTGTTTTTATTATAAGATGATGAAGTGCATTTGGCAAGCATTTTACCAAATTTTTATCGCTAAAATAGAAAAAAGCAGTGATTTTTTTAATCGAGCAAGTAAAAATCCCTTGAAATCAGCCTTGGGCCGTCTTTTCCCGATAATTATAGCAAATAATCATAAAAATATGTGATAAAAATTTGTAATCTTATAAAATTATCATCTATACAGTATAAGTATTATGACTATTCGTAATTATTCTGCATACTCAACAAAATATCTAATTTTCATTGTAAATTGAGAATGGCATCAATGCAACTTTAATTACTTTCTAAAAAAGATAGAAAAAAGCCTCCGGAAAAATTCCGAAGGCTTAATAATTTAGCTTATTCAGCTACTTCAATGACTTGTTTGCCATTGTAGTAACCGCATTCAGGGCAAACGCGATGCGGCATTTTCATTTCATGACATTGCGGGCATTCAACCATGCCAGGAACGGATAATTTCCAATTAGCACGACGTCTGTCACGACGAGCTTTTAGACATTTTTCTCTTAGGTACTGCCATTTCTCAATACACCTCCTCAGTGCTATGAAGTGAATTTAATTTTTGATGAATTGCTTTAATGCCGCCAGCCTTGGATCTACAGTGAACCTGTCACATCCGCAGTCACCATCATTAAAGATCAGCCCACAAACGGGACAAAGTCCCCGGCAGTCCGGCTTACACAGAGCCTGTATGGGCTCCGCAAGCAGCAGCCCTTCTTCACGAAGCGGTTCCGTTATATCTATAACGTCCGAATCGTAAACAAAAAAGCATCATTTTCGATATTTTCAGCACTTGCCGGATAAAATTTCTCGACAATTTCTGCTTTAGTAACTGCAGTGAATTCCTTTTAAGCAACGACCACAAACACGTTTTAACGTGCACTGAGCTTTGCCTGAAGTAATAATACATCACCTGCATTACTAATAAAGCCTTCTAACCTCACAGTGCCTTCAACAGCCAATTCATCGGAAGTAATTTCCAATTCGTCGGTAGTAAGGTCGTAAGCAAGGGTCTTTCACCGACTAGTCTTTTTTGATTTCTGCGACATTTATTTTAATCATATTTCACCAATCGTTACAATTATAGCGATATTGAGGCTCTTTGTCAAGAAAAACCTCTACCTTCTCATATATTTTTACAGTTTAATAATTCTACGACAAATATTATAGGTATCTCTAGCAATCATTAATTCTTCGTTTGTCGGTACGACAAAAAAAATCTTAACGCGAGCACGACGGACGCTGATTTCACGCTCTTTACCTCGCACCTTGTTAAGGTCCGGATGATTCTGGTACCCAAATATTCCAGACCATTACAAATTTTATCACGCATAAACGGAGAATTTTCACCTAAACCTGCAGTAAAGACAATAGCATCTACACCACCCATAGCAAAGAACATAACCGCCGATATACTTTTTAACTTTGTAAGCAAAAACATCAATAGCCAGCTGACTACGATCATCACCACGGTTAGCAGCACTTTCCAGATCACGGAAGTCACTGGACAGACCGCTGATACCCAAGATACCGCTACGTCTGTTCAGATAATCATCAATCTGCTGTGCATTCATATTTTCCTTCTCCATCAGAACGGAATAATCGCCGGGTCAATCTCACCGCTACGTGTACCCATAATCAAGCCCTCCAACGGAGTATAGCCCATGCTAGTGTCAATAGATTTACCATATTTAATTGCGAATGCTGGCACCATTACCTAAATGACAAGTAATGATACGTAAATCACAGGTATGCTCACCCATCAGCTCAGCAGCATCGCTGTGCTACACATACTTGTGATGTACCGTGGTTAAAAACCATAACGACGCAACCCATACTTTTTACATACATTTCGACGGCAGACCGTACAGATATGCTACCTTCGGCATAGTTTGATGGAATGCAGTATCAAATACTGCTACCTGCGGCGTACCATGCATGATTTCCATACATGCGGTAATACCATACAGTTAGGCGGATTATGTAACGGTGCAATTTCACAGCAGGCCTCAATCCCCTGAAGTACATCAGATGTAATCAGTACACTATCGGTAAAGCGTTCACCGCCATGCACAACACGATGACCTACAGCATCAATTTCCGACATATCGCTGATAACACCGTACTCCTTATCGGTTAATGCCTTAATCGCCATTCTGATGCCAACCTTATGGTCAGGTATTTCTTCTTTAATATCAATGGTATATTTTCCTGCAGGCGTATATTTTTTAAGGTAGAGCCTTCCATACCTATACGTTCAATCAGGCCTTTCGCTAAAACCTTTTCACCCTCCATGTTAATCAGCTGATACTTAATGGAAGAGCTGCCACAGTTTACTACAAAAAAACAATCACTTTATGCCTCCTGCATTATTATAAGAATAAATAAAAACAATGTAGTGATCCATCCGAAAAAAAGCACTGCACGTTTTGTTTTTCAAGATGACTGTTAATTGTTCTTCAAAATCATACCAATAGTATACACTATTTCTTTTAAATTGAATAGTGAATATTTTGTGTAGAGAACACTATATGATATAATATTTTTATATTTATTTATTTCATGGAGGTCTAAGCAGGTAAATGGCAAGCACAAACACTATGGCTACGGGCATTGTAGCAGAATACAATCCTTTCCACAACGGTCATCTCTATCATTTGCAGCAAGCAAAAAATTACCGGACAACCTGTCATCGTTGTTATGAGCGGTAGCTTCATGCGCGAGTGAACCTGCCTGTGCTGATAAGTGGTCATGCGTGCAGAGCTAGCCTGCAGTCAAGGAGCAGACCTAATTTTAGAGTTACCGGCAGTTTTCAGTCTGCGTAGTGCACAATTTTTGCCCATGGTGCTATATCCATATTAAAAGCTTGCGGCTGTGTCAATTATATATGCTGCGGTACCGAAACGTCGGACTACGATTTTATGGAGGCTGATCAGCTATCACGACATCTGAAAGCCAATTGCGTTTACAAGACAAACTCAAACAAGGTCAAAGCTATGCTACAGCCTGCTCAGAACTATTACCACAACTTCCACTTCAATCACCTAATGATATTCTAGCTTTAGAATATAGCAAAGCCCTTTTAGGCAGTAATATCACACCTATTTTCCTGCAACGCCGCAACGCCGGTTATAATGATACTACCATTACAGGCGGCATCGCCAGTGCTACTGCCATTAGGAAAAAGTATCCATGACAAAAATCAGGAATGGCTATCCTCCGTACCGAAAACTACAGCCCTGGCATTACAAAAAAATTATTCCCGGCTATAACGAAAATTTACTTTGGCAACTAATCTGTTATCGTCTACGAGCATTAACTGCTGAGGAAATAGCCAAGTACTGTCAATGCAGCGAAGGATTGGAAAATCTGCTGAAGTCTGCGACTAATGCACCAAATCTCGCCCAGGCACTTTCCTTATGCACTAACAAGCGTTACAGCACTAGCCGTATCCGCCGTCTTTTCCTGCATTTGCTCATGGATAAGCCTAGAAATATTTTAGAACAACAGAACCCAGCTTATTTACGTGTACTGGCCTTTAACGATAATGGCCGCACCCTGTTAAAAACAATTAAACACCGAGGTACTCTCCCACTCTTAACCAAACTCGGACGCTATCCGGAACGTAACCACAGCCAAGCTTTTTGGCGAACAGCTTCATTATGAATGCTGTGCCACGGACCTTTGGTCCATGGTGCAATATACACCTTATTATAATAACTGTGGCCGTGATTACCTGCAATCACCAATTTATATACAATAAAACAAAAGGCTGTACTTGTAAATTCAAAGTACAGCCTTTTATTTTTCAGCTTATTGTTCTTGTTCTGCAGATTCTTGTTCATTAATAGCTTCAACAGCTTTATCATGACCAACATTATTTTCTACATTCTGCATTTCAGCACTAATACATTCGCGGTTTTCATGCAGAATATCTAAGGACTTTTGCATTTCCTGACACAAATAAGCCATCATATCATCTGCATATTGCAAAGACATACGTTTATTGTTCAAGGAATATTCGTCAGCGGCAGATTTTGTTTCCTGTTGATAGCGTAAAGCATTACTTTTACTTCAGCAAATGAAAGCATTAGCCTGTTGTACGATTTCCTCTTGCTGTAAGCTTCGCCTCAGCTTCAGCATTAGCAGAGCATGATAATGCGTTCTGCTTCATCCTTAGCCTGTTGTACAATACGCTCCGCATCAGCATAAGCATTGTTTACAATGGTCTTCTGTTCTTCTAAAACTTGAGTTGCACTTTTGATTTCGCGAGGAATAGCCTCTTTTAAATCATCAAGAACATTTACTAAATCAGTTTCATCCAACATGATTTTATCAGAAAACGGAATACGTTTAGCTTCATTCATCATGTCATAAACTTCATCAAAAATGCGGTCTAAAAGCAACGTTAGTATTACTACGTTCAATCATTTCATCATCTCCGAACTATTAATCAAACTTTTTTGATAAACGTGTTCACGAATACGTTGTTCAATGCATTCTGGAACTAGGTCTTTTAATTGTCCGCCAAAGGTTGCCAATTCACGCACGCCAGAGGAGCTTACAAAGGAATATTTGGCGTTAGTCATAATAAAAACTGTTTCCAAGCGTTTATCAATCTTCTTTAATAATAATGCACGTTGGAATTCATATTCAAAATCAGTGAACGCGTAAACCTCTAACAATAAAAGGTGCCTGTTCTTCCTGGCAGAATTCATTGAGCAAACCACTGAAGCAAGTAACACGAGCATTAGGAATATGTTTAGTCGCTTCTCTGAGCATCTCTACTCTTTCTTCCATAGAGAACATTGCCTTGTCCTTACCGGGATTATGAAATACGCTGATGATAATTTCATCAAACATAGCACTTGCTCTTTCAAAAATATCTATATGACCTTTTAGTCACTGGATCAAAACTTCCTGGGCATACCGCTCTACGCATAGCCGGACCTCCTAGTTGTATCTAAAATTAGCTAAAGAAATACCTATCATTTATTCTACACAAAATAGATATATCCTTTTTTATTTTTTATAAATCTACAGAAATACTAACTAAAATAAAATCAACAATAGTTTCGCCATAACGGTTACTACGAACAAGCTCGCAATTAGTCGGCGACTTCAGCGTCATCATGAGCCGAACGCTCAACCACTAAATAACCGCCATCATTTAAAAAGCTTTTTTTACCTAAAACAGCAATAATCTGCTTTGCACCCATCCCTTATTATAAAGGCGGATCGCAAAAGGCAAAATCAAAAGTATTCTCCTTGTATGGCTAACCGTTCAGCAACCTGTGGCGCACTCCCCTTAATCATCTGACAATCAGCATCAGCACGACATTTAGTAATATTACTTTTCACCAACCGTAATGATTCCTTGCTTTCATCAATAAAGGTAATGCTTCCGGCACCACGGCTCCAGCTTTCTAAACCAAGATTACCTGTACCGGCAAACAAATCAAGCACACGGGCACCGATAATTTTACTGCCAATAATATTAAAGACAGATTCCTTTACCCTGTCAGCCGTCGGACGTACATCATAAGTTTTCGGTACCGTTAGCTGTAAACCACGTGCTTTCCTGTAATAATTCTCATCTTTTACTCCCCAATATGCTATAATTAACTAGACACTAATTTTTAAGGAGGCGGTGCACATGAAAAAAATATTCTAATCTTCATAACTGTGCTACTCCTAGCATTATATTATACATTAAACCTGTCTTTGCCGACAACAAAAGAAGTACATTTTTCCCCAGAATAATATTAAGGAAAATATTCTTTTAGTACCACTTGATAGTCGTCCTGTCTGTAGTACTATGGTTCAAAAAGCTAGGCAGGATTGTAGGTCTAAATGTAATTGTACCCCCAAAAGAACTCCTTGACAACTACCGTCATCCTGCAAATAGAAAAAAAAACTTTACGTATGGCTAAATAATAATATTTCTCATTATCAAAAAAGCCATCATTTCTGCAGATATCTTACTTCACGGTAGTCTTTTACAATCGCGTCAAACTACAGTTACGCCTAAAGAACAACAGAAATTTTTTGCAAGGATTACAAAAAATTACGTCAAGAAAAACGGTATGCACACAGCCATAGACATTTTTTCCATTATTCCCCGTCTTTTAGTAAGTGATGAGCTTTTACCGGACCGCTGGTATCAATTTCATTTAATGCGCTATTCTCAGCTTTTGGACATGACAGAAATCAACAATGATCCCTATATGACCAAAAAAGAACTATTAGAATATCAAAAATAAAATACCTAATAATATTCTAGCTAAAAATACCTGGCTCTATTTAAAAACAGCCACCAATTCAACCTTGCCCTGCTAGAGGCGGAAGAAAACAGCAGTCAAGTTCCTTTCAATATTATTATCGGTCAGGATGATGCTTCTCCATTTGGTTTGCCCCATCGCAATGCTCTTCAGCTACAAAAGTTCATGCAACACGAAAAACTGCAACATCATACATCCATTACCTATGGTGCCGATGAAATTGCGTCCTTACTGCTGACACGTTATTATTTACAACAACAAAAATGGCGAGCCTAAGGTTTATCTTCAATTCGCCACACCTAATACAGAGTTTATGCATATGCCGTATATGGCTGTCAGCACTGGTGCAGCCATACGTAACCAACTGCAATTTGTCGGTGCAGCTATAACTGATGACTATCAAGCTCATGCTGATGTCATTTTTTGTATATCCACTGCGGCGACGAAAAACACCTACCGCAAAAACAGCAGGTTCAAGCTATCAGTAATATCTTAGCACAAAAATAAAAAGACTGGCTTTAGTAGACCTTAGTGCTAATTTTAACGCCGAGGAAATGCTTTTTGCCATATTTATTAGACGAAAAAAGTTCCTGTAAACCATTTTTATGTGCTTACGCAGGCTGGAACACCTTTAGTAACAGCTCCGGTACCGCCATTGCTCAGTCTTTACTGTTCACTGGTCGTTTATACGAGTTGCAAAAAGCTAAGAGCGAACCACGGCAAATAGTAGCCTCTTTTACGCACAAAAATCTTCAATTTACTATAGAACGTATGGTAGAGGATTATTATTATCAGAAAAAACTCCATCCACAGCTACGTCCTTATTTAGAAAGTTTTGGTATTACACCTACGGACTTAATGCCGGATGCTAAAGAGCAGACAGAATTTTCCCTACAGAAAAAAATCAGTCTTTATAGTCGCTATCTGCTACACAGCAATTTAGGACGAACACCATTTTATGAAGATAAGCATAATGCTTATTATCTCCGCGATTTAGCTATCGGTGTGCGTCTGCCTTGGAACCGTATTTTCGAGGTCAGCCTAGATGTACATACTCATACAGGAAGAAAAAACTAACACACTAATTATTAAGTTTGAAAGGAACACTATGTTTTATAAAAAATATGCAAAAAGCAGTTTTTCTTGCCCGCCTGCCCTAACAGATTTATCGCCCGTATTTTAGTGGATGGTAAAGAAGAAAACTGTCATGTCAAAAATACAGGTCGCTGTAAAGAGTCGCTCCTTCCTGGTCGCACGATTTACGTGCAAAGATCATGATAATCCGAAGCGTAAAACTCAATATTCCTTAATTGCTGTGGAAAAAGGTGCTTTATTAATCAACATGGATTCACAAGCACCAAATAAAGTCGTGCAAGAATGGTTACAGGAACAAGAGCCTTTTTGGTAAAATGACACTACTCAAACCTGAATATACCCATGGCGATTCACGCTTTGATTTCTATCTGGAAACATCTCTACAAAAATATTTATCGAAGTCAAAGGCGTAACTTTAGAAGAAAACGGTGTAGTAAAAATTTCCCGATGCCCCTACCGAACGTGGTGTAAAGCACGTTCGTGAACTTACAGATTTGATACAAGATGGCTATACCTGTGCTATCATTTTTGTCGTGCAGATGAGTGGTATGCAGTACTTTACGCCTAATCATCAAACTCATGCTGCCTTTGGTGAAGCGTTAACCAAAGCTAAAAATGCCGGTGTACAGCTACTGGTCTATGAATGTTCTGTTACACCGAACAGCTTACGGCTGACCCATCCCCTGCCTATACAACTCTAAAGTGGCTCTTTATCGACAGATACGAAAAAAATATGGTATACTGTACTATATTAAATTATACAGGCTAGAAACTAGCTGATGATTATGTAAGTGAGAGGTTAGAATTATGCGTAATTATGCTAAATTTTATATAACTCCCAAAGGCGAACGTGCAAAGACGCAACGGTCATCCTTGGGTGTTCGGCGAAGAAGTTACCAAAGTTGAAGGCAGTTATAACAATGGTGATTTAGTTGATGTAGTAACTAACAAGGGTAAATATTTAGGTACCGGTTTTGTCAACGATACCTCAAAATCCGCGTCCGTATTATTTCTACTAATACTAATGACAAATTTGATGAAGCATTTTGGGAGCGTCGTCTGCGTTATGCTTTAGATTATCGTTTAACAGTGATGGGCGAACAAGATTTTAAATGCTTGCCGTTTAATTTTCGGTGAAGCCGATATGTTTCAGGCCTGACTGTAGACCGCTTTAATGATTTACTGGTTACTCAAACCTTATCCTTAGGTATCGAAGTACGTAAAGAAATGATTTTTCTCTGCTGATTAAAATTCTGCAGGAAATGGACGAAAATGTCCGTGGGCTTTTTTGAACGTAATGATGTTAAAATCCGCCGTTTAGAAGGCTTAGAGGAAGGCAAGGGCTGGTTTAATACACCATTACTGCCTAATCCTGGTGCAGTTACTACAGAAATCGTAGAAAATAGTATCGAATATACTGTAGATGTAGAAAACGGCCAAAAAACAGGTTTCTTCTTAACCAAAAATATAACCGTCAGGCTATCGCTAAAATTGCTAAGGGCAAACATGTCTTAGACTGCTTCACTCATACCGGCTCTTTTTTGCTCTGAACGCGACTCAAGGCGGTCTTTGCTTCTGTTACTGCAGTAGATATTAGTGCCGAAGCTGTACAAATGGCTGACCATAATGCGAAAAATCAACGGCTATGACCATATCATGAAAGGTCTGCAGGCGAATGTATTTGACTTGCTCAGCGATTTATTCAATAAACATTCTCACGCTTATGACTTTATCATACTTGATCCACCGGCATTTACTAAATCCGGTAGCACTGTAAAAAAATGCTATCCGCGGTTATAAAAGAAATTAACCTCAAAGCCATGAAACTATTACCCCGTGGCGGTTATCTGGCGACCTGCTCCTGCTCTCACTTTATGAAAGAAGAGCTATTTGTAAAAATGCTCCACGATGCAGCAAAAAGGATGCTAACGTATCCCTGCGTCAAATTGAAGCACGTCAGCAGTCTCCTGATCATCCTATTTTTTTATGGAATGTACCGGAAACCTATTATTTAAAATTCTACATTTTCCAAGTAGTATAATAAGAAAAAAATTAAACCGTTCTCTTGAGCAATCTATTTTAGACTGCTCTAGGGAACGTTTTTTCTCTATGACAACAATAAGTCCACCGCTAACTGATTGGATACATTTGTAAATCACGTTCTAAAAAAAAGAAAGATGGTAGAATTAAAATACTTCTACCATCTTTAAAGCACTTTTTTTATTTAGCAGGAGTCGGCTGATTGCTGACTACAGGCTTACCTAAAACCTGATTAACGCGATCTTTCATACTGCGTCTTGCAGGCTTAACAGGTTCACTATCTACTGAAGGCTCTTGGGTTTCATCTTCCTCTTCTTCAATTACCTCAGAATCCTTACCCTTGTTTTTATCCTTATCTTTGTCCTTCTTCTTATCCCTTGCCATCCTTAGGATCTTGTTTAATTACAGGTTCCGGCGGAACAGTAACACCAGGATTTACAAAAGATGCCGCAGGAGCAGATGCTAAAGCATTAACCATGAAGTCATGCCAGATAGAAAGCGGAGCACCACTACCATACATATAATTCATAGGCTTGTTATTATCGTCACCGACCCATACTGCTGTACTCAAATTAGGAGTATAGCCTACGAACCAGGCATCGATATAAGTATCAGTAGTACCTGTTTTACCTGCTTGCCTGCCTACCGATACCCATTCCCACTAGCAGTACCACTCACAAATACATCTTGCATCATATTAGTAGTCAGATAAGCAGCTTCAGCATCAATAACACGTTTAGCTTCAGATTTTTTCGCTTCATACAGTACTTTACCTTCACGGTCTACGATTTTCAGCAAAGCAATTGGTTTGCAATACATACCGTTAGTAGCCAGAACTCCATAAGCAGCTGCCATTTCTAACGGATTAACACCTTTACTTAAACCACCTAAAGCCATAGCCAGATTAGCATCGCTATAAGCACCGGATTCTACCATCGTAGAAATACCCATTTTTTCAGCATTAGCAATAATCTTATCCACACCTACTTCTTGGGCTAATTTAACGGTAGGTACGTTCAAAGAACGGATCAAAGCACTACGCAGACTTACCTTACCATGCTCTTTACGGTCAGAGTTTTTTATGGTTTCCAACCAGGAGAAAATTCTTCTACTTTATCTTCAATAACACTGGCAGGAGTATAACCATTTTGCATAGCAGTCAGATAAACAAAAGGCTTGAAAGCAGAACCAGGCTGACGTACTGCTAATGTTGCACGATTGAATTTGTCATCACCACGACCACCAATCATAGCTTTAACGTAACCAGTAGTAGGATCTATAGCTACAAGAGCCATCTGCGGTTGAGTAATCTTTTTACCATCAGTATAATAAGTCGGCAGATGCTTCATTGCCCTTTCAGTCGCACGTTGCATATCACTGTCCAAAGTGGTGTAAATTTTCAAGCCACATTTGTACAGAGCATCTGCACCTACTTCTTCAATTACCTTTTGTGTAATCATATCAAAGAAATAGGAACGAGGGTCAGTAGATTTTTTGTGATAAGTATTGAATGATAATTTTTCAGCCTTTGTTTGCGGACCATCTTCAGCAGAAATAAGGCCATATTTTTACCATTTGGTCAATTACAAGCTCTTGACGTTTTTACTTTCCTGCGGATTTTCAAAGGGATTGAAATAGTTAGACTTTTAGGAATAGCAGCTAAAGTTGCAGCCTCAGCAACGTCTAATTGCTTAACATGCTTGCCGAAATAATACATAGAAGCACTTTCAATGCCATAAGCACCTTGACCAAAAATAAATCTGATTCAAATACATGGTCAGAATTTCATCTTTAGTGTATTTATGTTCCAGTTCTTTAGCAATAAATGCTTCTTTAATCTTACGGATAATACTACGCTCTTGAGTCAGGAAAGCATTTTTCGCTAACTGTTGAGTAATAGTTGAGCCACCCTGTACCTCACTACCGCTAAGAGTAGAAACTAATGCACGGGCTGTACCACGATAGTCAATACCACCATGTTCATAAAAACGGTTATCCTCGATAGCGATAAAAAGCTTGTTGAACATGTTTAGGGAATGTCATTAATAGTAACGGAATACGACGCTCCTCGGACAAAGTAGTGTAAATCGCATTACCATTAATATCATAAAATTGAGATGCGGCATCCGGAATCAGTGTTTCGTCCATATTTGGCGGAGCGAAGAAACTGGAAAAGCCATATAAAATGGAAACTCCCATGATGCCTAGTGATAGTAAGCAGATGATGATAGTTTTAAAATTTTAAGCATAATATACCTCGGTTCTAAAAAAGATTGGGGAAGGTAACTTTGTATATCGTTCTTATTATATCATTTCCGTGATATTTTGTCATAAGAATTAGCT
>VOFC01002211.1_pt1 | contig 38311 bp, 30 predicted proteins | sample 5384161 | NCBI WGS metagenome assembly VOFC01 (sample SAMN12384722, study PRJNA508395) | human gut metagenome | isolation source: healthy gut B | host: Homo sapiens | reverse complement strand
ATCGGAATCGGCTATCGGATGCTCCGCGTCGAATAGCAGGGAAGCTTTCAAAAAATCTATGAATCATTATGCTGTTGAAAAACCCTCCGTTACCGCGCAGTATACGAAAACAGCCGAAAAGCCTGATTTCAAGCGGTGTTCAGACCTTTCTGGCATAGAAAAAGTCCACCGTAATTCTATCAAAATTACGGTGGACTTATGGAAAAGGTATCGCGTTTTGATAGAATTTCCCGGAGGGGGGGTCACCTGCCCTTCAGGGGGGTCAACCGGGTCCGAGGGGGGCACTTGCCACAGGGGGTTCAAAGTAAACGATTACTGATTTGCCTTTTCCTCCAGCGCACGGATACGGTCGGAGAGCGCATCGATTTTCCTCATGAGCATACGGAATACCTCTGCATACATTTTTGCATTCATTAATGCAGAATTCATGCTTTCCTGATCTGTCATGCTAAGACGGATGGCGTCATCGCCAGCATAGCCATAAGCAGTCATCAGCCGCCCCTGAGCTATAACAACTGCCATATCGTTCAATGAAAAGCTCTCTTGGTGGCCCAGCGCGGCATAAAGCTGCTTGATGACCTGCACCTGAGTAGAGTATTGCGTTCCGGGATTTCTAAAACGTAGCATTCTTTCACCACTCTCAAATGTAGATAGTCATATTATGCTTCTTTGACCACGAAAAATCTACATTTAAAGGCCCACTTCGCAGGGGGCAATGTTGAATTTATCAGGTTCTCGCAGTATAATGACCACAGAAAACAATAAGTGGGTGAAAGCAATATGGCCGACGAAAAGAAAGTATGGGGAATTCACACACAGGATGATAGTCTTTTCCTACAAGGCAATGTGATTGCAATCGGATGGAAAGAGATGGGAGATTTATCTGTTCTCGCTCCAGACCGTGAATCGTTTAGAGACAAGTACCTTGCTGTGTTCCCTGATGCAAAAAAGGGCAGCGTTGCGACCAGTTCAGGTATGCTTTTCCGCTTTGTGCATGAGATGCAAATTGGTGATTACGTTGTATTCCCGTCAAAGACTGACAGAATGGTGAACATAGGTGTCGTGGAAAGCGAGTACCAGTATTCACCAGATGCAATAGAGTACAAACAGCAACGTAGTGTTAAGTGGATAAAACACCTGCCGCGCATGTCGTTTTCTCAGGGGGCTCTTTATGAGATCGGATCATTCATGTCACTTTTCACCGTGAAAAACTACGCGGATGAGTTTCTTTCTGCACTCGACAAGGGATTTAAAAAGAGCCTTCCAGAGGAAGATGAGAGCGTTGGTGCTACCGCAGAAGAAATAATCGAGAACACAAAGGATTTCATTCTCAAGGAAATCAGCCGCCAGCTAAAAGGGTATGATCTTGAAGAGTTTGTCGCGGACCTGCTGCAGGCCATTGGGTACCGTACAACAGTCTCCCCGCACGGTGGCGACAGCGGAATTGACATCACCGCCTATAAGGATGAGCTCCCGCCTCGAATCCTTGTCCAAGTTAAGAGTCAAGATGGGGATATAAAGGAAACGACCATTCAATCTCTCAAAGGCGCAATGCATGAGGGCGATTATGGGTTGTTTGTCACTCTGTCCAACTACACGAAAAACGCGAAGAAGTATCTTGAAAGCACGCCGATTATTCGGGGAATCAATGGTACAGAACTGGTTGAACTCGTTTTGAAGTATTATGGCCAGCTTAGTGAGAAATACAGAAAAATGATCCCGCTGAAGATGGTTTACATACCCGTGACGCTGGACACGGACTCAAATTGAACGATTACCCTCTGTGAGAACGATACCCCTCAAATTGAACAATACCCCTCTGTGAGAACGATTTGTCCGGGAGAGGGGTGCCGGGGACAGCCGAAAAGTAAAAATGCCGCTGCGGAAATAGTTCCGTAGCGGCTGCTTTTTTGTTGCCGGATACCGAAAAAGCCCTGAAATCAAGGGCTTTCGGGCAAAAAGAAAAGGTAGGAAATTTCTATCAAAATTACCTACCTTTTTGTGGCGGAGAGTAAGGGATTCGAACCCCTGTGGCGTTGCCGCCTAACGGTTTTCAAGACCGCCCCGTTATGACCGCTTCGGTAACTCTCCGGATATACAGATAGAGAAACAAGACGCCGAAATCGGCGTCTTGTCTTTGGCGGAGAAGGAGGGATTTGAACCCTCGCGCCGCTTATCACAGCCTACTCCCTTAGCAGGGGAGCCCCTTCGGCCACTTGGGTACTTCTCCAAGCCGAATTCCACACATATATGGACGCGCGGCCAGCGCGCTGCATTATAGTAGCATATTCGGCAGCAGATGTCAACTTGTTTTTTGGTTGACACCGTACGCAAAATGCGTTATAAGTGTGCCATAGCAAAGGAGAGACATGATATGCGCTATACATCCATACTTTTCGACCTCGACGGCACGCTGCTCGACACGCTCGCCGACCTGACCGCCGCCATGAACCGCACGCTCACCCGCCACGGCCTGCCGGAGCGCACGCGGCAGCAGATGCGCGCCGCGCTCGGCAACGGGGCGCGGCGGCTGATGGAGCTGTCCGTACCCGCCGGAACGGACGGCGCACTCTTTGAGACGCTGCTGGCGGAATACAACGCCGACTACGCCGCCCACTGCCGCATCGAGACTGCCCCCTACCCCGGTGTCGCCGCGCTGCTGCGGCAACTGCACGCGCAGGGGCGCAAGCTTGCCATCGTGTCCAACAAGCCGGACGAGGCCGTGCGCGCACTGCGGGCAGAATTTTTTGCGGACACCGTGCCGATCGCCGTCGGCGAGAAGCAGGGCATCCGCCGCAAGCCCGCGCCGGACACGCTGCTGGCCGCCATGGAAAAGCTCGGTGCCGACCCTGACAAGACGGTCTTTGTCGGCGATTCCGAGGTTGACATTGCCACGGCGCGCGCGGCAAATCTGCCGTGCATCAGCGTGCTGTGGGGCTTTCGTGACCGGGACGTGCTCGAGCAAGCCGGCGCGCAGCACTTTGCCGCCGACATCGCGCAGCTGCAGGCACTTCTGGGCTGAAAAAATCCGCCGGATGGTTCCGGCGGATTTTTCATGCCGTTTTGCGCGCTCAGTCCTTCTTTTTCATGAACTGACCGGCGGCGCGCATCATGAGGCGCTTGGTGCCGGCGGACTCAAAGTCCACCTCAAGCAGTGCATCGCCGCCCATGGGCTTGACCGCTGCGACGACACCGTCGCCAAACGCCTTGTGCACGACGCGGTCGCCAACAGCGAACGACGGTGCAGCGGACGCCGCAGGCTTTGCAGCAGGCGGCGCCGGGCGCATGGGCGGCTTGCGCCGCGGCTCCGGCGCGGAGACCGTGTAAGCGCGCGGCTCGCTCCGGCGCGGCGGATACTGCTGCTGGTCGCGGCTGGGCTCGGAATAGCCATAGCCGTGCGGGACGTTAAGCTTTCGGATGTCCTCATCCGGGATCTCCTCGACAAAGCGGGAGACGCGGTTGGCCGTCGTGCGGCCGAAGAGCATACGCTGGCGGGCACACGTGAGGATGAGGTGCTCACGCGCGCGGGTGAGCGCGACGTAGCACAGGCGGCGCTCCTCCTCCATCTCGTCCGGCTCGCCGATGCAGCGCAGCCCCGGGAAGATGCCCTCCTCGCAGCCGATGATGAACACCGTCGGAAACTCCAGACCCTTGGCCGCGTGCATGGTCATGAGCGTGACGCAGTCGGCAGACTGGTCATAGTTATCGAGATCCGTATAGAGCGCAACCTCGTCGAGGAAGCCCGCAAGCGTGGGATTTTCGGCCTCCTTGGCAAAGGCGATAATGTTCGACTTGAGCTCCTGCACGTTTTCGATGCGCGCAGCGTCCTCGGCCGTGTTCTTCTCCTCAAGAGCGCGGACATAGCCGCTGCGCTCCACGACCAGATCATAGAGCTCGTCCGGCGGCACAGTTTTGGCCTGCTCCTGCAGCTCCTCGATCAGGATGGCGAACTGACGCAGACGCATCTGGCTGCGCTGCAGCTCGGGATACGCGTCGGCGTGGCGGATGATGTCAAAGAGGCTCGTCTGCTGCTCGTGCGCGAGCTGCAAGGCCGCCTCGATCGTGCGCGCGCCAATGCCGCGGGCGGGCGTGTTGATGATGCGCGTCAGGCGCAGGTCGTCGTCCGGCGTCTGGATGACGCACAGATAGGCCAGCATATCCTTGACCTCGGCGCGGTCAAAAAAGCGCGTGCCGCCGACGATGCGGTACGGGATACCGTTGCGCTTTAAGGCATATTCGAGCTGGTTACTCTGCGCGTTCATGCGGTAGAGCACGGCATGGTCGCGGAAGTTGATCCCCTGCCCGAAATCGTCCATGATCTTCGCGGCGACGTAGCGCGCCTCGTCGTTCTCGTTCGTGGCGCAGTAGAGCGTGAGCGGGTCGCCGGCGTCGGCCTTTGTCCAGAGCGTTTTGCCCTTGCGTCCGGTGTTGTTGGCGATGACGTGATTGGCGGCATCCAGGATGCGGCCGGTGCTGCGGTAGTTCTGCTCGAGGCGGATGGTGCGCGCGTTTTTGTACTGCTTTTCGAAATTGAGGATGTTCTCGATCGTCGCGCCGCGGAACTTGTAAATGCTCTGGTCATCGTCCCCGACGACGCAGATGTTGCCCCAGCCGTCGGCAAGCAGGGCTGCGAGCTGATACTGGAGATTGTTCGTGTCCTGATACTCGTCGATGAGCACATAGCGGAAGCGGCGCTGCCAATGCTCGCGCACGTCCGCATGCTCGTCGAGCAGGCGCACGGTATTGTAGATCAGGTCGTCAAAGTCCATCGCCCCGGCGGAAAACAGGCGCTGCCAGTAGGTCTGGTATATCTCGCCGATGCGGATATTGCGCGGGTTATGCGTGGCCTGTGCGCGCGCAAGGTACTGCTCGGGCGTGATGCCGGCATCCTTGGCGCGGCTGATCTCCGTGAACACGGCGCGGTTCGGAAACGCCTTTTCATCGAGGTTCATCTCCTTGATGATGCGCTTGACGACCGCCAGACTGTCCGACGTGTCATAGATCGTGAAGCTGTTGGGATAGCCGAGCTTGTCCGCGTCCCGCCGCAGGATGCGCACGCACGCGGAATGGAAGGTCGAGGCCCAGATATCCGCCGCGGCCTCCGGACCGAGCATCCGCTCAATACGCTCCTTGAGCTCATCCGCCGCCTTGTTCGTGAAGGTGATGGCGATGATGCGCCACGGCTCGACCGGCTCGACCGCCGCCGCCGCGCGCGCACGCCGCCGCTCGTCCGGCGTCAGATCCGTGCGCTCGAGCAGCGCGAGGTCTTCCTCCGTCGCCGTATCGGGCACTTCGTCCGTGTCCGCGCCGCGGCCGTACTGAATGAGATTTGCGATCCGGTGGATGAGCACCGTAGTTTTACCGCTGCCGGCTCCGGCCAGCAGCAGCAGTGGGCCTTCCGTAGCCAGGACCGCCTGTCTCTGCATATCGTTCAGGTTCGCGAAGTCCGCCGCGATGAAGTGTCTGCGCGCCTGCACATACCGTTGTTCAAAAGTCAGAGTTGTAGTATTCATAGCGTTTGATTTTACCACATTTTCTCCCCCGAAACAAGGGGTGCGCGTCCCCGTGGACGCTTTTGCGCAGACACGCGCAAAAACCCGCCGCTCTCCGGTCGGAAAACGGCGGGTCTCCATTTGGGTTGGGGGTCATTTCAAAATATCCTTCAGCTCGTGCATACCGTGGTTGGTCGTGACCACGACCACACGGTCGCCGAGCTCGATGGCGTCGTTGCCGGACGGGACGCGGCACTTACCGCGCCGGATGATCGAGGCGACGAGCACGGAGTCCTTGAGCTTGAGCGCCTTGAGCGGCACGTCGAGAAACTGGCTCTCGGCACGCACGATGAACTCCAGCGCCTCGGCCTGACCGTCAGCCACCATGCGCAGCGTCTCCACGCCGCTGCTGTGCGCGGAATTCTCCATCCAGCGGACATACTCCACGATGCGGCCGGCCGTGACGTCCGCCGGCTGGATGATCGTCGTGAGGCCATACGACTCGGCAAGCTGGATGAAGTTATCCTCATCGACCTTTGTGACGATCTTCGGCACATTCTCGTTGTAGGCGAACGAGGAGATGATGAGATTCGTCTCGTCCGACTCCGTGACCGTGACGAGTGCGTCCGCCGACGAGAGTCCCTCCTCGCGCAGCACATCCGGCTTTGTACCGTCGGCGCAGATGATGGTCGCCTCCGGCAGGAGCGTCTTCATGACGCGGCAGCGCGCCGGGTCGCGCTCAATGATCGTCGAGTGGATGCGCATCCGCGCCAGCTCCAGCGCCAGCCGCTCGGCGATACGTCCGCCGCCGACAATGATGACGCTCTCGGCTTCATGGCGGAATTCGCCGATCTTACGAAAGAGCTCATGCAGCTCATGCGGCGCGCCGACCACGGTGACATAGTCCCCGGCGGCAAGCACAAAATCGCCGTTCGGGATCGTCACGCTGCCCTCACGCTCCACGGCACAGATCAGGATGCCCTCGCTGTAGCGGCTGCGAAAATCGTTCAGGCGCAGGCCATCGAGCTTACTGCCCTCGCGCAGCTTGAACTCGACAAGTTCCACGAGCCCGTTTGCAAACGGCTCGACTTTTGTAGCGGCCGGAAAACGCAGCGTGCGCGAAATCTCCTTGGCGGAGGTACGCTCGGGGTTGATGGACAGGCTCAGCCCCAGCTCGTCCTGAAGCAGCACCACATCCTGATAATACTCCTCGTCACGCACGCGCGCGATCGTATGCGTCGCGCCGAGCTTGCGCCCGACCATGCAGCTGATGAGATTGGTCTCATCCGAGGTCGTTGCGGCGATGAGCAGATCCGCATCCGCGACATTTGCAATGCGCAGCTGGTCGACATTTGCACGCCCCTCGACCACGATCACATCCAGCGTGGAGGAAATATAAGCGGCACGCTCCGGGTCGCCCTCGACGACAGTGATGTCATGCCCTTCTGTCAGGAGTTGCTCCGCGATGGCATACCCCACGCGGCCAGCGCCCACGATCACAATTTTCATAGTCTACGCTCTCCAATTATCATGTTCGGATCTCAGATCCACGGGTCGAAATATTATAGCAGATATTCCCCCGCGTTTCAACAGCGAACACGTGAATTTCCAAGGGATCGGTTTGTGAATAAAGCGTAAAAAATCTAAAAAACCAACACACTGCCGCTTGACGAACGCCGGTGCTGCGCTTATCATAATAGCCTATACTTATTTAATCTGTAGAAAGGCCGCTGCGACACGCGGCATCCATATAAAGGAGCATCCCATCCATGCTGGAACTGAAACACATCACCAAGGTATACGAGGCCGGCACGACGCAGGTCGAGGCGCTCAAGGGCATCGACATCGCCTTCCGCGAGAATGAGTTTGTTGCAATCCTCGGCCAGTCCGGCTGCGGTAAGACCACGCTGCTGAACATCATCGGCGGGCTCGACCGCTACACCTCCGGCGATCTCATCATCAACGGCCGCTCCACAAAGGAATACGACGACCGCGACTGGGATACCTACCGCAACCACTCCATTGGCTTTGTCTTTCAGAGCTATAACCTCATCCCGCACCAGAGCGTGCTGGCAAACGTCGAGCTCGCGCTCACGCTCTCCGGCGTCTCCGGCGAGGAGCGGCGCGCGCGCGCCGTCGAGGCGCTGGAAAAGGTCGGTCTGGGCGACCAGCTTGGCACAAGGCGCCGAACCAGATGTCCGGCGGCCAGATGCAGCGCGTGGCCATCGCGCGCGCCATCGTCAACAACCCCGATATCCTGCTGGCTGACGAGCCGACCGGCGCGCTCGACAGCGAGACGAGCGTGCAGATCATGAATCTGCTGCAGGAAATTGCAAAGGATAAGCTCATTATCATGGTCACGCACAACCCGGAGCTGGCGTCGAAATATGCCACGCGCACCGTGCGGCTGCTCGACGGCAGGATCGTCGGCGATGACAACCCCTGCACGGAGTCCGAGACGTCCGCGCCCGTGACCGTCAAGGTCAAGGAGCACACGTCCATGAGCTTTGCCACCGCCATGAGCCTGTCGCTGCACAACCTCATGACGAAAAAGGCGCGCACCCTGCTCACGGCGTTTGCGGGCTCGATCGGCATCATCGGTATCGCGCTCATCCTCTCGCTCTCGCACGGCTTCCAGTCCTACATCAACACCGTGCAGGAGCAGACGCTCTCGTCCTACCCGCTGACGATTGAGGCAAACCCCGTGGATATGTCCGGGATGCTCACGGCCATGACGGGCGCGAAGGACGACGAAAAGGACACACATGATCTCGACAAGGTCTACGCCAACACCGTCATGTACAGCATGCTCAACTCCATGGTCAGCAGCGCGACCGGTCAGTCGAACAACCTGCCGGCATTCAAGGAATACCTCGAAGACCCCGACAACAAGATCCACGACTACATCAGCGGCATCCAGTACACATACGACATGGGCTTTGCCGTCTACACCGAAGACCCGAACGGCACCGTCATCAAGGCCGACACGACCGAGCTGCTGCAAAACGTCATGAAGTCCATGTACGGCGGCGACTACACGGCCTACTTTGACTCCATGGGTGGGTTTTACTCCGGGTTCAACGTCTGGCAGGAGCTGCTGTCCGGCGAGGACGGCGCGCTCGTGAGCGCCTCGACACAAAACCAGTATGACGTGATCTACGGCTCATGGCCGCAGAATTACAACGAGGTCGTGCTCGTCGTGGATAAAAACAACGAGATCTCCGACCTTACGCTCTACGCGCTCGGCCTCGAGAGCATGGACGACATCAGCAACGCCATGATGCAGTCCATGAGCAAAAAGCAGATCGACACGACACAGGAAAGCTGGAGCTATGCTGACCTCTGCGGCCGCGACTTCAAGCTTATCCTCCCCTCGGAGGGCTACGTCGCCAGCGGCGCGGGCTACACGGATATCAGCCAGACGAGCGACGGCCTGAACCGGCTCTACCACAGCGACGATGTCGGCGTGCCGCTCAAGATCGTCGGCATCGTGCGCCCGGCCAAGGGCAGCGTGACCGGCAGCACTTACGGTGCGATCGGCTACACCTCCGCCCTGACTGACTATGCCATCGACCACGCCAACGGCACGCAGGTCATCCAGAAGCAGCTTGCAGATCCGGATGTGGACGTGTTCACGGGCACTGCATTCCCGAACGCCGCGACCGCCACGACCGATCAGAAGGTCGCTGCGGCACAGGCCTATCTGAACAAGCTGAGTGTGGACGACCGTGCAAGCGTCTACCGCAAGTATATGACCACGCCGGACGACGCCACGCTCGACGCCGCGCTCACGCAGGCGATGGCAGGCTTTACCCGCGACAGCGCCAAGGAGATGGCTGACAACGGCATTTTTCGAAGCCAGCGGCAAAACCGCGCAGCAGATGAAGGATATGATCGACGCCATGGACGATGAGACGTTCACACGCTTTTTCCGTCCGTATCTTCGCGCGATGCTGTCCATGCAGATGCAGCAGGAGACGGTCAAGTCCTACAGCGGCATGACCTCGCAGGAGATCGTCTCCGCCATCAACGCCAAAGGCATCAGCCGCAGCCAGTACGCTGACGTTTATGACAACTACGTCGCCTCCTCCGCCAGCGGCTCAACCTATCAAAACAATCTCAAAAAGCTCGGCTATGTCGACAAGGATTCTCCGAGCGCCATCAACATCTACGCCTCGAGCTTTGAAAACAAGGACCGCATCTCCGACTGCATTGATGACTACAACGCCGACAATCCGGACAATCAGATCAGCTTCACCGATTACATCGGTCTGCTCATGAGCAGCATCACGACGATCATCAACGCCATCAGCTACGTACTCATCGGCTTTGTGGCCATCTCCCTCGTCGTGTCGTCGATCATGATCGGTATCATCACCTATATCTCCGTGCTCGAGCGCACGAAGGAGATCGGCATCCTGCGCTCGATCGGAGCGAGCAAGCAGGATATCTCGCGCGTATTCAATGCCGAGACGATCATCGAGGGCTTCACGGCCGGTGTCATAGGCATCCTATGTACGCTGATCCTGCTCATCCCCATCAACCTTATCGTACACCATCTGACCGGTCTGCCGACGCTGAGCGCGATCCTGCCGGTGCTCGGCGCGATCCTGCTCATCCTCATCAGCATGGCGCTGACGTTCATCGCCGGTCTCATCCCGTCGGGCATGGCGGCGAAGAAAGACCCCGTCGTTGCGCTGCGCACCGAGTAAGCCCAAAACGCATATTTCTACAGCCTCCGTGCAAACTAGGGTCACCTACATTTGCACGGAGGTTTTGCATGATGAAGCAGAAACTGTTCGCAGCCGTATGCGCCTTTGCGCTCTGCGCGGCGCTGGGTACGGCCATCCACGCCGGACAGGAATCGGAGACCGCCGCACCTGTGGCGGAAAATCTGGAGCTGACCACGTTCCGCAACACGTCCGTCGGCGGTACGCTGAGCGCCAGCGCGCCCGACGGCAGCCCCCTCACCTTCCGCATCACGACCGAGCCCATCAAAGGGCACGGTGACGCTCACCGACGACGGCACGTTCGTTTACACCCCGGCCGACGGCAAGCGCGGGCGCGACTACTTCGGCTTTCGCGCCGCAGACAGCAGCGGCAGAGAGTCGCAGGAGGCGACCGTGATCATTGCCATCAAGAAGCAGAAGCCGGACGTCACCTACAGTGACATGGCCGGGCGGGCGGAGGAATACGCCGCCGTGCTGCTCGCCGAGCAGGGCGTGTGCATCGGGCGGCAGGTCGGTGGGCAGTATCTCTTTGACCCGGACAGCGCCATGCCGCGCGACGAATTTCTCGCCATGTGCATGGACCTGACCGGAACGGAGACGCTGCAGGGCGTGCTCTCGACGGGCTTCGGCGATGACGCGCAGATCCCCGCATGGTCAAAAGCGTATGTTGCGACCGCGCTCATGAACGGCGATGTCTGCGGCTGCTCCGACGGCACGGCCATCGTGTTCGAGGCGCGGCGCGGCATCACGGCGGCAGAGGCAGCCGTCATGCTCAGCAGCTTTCTGCGCCCCTCCCCCGCCGCTGCGCTCACGCGCACAGACGTCCCCGACTGGGCGTGCGCGGCCGTTGCGAGCCTGACGTCGTGCGGCGTGTTTCCAGACGGCGCGGACACCGCCGCACCCATCACGCGCGCCGAGGCTGCACAGATGCTGCTTGGCGCGTATGAGCTGCTGCAAAAGCGATAAAAAACCAGCCCGTTTCCGAAGCCGGAAACGGGCTGGTTTTCTGTTACCCCTCGTGCAGGATGCTGCGCACCGCCTCCGGCGCAAGCTCCGGAAACGGGAGCACGGGCTGCGGCGCGGCTTCGTGCGCGCCGATGTGCTTTTCCATCCAGACCATGGAATACCACGTGCCGAACTTATAGCCGCAGCGCGAAAACTCGCCCACGAGCCGATAGCCGATGTGCGCGTGAAACTGCGCACTGTTTTTCGTCAGGTGTACGTCGTCCGCCCCATCCGGGTATGCGATACAGGCGTAGAGCGTCTGCACGTGCTGCGCGCGCAAAAGCGCCTCGAGCGCGGCATACAGCCGCCTGCCGATCCCCTGCCGGCGCTGATCCTCGCGCAGGTAGATGCTCACCTCGGCAGCCCAGGCATAGGCCGCGCGCTCACCGAACGCGCCGGCGTAGGCGTAGCCGACGATCTCTCCGCCGCGCACGGCGACCAGATACGGATAGCGCCGGAGTGTGGCGCGCATGCGTGCGGCGAATTCTTCGACATCCGGCACGGTGCACTCAAACGTGATGGCCGTCTTTTCCACGTAGGGTGCATAGATCGCGCGCAGCGCGGGCGCGTCGCTCAGACTCGCGGGGCGCAGATGCAAGGTGTTCGCGTCCATACCTTCTTCACTTTCCGCTGTCGCCGTAGTTTGCGAGCACGCGCGCAGACGGGTCGTTCACATCGCAGCCGGCCCATGCCTTGTTCGGCATCCAGAAGCCGGACACCATGCGCGCCTGATCGGGATAGTAGCGCTCAAAGAGCTCGCGGTAGAGCAGCGATTCCTTGGTGAACGGCTGCGCGAAATCATACTTCCGGCGCAGGATGTCGAAGGCGATGTCCGTATATGTCTCCTCGGCGTAGGCCTTGAGGTCATCGACCATTGAGTGGCCGACCGCATCACTGAAGGCCGCCTTCTCGCGCATAAGGATGTCATGCGGCAGCCAGTCGCCCTCGAAGGCGTGGCGCAGCAGGTATTTGCCCTTGCCGTAGACGTTGCACTTCTTGGCGGGATCGATGGACATGACATACTGCACGAAGTCCAGATCGCCGAACGGCACACGCGCCTCAAGGCTGTTGACGGAGATGCAGCGGTCGGCGCGCAGCACGTCATACATATGCAGCTCGCGGATGCGCTTGGCCGACTCCTCCTGGAACGCCGCAGGGCTCGGCGCGAAGTCCGTGTACTTGTAGCCGAAGAGCTCGTCGGAGATCTCGCCCGTGAGCAGCACACGCAGGTCGGTCTGCTCATGGATGGCCTTGCAGACGAGGTACATGCCGATGCTCGCGCGGATGGTCGTGATGTCATACGTGCCGAGCAGTGCCACGACCTCCGGCAGCGCCTGGAGCACATCCTCGCGCGTGATGATGACCTCGGTGTGGTCGGCGTGCAGATACTGCGCCACCTCGCGGGCATATTTCAGGTCGATGGCGTCGCTGCGCATGCCGATGGCAAATGTGCGGATGGGCTTTTTGAGCAGCTTTGCCGAGATTGCGCACACGAGGCTGCTGTCCAGGCCGCCGGAGAGCAGGAAGCCGAGCGGTGCGTCGGCATCGAGGCGCTTCTGCACGCCGGCGATGAGCTTTTTCGCGGATGTTCGTGCAGACAGTCTCCAGATCATCCTCACAGACGGCATCGACGTGCGTCATGTCGCGGTAGCAGGTGAACTTACCGTCGGCATAATAGTGGCCGGGCGGAAACGGCATCACATCGTGCACGAGACCGACAAGGTTTTTCGCCTCGCTGGCAAAGATGATCGCGCCCTCGGCGTCGTAGCCGTAGTACAGCGGGCGGATGCCGATCGGGTCACGCGCCGCGACAAGACCGCCGCGCTTGGCGTCATAGATGATCATGGCAAACTCTGCGTCGAGACCGCGGAACATGTCCAGCCCCTCGCGTTCGTAGAGCGGAAGCAGGATCTCACAGTCGGATTCGCTCTCGAATGTCTCGCCCTCGGCGATCAGCCGCTCACGGATGGGACGAAAGCCATAGATCTCGCCGTTGCACACGAGCGCGCTGCCATCACGCGTGAATGGCTGCATGCCCTCCGGGTGCAGGCCCATGATGGCCAGACGGTGGAAGCCGAGCGTCGCCGCGCCGATATGGAGCATGCGCGTGTCGTCCGGGCCGCGGGAAATGGTCTTGTCAAAGCCGGTGCGCAGCGCCTGCGCGGAGATGGACGTGCCGAGATAACCGATGATGGAACACATGATTTTTTCCTCCTGAATACATCAAAAAATACGCAGCTACCATCCGACAATAGGACGAGTAGCTGCGTATCGTGGTGCCACCTATTTTACTTCTCACGGGTTCTAACAAACCGCACCGGGATAACGTCCGGCTGTGACGGCGCACCTACTGAGGCATTCGCCCGTTCAGCTTGCAGCTCGGGAGTGTTCTTCACACAGGCTCTGTTATGCGGCTCGCACCGTCCCGCACTCGCTGGAAATGAGCACCCGTGCTACTTTTCTCCGTCAATGCTTTTGACAGAAGTATGAAAATGAAAGAAGAGAGAAAAAGAAAGAGAAAACGTTGTTACCGCACGCTGAACAGCAGGTCGCCGTAGGACGGCACCGGCCACTTGTCAGACGGCGTCATGGTCTCGAGCTGGTCGATCGTAATGCGCAGCTCAGCCATGGCGGAAAAGACCTTGTCACGGTAGTAGTTGGCCAGCGCCTGGCTGCCCTCAACGGTCTTGGCGCCCATGAGCGCCTCGTCGAGGCTGCGCACCTTGCGGTACGCATCGCCCAGCAGCGCAGACATCTCGGGGATGATGCTCTCCTCGTACGAGCAGTCGGCCGTGACGGACGCGGCGTGGATGGCTGCGGCAGTCTCGGACAGCTCGCGCAGATAGCTGCTGACGGCGGGCATGATATCGCGCCGCGCCATCTCGAGCATGGTCAGCGCCTCAATGTTGAGGATCTTGCTGTAGTTTTCGAGGTGGATCTCATAGCGTGCCTCCATCTCGGTGCGGGTGTAGACATGGTGCTTGGTAAAGAGCGCCACGTTCTTGTCGGCAAGGTAATACGGCAGCGCTTCGGGCGTCGTGCGCAGGTTCAGCAGACCGCGGCGCTCCGCCTCTGCGATCCATGCCGCGTCATAACCGTTGCCCTTGAAGAGAATGCGCTTGTGCTTGATGAGCACGCTGCGGATGAGCGCCTGCAGATCGGCCTCAAAGTCCTTGCTGCCCTCGAGCGCATCAGCAAACTGCTCAAGGCTCTCGGCAACGGCCGTGTTGAGCACGACGTTGATGCCGGAAATGGAGGCCGAGGAGCCCGGCATACGGAACTCGAATTTATTGCCGGTAAAGGCGAAGGGCGAGGTGCGGTTGCGGTCGGTCGCGTCCTTGGGGAAGCGCGGCAGCGCGTGCACGCCGATCTTCATCAGCTGTCTTTCCTTGCCGCAGTAGGCCGTCTCGTCAATAATCGCGTTGAGGATCTCCTCGATCTCGTCGCCGACGTACATCGAAACGATCGCCGGAGGCGCCTCGTTCGCGCCGAGGCGGTGATCGTTTGCGGCCGACGCCACGCTGATGCGCAGCATATCCTGATAGTCATCCACGGCCTGAATGACCGCGCACAGGAACAGCAGGAACTGCGCGTTTTCCGCCGGTGTCTCGCCGGGCTCAAGCAGGTTCATGCCGGTGTTCGTGACCAGCGACCAGTTATTGTGCTTGCCGGAGCCGTTGACGCCGGCAAACGGCTTTTCATGCAGCAGGCAGACCATGCCGTGGCGCGAGGCCACCTTCTGCATGATCTCCATCGTCAGCTGGTTCTGGTCAGCGGCGATGTTGCCGGTCGTGAACACGGGCGCAAGCTCGTGCTGCGCGGGCGCGACCTCGTTGTGCTCGGTCTTGGCATAGACACCGAGCTTCCAGAGCTCCTCATCGAGATCCTTCATGAATGCCGCAACGCGCGGCTTGATGCTGCCGAAGTAGTGGTCATCGAGCTCCTGTCCCTTCGGCGGCTTTGCACCAAAGAGCGTGCGCCCGGTATAGATCAGATCCTTGCGGCGGTTATAGACATCTTTGTCCACGAGGAAATACTCCTGCTCGGGGCCGACCGTCGTGCGCACGGCGGTCACGTCCGCGTTGCCGAACAGGTGGATCACGCGCAGGGCCTGACGGTTGAGCGCCTCCGCGCTGCGCAGCAGCGGCGTCTTTTTATCGAGCGCCTCGCCGCCGTAGGAGCAGAACGCCGTCGGGATGCACAGGACGTTATCTTTTATAAAGGCATAGGACGTCGGGTCCCACGCGGTATAGCCGCGCGCTTCAAACGTCGCGCGCAGGCCGCCGGACGGGAAGCTGGAAGCATCCGGCTCGCCGCGGACAAGCTCCTTGCCGGAAAACTCCATGATTACCTGACCGCCGCCGCAGGGAGAGATGAAGCTGTCGTGCTTCTCGGCGGTGATGCCGGTCATCGGCTGGAACCAGTGCGTGAAGTGCGTTGCGCCCTTCTCGATCGCCCAGTCCTTCATGGCATTGGCCACGATGCGCGCGGCGTCGTCATCGAGACGCTTGCCCTTTTCCATCGTCGCCTGCACCTGCCGGTAGGTTTCCTTCGGCAGCCGCTCGCGCATGACTGCGTCGTTAAATACCATAGAGCCAAAAATATCAGAGATCTTATCCATTTTCCAGGTCCCCTTTCTATGTTTCAAAATCTGTGTCAACAACGAAAAAACGGCACTGGTGCCCGGAGATCATTCGCTCTCCACGACGCCATTGCCGTTTCAATGTGGAAAATATACGCCTGTTGCAGAAAAATGTCAAGCGGGTCTGGCGCAATTTCTTTCGGCGGATTTCACAGAATTTTCGGCAGATCCGGGCAAGATTTTATTCTTGACATGTGCAAAACCCGTGGTGTATTATATACATGGATTTTTGATTGGAAAAATTCTGTGTGCCGCTGATACGGTCATGAAAGTACATATGGTATCTTTTCGAGAACGCTGACGTTTCACGATGACCCGGGGGAAAGTGCCCCTTATCGGCATCGGAAGCGTCTTTTTGTTTTTCCGTCCCGACTTCAACTGCGAGGTGAGAAGTATGAATTCGCCGCTGCACACCGTGAGCGCCCTGCTCGTCTCCGCCTCTGAGGCGCAGACCAAGCGCATCGGCGCCCTGCTCACACGCGCGCGCATCGTCCCGTTTGAACACGCAGACAGCGTCCGGCAAGCACTCGACCTGTTCGACGCCGGCGGCATCGACGGCGTGCTCATCGCAGAGCCGGTCACCGGCAGCTCCGGACAGGAGCTGGCACTGCAGCTCAAAAAGCGGCGCTGCATGGCGGTGCTGCTGCTGGCTGAGCCCACGCACGCAGACGCGGCCGCCGCCCTGCTGGAGCAGTCCGGCGTGCTGGTGCTGCCGAATGACGCGCCAGAGGCGCTCATTGTGCAGACCATCCGGCTGCTGGCTGCCGTGCGTATTCAGCTTGAACAGATGCAGCACAAGACGGAAAAGCTGGAGGCAAAGGTCGCCGACATCCGCATCATCAACCGCGCAAAGCTCCTGCTTGTGCAGCACCTGCAGATGACGGAGACGGAAGCGCACAAATACATCGAAAAGCAGGCGATGAACACCAGTATGCCGCGGCGCACCATCGCAGAAAATATCATCCGCACCTATGAAGATTGAGGGGGCTTATTCATGACCAAGTACATTTTTGTTACAGGCGGCGTTGTTTCCGGACTCGGCAAAGGCATTACGGCGGCATCGCTCGGCCGTCTGCTCAAGGCGCGCGGCCTGAAGGTTGCGGCGCAGAAGCTCGATCCCTATATTAATGTAGACCCCGGCACGATGAGTCCCTACCAGCACGGCGAGGTGTACGTCACCGAGGACGGCGCCGAGACCGATCTCGATCTCGGCCACTACGAACGCTTTATCGACGAGGATCTGAACAAATACTCCAACCTCACGACCGGAAAGGTCTACTGGAACGTTCTCAACAAGGAGCGGCGCGGCGAATATCTCGGCGAGACGGTGCAGGTCATCCCGCACATCACAAACGAGATCAAAGACTTCATTTACAGCGTCGGCAGCAAGACGAACGCCGACGTCGTCATCACCGAGGTCGGCGGCACGACCGGTGATATCGAGAGTCAGCCGTTTCTCGAGGCCATCCGGCAGGTCGGGCTCGAGGTCGGGCGCGAGAATGCGCTCTACATCCATGTGACGCTCGTGCCGTATCTGCACGGCAGCGAGGAGCACAAAACGAAGCCCACGCAGCACTCCGTCAAGGAGCTGCAGGGCATGGGCATTTCCCCGGACATCATCGTGCTGCGCTGCGACGAGCCGCTCGAGGAATCCATCTTCCGCAAGATCTCCCTGTTCTGCAACGTCAAGCCCGACTGCGTGATCGAGAACATGACGCTGCCCGTGCTGTACGAGGCGCCGATCATGCTCGAACGCAACCGCTTTTCCGAGATCGTCTGCCGTGAGCTGCATATCGACGCGCCCGCGCCGGACATGACCGAGTGGGACGCCATGCTCGAGAGCATCCGCAACCGCTCGCGCCGCGTGACGATCGGGCTCGTGGGCAAATATGTGCAGCTGCACGACGCATATCTGTCCGTGGCTGAGGCACTGCGCCACGCCGGATACGTCTACGGCGCAAGAGTTGACATTCAATGGATTGACAGCGAGACGATCACGCGCGATAATGTAGAGGAGGTGCTCAGCGGATGCGACGGTATCCTCGTGCCCGGCGGCTTCGGCAACCGCGGCATCGAGGGCAAGATCACGGCCGCGCACTATGCCCGCACGCACAATGTCCCCTACCTCGGCATCTGTCTGGGCATGCAGATCGCAGTCATCGAGTTTGCACGCTCCGTCTGCGGGCTGGCAGACGCCAATTCCGGCGAGTTCGACGAGAGCAGCACAAACAAGGTCATCGACTTCATGCCTGACCAGAACGATGAGATCGACAAGGGCGGCACGCTGCGCCTCGGCGCGTATCCGTGCTGCATCGTGCCCGGCACAAAGATGGCGGCATGCTACGGCACGGCGGAGATCTCCGAGCGCCACCGCCACCGGTACGAGTTCAACAACAACTACCGCACACTCATGCAGGAAAAGGGTCTCGTGCTCTCCGGTCTGTCTCCGGACGGACACATTGTGGAGACTGTTGAGATCCCCGAAAACGATTTTTATATCGGCGTACAGTACCATCCCGAGTTTAAGAGCCGCCCGAACAAGGCGCACCCCCTGTTCAAGGGCTTGATCTCGGCGGCACTGCGCCACACAGAAAGAGGATAACGTATGCACGATCGCTACACCAATCCCCTGTGCACCCGCTATGCCGGGCGCACAATGCAGCACATTTATTCCGACGACAACAAATTCTCCACCTGGCGCAGGCTCTGGGTCGCGCTGGCGGAGAGCGAGCAGGAGCTCGGTCTGCCGATCACGGACGCACAGCTCGAGCAGCTGCGCGCGCACATCACGGACATCGACTATGCCTATGCCGCCGAGCGAGAGCATGAGGTACGGCATGACGTGATGGCGCACGTGCTGACCTACGGCGCGTGCTGCCCGGACGCAAAACCCATTTTGCACCTCGGCGCAACGTCCTGCTACGTCGGCGACAACACGGACATCATCCTCATGCGTGAGGCGCTCGAGCAGATCCGCAGCCTGCTGGTCAACGTCATTCAGGCGCTGGCGGACTTTGCCGAGACGCACAAGGCGCAGCCGACGCTCGCCTACACGCATTTTCAGGCCGCACAGCCGACGACCGTCGGCAAGCGCGCCACGCTCTGGGCACAGGATCTGCTGATGGATCTTGAGCAGCTCGAGTTCCAGCTGGAGCATCTCAAGCTTCTCGGCTGCAAGGGTACGACCGGCACGGGGGCAAGCTTCCTCGCCCTGTTTGACGGCGACGAGCAAAAGGTCGTCGCGCTCGAGCGGAAGATCTGCGAGAAGATGGGCTTTTCCGGCGCATATCCCGTCAGCGGCCAGACCTATTCGCGCAAGGTGGACTTTCAGGTGCTGCAGGTGCTGTCCGGCATCGCGCAGAGCGCGTCGAAGTTCTCGAGCGACATCCGGCTGCTGTCCCACCTCAAGGAGGTGGATGAGCCGTTCGAGAGCGGCCAGATCGGCTCGTCGGCCATGGCCTACAAGCGCAATCCCATGCGCAGCGAGCGCATTGCCTCCCTGTCGCGCTATGTCATCTGCGATCTGCAAAATGCCGCCGTCACGGCCAGCGCCCAGTGGTTCGAGCGCACGCTCGACGACTCGGCCAACCGCCGCATCAGCATCCCGGAGGCGTTTCTCGCCACCGACGGCATCCTGACGCTGTACCTCAATGTTATCCGCGGCCTGACCGTGTATCCGAAGATGGCCGAAAAGCATCTGGCGGAGGAACTGCCGTTTCTCGCCACGGAGAACATTCTCATGTACTGCGTCAAGGAAAAGGGCGGCGACCGGCAGGCCCTGCACGAGGCCATCCGCCGGCACAGCGTGGCCGCCGGCAAAGCCGTCAAGCTCGGCGGCGGCAGCAACGACCTGCTCGCGCGCATTCTTGCCGACCCGATCTTCGGGCTCACGCGCGATGAGCTGGATAAATTGGTCGACCCCCATGCCTTCACCGGCATGGCCGTACACCAGACCGAGACGTTCCTGCGCGAGCAGGTCGCTCCGGTCCTGAACAAATATACAACGCTGCTCGGATGCGAAGCATCCGTCAACGTGTAAGTAACAGGAGGTTTCTCTAATATGCTGACATCCATTGTAGGCATCAACTGGGGTGACGAGGGCAAGGGCCGCATGGTCGACCTGCTCAGTCAGAAGTACGACGTCGTCGTGCGCTATCAGGGCGGCAACAACGCCGGCCACACCGTCATCAACGACAAGGGTAAGTTCGTGCTCAATCTCATGCCGAGCGGCATCCTGCGCGACGAGACCGTGAACGTGCTCGGCCCCGGCATGGTCATTGATACGGAGCACATGTTCCATGAGGTCGAGCGTCTGAGAGATGGCGGCATCACCATCACGCCGGAGCACCTGAAGATCAGCGACAAGGCCGTCATCTGCATGCCGTACCACAAGCTGCTCGACTGCCTGGAGGAGGATCGTCTGGCGGACAAGAAGTTCGGCTCCACCCGCCGCGGCATCTCCCCCGCCTACTCGGACAAATATATGAAGAAGGCGCTGCGCATGGGCGAGCTGGCCGACCGTGACGCGCTCAAGGCGCGCCTTGCCGACATTCTCGAGTGGAAGAATCTCTTCATTGTCAACGGTTATCACCACGATCCCATCGACCTTGACGAGATGATGGACTGGATCGACACCTACGCCATGCCGTTCAAGGAGTATGTCTGCGACACGACCGACTACCTCTCCGAGGCCATTGAGGACAACAAGTCCGTGCTCTTCGAGGCACAGCTCGGTGCGCTGCGCGACATTGACTACGGCATCTATCCGTACACCTCCGGCTCGTCGACGATCGCGGCCTACGCTCCCATCGGCGCGGGCATCCCGGAGGCGCGGCTCGACACGATCATCGGCATCATGAAGGCCTACTCCACCTGCGTGGGCGAGGGGCCGTTCACCTGCGAGATGTTCGGCGATGAGGCCACCGCACTGCGTGACGCCGGCGGCGAATACGGCGCCGCCACCGGCCGTCCGCGCCGCGTGGGCGGGTTTGACGTGGTCGCCTCCCGCTACGGCGTGAAAATGCAGGGCTGCACGAGCATCGCACTGACGAAGCTCGACGTGCTGTCCTACCTGGACAAGATCCCCGTGTGCGTCGCCTATGACATCGACGGTGAGCGCGTGGAACGCTTCCCCATCGGCGTGAAGCTGGCCAAGGCCAAGCCCATCTACGAGTATCTGCCCGGCTTCCACTGCGACATCTCCGGCTGCCGCAAGGTGAGCGATCTGCCGAAGGAGGCGCTCGACTACGTGCACTACCTTGAGGGCACTGTCGGCTGCCGCATCAAGTACGTCTCCGTCGGGCCTGACCGCGATGCGTACATCAAAATGTTCTGAGACCGCCGAAACCGGCGCTCTGCTGATGCAGAGCGCCGGTTTTCCTGTCTGTGAGCGCTGTGGTTGCCTTTTGCGCACGTGTGCGGTAGAATAAGAGTCAACTATCCCTTAGGAGGAACATCATGCTTAAACGACTTCTTGTCTGTCTGCTCCTGACCGCCCTGCTGACCGGAAGCGCGGCTGGCGCATACCTTCCTGCTGCGGAGGCAGCCAGCCCCGATGTGTATTCCGCCGGTGAGCGGATCACGGGTGTCGGCGTCGACGTCAGTCAGTTTCAGGGTGACATCGACTGGGGCACGGCTGCGCGGAGCATCGACTTTGCCATCATCCGCTGCTACGCCCGCGGTCAGGCCGACCAAAAATGGAGCGTCAATGCCGCCGCGTGTGAGCGGCTCGGCATTCCCTACGGCGCGTACGTCTACTCCGCCGCCAAAACAGACGCGCAGGCCAGAAGTGAGGCGGAGGGCGCGCTGCAGCAACTGCGCGGCAAAAGCCTGCGGCTGCCGGTCTACCTCGATCTGGAGGATGAGAGCGTGCGCACCGGCTGCACGAAAGCCGAGATCCTGCGCCATGCGACCATCTTCTGCGACACGCTGCGCGCAGCAGGCTACAGCGTCGGCATTTACGCCAATCGTTACTGGTGGACGACCGTGCTCGACGACCCGGCCTATGAGCAGTGGGATCGCTGGCTCGCCGTCTGGGATGCGGAGACCGGCTACAGCGGCAGCTACAGCACATGGCAGTGCAGCAACAGCGCCCGCATCCCCGGCATCCCGACGAACGTAGACCTGAATCTGCGCTACGGCACATCGCTCAATGCGGGGCACACGCACGATTACCGCGTCACAAAACACACGGAGCCGTCGTGCACAGACTTCGGCAGCCGCATCTACACCTGCGGCAGCTGCGGCGCATCCGTGACCCAGCCGCTGCGTCCGCTGCGCAGCTGCCCGAGCAAGAATCTGAGCGATGTCCCCGCGCCGGGCAACTGGGCGCACGCCGGCATTGATTTCTGCGTGCGCACCGGCTTGATGTCCGGCATTGGCAGCGGCCGCTTTGACCCGAAGGGCACGACCACACGCGCGCAGGCGGTGCAGGTCCTCTACGAGCTCTCCGGCGCGCCAAAGGTCAGCGGCAAGACCCCGTTTACGGATCTGACGCACGGCTGGTATCAGAGTGCCGTGCTCTGGGCGTACCAGACCGGCGTGACAGCCGGAACAAGCCGGACGACCTTCTCCCCTGACGATCCGGTAACGCGCGAGCAGCTTGCCATGCTGCTCATGGAGTACGCAGACCGCATCCTGAAGCTCCGGCATACGTGGACGCCCGCGAACCTGAACGATTTCCCGGACGGCGGATATGTGGCCGGCTGGGCGCGCAGCGCAATGGCGGATGCCGTCGCGCTCGGCCTGATCTCCGGGTCGAACGACAACGGCGTCAACTACCTGCGTCCGCAGGGGCACGCCGCCCGCGAGCAGACCGCCACGATTCTGTCGGCGTTTTGCCAGAATGTGAAAAAAGGATAACAGCAAAGCGGCGCTCCGGAAACGGAGCGCCGCTTTGCTTGTCAAAGAATCTCACAGAGTTTGCGCCCGCAGGCGCAAAGAAAGTCCAATCATTTTCTTCGGCGACATGTGCGGCGAAGAAAATACTTCTCGGCCTGCAAACGTGCGAGCCGGCCGCCTCCGGCGGCCGGTGCGTGCGCTGCAGTCAGGCCGCAAACCCCTTTGTCAAAAAATAAAGCAGTACTTTTTTGACAGTCTCAGCGGCGCCCCGGGAACGGAGCGCCGCTTTCGTATGGAATCCTTATCCGATGCCGCCGAGGATCGCCCCGGCGATCAGCGCCACGAGCACACTGGCGCAGTAGACATATTTGCCGGCCGGATAATACCAGCCGCCGATGGGCTTGCGCGCACCGAGGTTGACGCTCTCGAGCACGAGCTTTTTACCGCCGATCCAGAAGAACATTACTGCCGCGAGCAGTGCGCCCAGCGGGCAGATATAGATGGATACGACATCCATCCACTGTGAGACGATGGCCTGAATGCACAGCGCGGCTGCAAGACCGATCACATGGATCACCGCCGTTGCCGGCACGCGCTTGAGGCCGAGCTTTTCCTGCAGGGATGCGACCGGTGCCTCATAGAGATTGATGATCGACGTGACGCCCGCAAACGACACACACAGGAAAAACACCATCGCCACGATGCGCCCGCCCGCCATGCCGTTCATGACGTGGACGAGGTAGATGAACATCAGCCCCGGACCGCCGGCATCGAGCTCAGCGCCGCCGGCCGCCATGGCGGGGATGATAACAAACGCCGCCAGCAGCGCCGCGATCGTGTCAAAGAGCGCAACGTTGCGCGCAGAGCTTGGAATGCACTCGTTTTTGCTGAGGTAAGAACCGTAGATCACACTGCCGTTGCCCGCAACAGACAGGGAGAAAAATGCCTGACCAAAGGCATAGATCCAGACATACGGGTCGAGCAGGCCCTCGGGCTTGATGGTGAAGATATACCGATAGCCGCCCGACGCGCCGGGCAGCGTGAACACATAGATGCCGAGTGCGACAAAAAGGAAAAACAGGATCGGCATCATGACCTTGTTGGCTTTTTCAATGCCGCCGGCAATGCCGAACGACATGATGAAAAAGCTCACCGCAACTGCGACCACGACCCAGACATTTGCGCCCCACGCGCCGGCAGTGGCATTGAAGCTGCCGACGATCGCATCCATGTCCTGACCCATGGCAGACAGTCCGCCGTCAAACGCCAGAAATGTATACTTGAAGATCCAGCCCATGACGCATGTGTAGCCGATGGCCAGCGCCAGCGACCCGAGCACCGGGATGTAACCGACGAGCTCGCCCGGCTTGCGCTTTCCGAAGCGCGCCTCGGTGCACATACCGAACGAGCCGACCGGGCCTGCGCCGCCCGCGCGGCCGAGTGCAAATTCTCCGATGACGCCGGTAGAGGCGATGAGGATGACAAAGAGAAAGTACGGGATGAGGAAGGTCATGCCGCCCCACTGGGACACCAGCGTCGGGAAGCGCCAGATGTTGCCCATGCCGACGGCCGAGCCGATGCAGGCGATGATGAAGCCGCCGCGGCTGCGAAAGCCGTCGCGGTTATTGACGTTTGTGTCATTACCCATGATGTTGTTTCCTTTCACGCACTAGGCACAAATTGGTTTGATTATACCGCAAAAGTGCGCGCACCGCAACTGTTGTTTGCGTCCGGAGCCCGACCGGAGCGCAAAAGCCGCCCGCACCATGCAAAACGGCGCAAACGGTGCGGGCGGTGTGCTGATAGAATAGTCGGCCTGCAGTACACAGCGCGCCGCTCCGGCGCACTCAAACCTTGGCGAGGAAGCACGTCTGGCTCCCGACCTCGGAATAGAGAATGGCCTGATCCTTGCCGAGGTCATAGACGCGGATGACATCCGCCATCACATCCTCAGCATCGGACGGCATGAGCTGCGCGTACACGTTCTCGCAGTCTGCAAAGAGCGTGTCCTGAAATACGCAGCCGTCCTCCCCGGATAGAGCGCGACATAAAACGAACCGGCCTCCACGAGGTCCTGGAAGAAGTGGCTGCCGTAGCTCAGCTCCGGACGCAGACCGTGCGAGCTGTAGGCGAGTTCTGCAATGCAGTCGAAGCGGTTGATCTCCATGAAATGCACCGGAACACCGAGGCTGGGCGTGGTCGTGCCCCAGCGGCCCGGGCCAAGCAGGATCGTACCCTCGCCGCGCAGGCGATTATTGAGTTCACCCAGCTTGCGCGCGACCTGATATTTACGCTGCTCCGGCAGATCCAGATACGGTTCGACCTGAACCATGACGGCATAACGGATGGGCAGGCAGACGTTTCCGCCCATGAAGTTGCCGCTCGTGCGGAAATAAAACTCTTTCACATTCGGCATGACGCCGGCCGCACCGACGCCGCGCATCTGCAGCGGTCTGCACTGGAGGAGATTGACGCGGTAATTGCCGTCCTGATCGAAGTTGCAGGCATACTCGATATCAACCGGGTAGCTGTACTTCTCCTCGAGCACACGCATCACCTCTGTCATGACATCGGTGAAGTCAGTATTGCGCAATAGCTTTCGGAAATTGAGAATATCCGGTGCGTCCGCCGTGCTCAGCCCCATCTCACGCAGGCGCGAAACGGTCGGATAGTCCCGCTCCATGAACAGGGAAGGATCCGCCTTGATGTCGCGCTTGTCAATGCTCTGCACACGAATAGTCTCAAACGCATTATCCTTGAGCGCGATCACATCCATCTTATGCTGCGAGTACTTATACTCGTCGCCATAGGCGACCATCGGCGGCGCCGTCGGGTGGTCCATATTGAGCAGCCGCGCATAGTCGTCGGCCTCGCGGTCGACCGCGCGCGTGCCCATGCCGAACACGAGCCGCAGCATCCCCTTATTCTCCTCCGAAGCGTTCTGCCGGTTGAGATACAGGTTCTTGGAGTGGCCGACGCCCGCGATGTGCGGGTAGTAATAATCCCCGTGCACATCGCCGCAGACGCGCATGACCAGAAGCGCCATCTGCTCGTCGCGGTCAAGAAGCTTACGCTCGGCGCGGTAGCGGATGGCATCCGGGTTGACGGTGCTGGCATAAACCTGCTTGACCGCGCGCTCAAAGACGGCATAGCGCTGCTCCAGACTGCCCTGATTGGGGCAGAACACGCTCTCATACTTGCCCGCAAAGGCATTTCCGAAGCCGTCCTCGAGGATCGAGCTGGAGCGCACGATGATCGGCGACTGGCCGAAATATTCGAGCATGGACAAAAACTGCTCCTTGATGCTCGGCATGAACGTACCGTTGAGCAGCAGCTCACGGATGGGCTGTGCATATTCGAGGTAGTCCGCCTCCTCGACCATGCGGATACGGGACGACCACAGGCCGTTTTGCACACCGTAGGTGTAAAAGACGTCCGCCCCGATGTAGTAGGAATCATGCGGCTCGACACGTGTGCGGTAGAGCTCCGGCGCCTCATCGCGCAGGATGTTGCGCGCCAGGAGCATGCCGGCCGCCTTGCCGCCGATGCAGCCCGTACCGATCTCGCGGTTTTTGATGTACAGCAGGTCGCGCATGGAGAAGTATTTCCGGCACAGGGCAAGGCGCGTCGGCTCGTTGCCGAGCAGACAGCGGAGCATATTCTCCTTGAGGAGCTTTCCGTCGGCATCCGTCGGCTCGTGCCCGTCGGAGACGGAGTCAAACATGCTGTCCCAGCAGTCGCGCCGCTCCCCCGTCTGGGTGAAGCGCTCAAAGACGGCATAGTTGTCCGCGCTGGAGGTCAGAGCGCGCCACTTCGCGCCGGTGATCTTCAGCGGAAAATACGTCGTCTGCGTGCTGCGGCCGCGCACCTTGACAGCATGGATATAGACACTGCCGTCGAGCGTGCGGATGTTGGCGAGCAGCGGCGTCTCGCGGCGGATGCGCGACATGGTTTCATAGGTGTGCTTTTCATAATCGATCGGCTGATACGCGACCGCCTGACGCCGGATGAGAAACGGGTTGATAAGCAGGAAAAAGTTTGAGATCATCAGGTCGGAAAACCAATATTTCTGCAGATCCGACAGGCAGTCGAACACGAAAAACGTGCCGAGCGGCTCCTTGTCAATGATGCGGTGCACCTGCACGGCAAAGGTCTCAAAGCCCACGCGCGGATCAAGCTCGTATTTCTCGACATTTGCGCCGCGCTCGCGCAGCGCCGCCGTATCCATGATCTCCTCGTGATCAGCAAAGCGTATGTAGACGATGCGGTCGCCCTTGCGGGCAACATTGGTCACGAATCTCGTTGCGACATACATATAGTCGCTGATGTGTTCACACTGCCAGACGACCGTGTCGCCCGGACGAAGGTAATCGATCGCCTCATCGAGGCCGTCGATACCGGTGGAAATGCGGCGCTCAGTCTCCATAGTCTTCTCCTCGCTTTCACGATATTTTATAAGGGCATCCCCCGCTGCGCTGCGGTGCGCAGGAATTGGTGGTATAAAATAGTCTACCACAGATCATCGGCTTTTTCTACCATGTTAATTTCCCGGCAGGCACCCCGGAAAACGGAACGGACAAGATTTCTGTTCCCAAGACCGTGTTGTTATGATATACTGCTCTTACCATATTGCCGCGCCGGTGCTGCGCTGCACAGGCAGTGCAGCCCGAGTGCGAAAATAGATGAGGAGAGAAAATCATGACAGACATCAAACGCCGCCTTCTGGCCTGTGCGCTGCTTGTGTGCATGACGGTCTGCGTCTTTGCGGGCCTTGCCGCGACGCCGGCCGAGGCTGCCGACGTGCGCGCGGTCAACTGGATGGAGAATATACCCGACGAGTCAAAGCTCAGCAGCATGTCCATCCCCGGCACGCACGACAGCTGCACGCAGAACGTCGACATGCGCTACATTTTCCAGTGTCAGGATGCGAGCATCGCCACGCAGCTCAAATACGGCTACCGCTATCTGGACATGCGGCTGGTGCTCGAAAAGCGCTCCGGCCAGGAGACGCTCGTGCTCAAGCACAACATCGCCAGATGCAAGGTCTCCGACTCCCCGTTTTCCAGAACGCTCACGCTGGCTGACGTGCTCAAAGACGTCTACGCCTTCCTCGACGAGCATCCGAGCGAAACGGTCATCATGTGCATGAAGGCCGAAAACAGCAAGGACGACGTTGCCGCCGTGCAGAAAGCGCTCTACGAGATGATCAATCAGGCATCCGAGCGCTGGTATCTGAAAAACGAGATCCCGACCTTAGGAGCGGTGCGCGGCAGGATCGTGCTCGCCACCCGCTTTGACGACAAGCTGCAGGTCGGCTCGGATCGCTGCGGGCTGTACTTCGGCTGGGCAGATCAGGGCGACCGCACCGTTCTCTCCGACCCCACCGCGGACTCCGTGATCAACGGCCGCGAAACGCTGTGCGTGCAGGATCGCTACAACTACGATGTCGGCGACAAGATCACCGCCATCCACACCTGCCTCGACAACAGCCGCGCAGCGGATGACACCTTTTTCCTGAACTTCACCTCCACGAGCGGCAGCGGCGCGGTGGGGCACCCGAAGGAATACGCCAAGGACATCAATCTTGATCTCTACGCCTATGAATGGGAGGCCGGGAAAGCCTACGGCGTTGTCATCGTCGATTTCGGTCCGAAGAAGATCGCCGAGAAGATCTACGGAACGAATTTTCAGTGACCGGCTGCACGCCGGAGCATAGCAAAAACACAAAAGCCTTTGAGAGCGGTACGTTCTCAAAGGCTTTTGTATCGGCCGGCGTTTGGCAGCACCCACCGTCTGCAGCAGGCCGTCCGGCGGGCGCGGAAAAGTCTTCATCCGACGGGCTGTTTGTTTCTTCGTTGACATTCTTCACACTATATGCTACCATTTTCCGCGGATGTTTGTGCATGGATTGCCAAAAAACAAAGGAGTATGATCGTCATGAATGAGAAACCGGCCCCGAAGGCCGTCGCTTTGCTGCCTGTCGCCGTCTTTTTGGTGCTGTACCTGGTGCTGGGCATCGTTTTGGAATATGTGCTGAAAATCGAGATGGGCTTCTATCAGATCCCCATCGTCGTTGCTTTTTTGGTGGCTCTGCTGGTGGCATGCCTGCAAAATCGCAGTGTGAGCTTTGATGAAAAGCTGGTGCTGATGGGACAGGGCATCGGCGACAAGAACATTGTCACCATGATCCTGATCTTTCTGGTCGCCGGTATCTTTGTTGGCGTCACCGGACGCACGAGTGCCGAGGCCGTGGCCTACTTCCTGCTGTCCATCGCCCCGGTCAAGCTGGCGGTGGCGGTGCTGTTCGTGGTGGCGTGCTTTGTGTCCATGGCCATGGGCACCTCCGTGGGCACCATCACGCTCCTCGCCCCCATCGCCGTGGCCGTGTCCGCCAGCTCCGGCTTTGATCTGCCGTTGTGCATCGCCTCCGTCATGGGCGGCGCAATGTTCGGCGACAACCTCAGCTTCATCTCCGACACCACGATCGCCGCCTGCTCCACGCAGGGCACGGAAATGAAGGATAAGTTCCGCGCTAACTTCAAGATCGCCCTGCCCGCCGCACTGGCGGCGCTGGTGCTGATCATCGCCGTATCCTTGGGCACAGATGTGCAGAGCGCCGTCTCCGGTGATCATGATCTGGTGCTCATCATCCCCTATCTGCTGGTGCTCATCGGCGGCATTCTCGGCCTGAATGTGTTTGTGGTGCTGCTCATCGGCATCGCTGCCGGCGCTGCCATCACGCTCATCACCGGGCAGGTCACGGCGCTGGAGCTCATGGGCAACATGGGCAGCGGCGTGTCGGGCATGTTCGAGACCATTCTGGTGACGCTGCTGGTCGCCTCTCTGTGCGGCCTTATCCGCGCCTACGGCGGCTTCGAGAGCATCCTCGCCTTCATCCGCCGGGTGTTCCGCGGCAAGCGCGGCGGTCAGCTGGGCATCGGTCTGCTGGTGGGCCTCATGGACATTGCTACCGCCAACAACACCGTTGCCATCGTCATGGCGGGGCCGATCGCCAAGGAGGTCGCCGAGGAGTACGGCATCAGCTCCAAGCGTTCCGCTTCCCTGCTGGACACGTTCTCGTGTATCTTTCAGGGAATCCTCCCCTATGGTGCGCAAATGCTGGTGGCGCTGTCCACCTGCGCCACGCTGGGCTATGCCGTCAGCGCCTTTGACATCATCCCGCTGCTGTTCTACCCCTTCCTGCTGTGCCTGTCGAGCCTGCTGTTCATCCTCTTTGATCATCAGTGAGTCTCCGGCGCAGTGCACGGAGTGAACCCAAAACACAACCCCCTTTGAGAACTGCGTTCTCAAAGGGGGTTTTTGTTTCAGCCGGCACAATGCTCCAGCAGCGCCTCATCCTTGAGGCGGTAATACTTCCACCACTGCAGGCACTTGATCTGTGCCTCCTGCTCCGAGGTAAGTCGGGTGATCGCTTGCCCGGAAGCATCCAGATATACGTCGTGGTTGATAACCGGAAGACTCCGGCGCACTGCGTTGAGCATATCGAAATAGGGATCCATCCCACACATACCGGTCAGCTCGTACACCGCCGCGCCCAAATAGCTTGAGCTGATGGTCTCCGGAAGCTCGAGCGCGTCAAAATCGCAGTCCGGTGCATAAGCCTCGTTCGCCCAAATGAGGTAAGGCGTCTCATAGGTTTCCAGTACGTGCGCAGAGGTATCGGTCATGCCGATCGGGGAGTCCCAGCTCTTGATACACACCGTAATCCTGTCCCAGGGCCGGCAGATGGTCGCCATAAAACACGAGCAGCACGGGCTCCGGGCATGTGTCCAGATAATTGCACAGCTTGGTCAGCATCGCCGTAGAGTCGCGAACGCCCTCCATATATACCGAGAGGGGCTCCATGGCCTCGTCCGAGATCGTCGTGTTCAGCGGCGGCTGCTCCGGCACAAAACCATATTTCCCATAGGTGTAAGCCTGATGGTTCTGGATGCTCACGCCGTAGGCAAACAGGGGCGTATCCCCGCCCAAGCGTGCATCCAGCTCGGAGATCAGATGGTCGGCGAAGGCGTCGTCAGAGATCATCGTCCCCTTCTGATCCGCTTGCGTGTAGTTCTCGTTGAAGATGCGCTCCTCCATGCCGAGGAACTGATAAACACTGTCCCGGTTATAAAACCAGCTGTAGCCCGGATGCATGAACAGGGTCGAATAGCCCGCCTGCTGATAGTCCCACGGCAGTGCGTTGACCGCCTTATGTACCACGCGAAAGGCGGATACATTGATCGTAGAGATCATGTTCGTCTGAATACCGGTCAAAACATCAAACTCCGTATTTGCCGTTCCCGCACCGAAATTGCTCACGGCAATATGACCGCTCCTGGCACGCGGTGAATCCGCCAGCACGTGGAAACCGTGCATCGGATCGTCCTCCTCGGTGTAGGCAAATACATCCGCATCAGACAGGTCACTGTAGGACTCACACATCAGGAAGAGGATGTTTGGCTGTACCTTCGGCTGCACATAATGCTGCGCGTCCTGATCGATCAGCGTCTCTACCTGCGTTTTTTGATATCCGTCCGGTTTTTCGACCGGATACAAGTTGTAATTGTGCAAAAAGCAGTATGGGAAGCCGCACAGCCGGAACACCTCCGGCACATTGCTCTTTGAGACTTTCACGGTACCCACGCCGCGCCGGTCGTAAATATCCCCGCTCGGATAGACCTTGACCATGCTCGCGCCAAACACAGCCAGCACCACCAGCGCCATGATGCTGCGCACATACCATCTCGGCTTACGTGCCCGTGACCAGTAGGCCAACGCAAAACATACTGCGCTCAGCAGCAGAATTGCAGCCAGAGTACCCCAGTGGAGATCCAGCTGATAATCCCCCACCGCATTCGCAGCCTCCCGGAGCAGTGCACAGTCCGCCGGGACGAAGGGGTCGTTGGGCAATCTGTCTTGACCAGATTGATATAGGACAGCAGATTTACGACCAGGCCGCCGATCCCGGCCGCCGAAAATGCATTTCCGGTCAAGCAATAGCACACAATGAGGACAACACATACCGGAAAAATGTTCAGCGGAATCAGCAGCTTATCCTCCCAAAACGCCGCGAGCGTATCCGACAGCAGTCCCGGCTGGATCGCCAGCACCGTCAGAGTAAACAGTACACAGGCAAACGCGAGCACCAGAACTGTTCCAACGGCTGACAGTGCGATCGGACGCCGCCGTTCTCTGCCCAGTATAGGATACTTCATTGGTCCTAACTCCTCTCATAGATCCGCTCAAACACTGCGGACCACAGGCGCAGCCGCAGCGTTTCGGAAAAAGTGCAAGGATCTTGCACGGAGACGCGCAAAATCCTTGCACCTGATGGACGGCGTTTCACAACGAATGTATCGCACTCGGTTTCCCGCCGCCAATACTCAATAGAGCTTTGCGCCTGCCGGGATGTGCGGATCGACCATCAGCAAATGGAGCTTTTCCTCGCCGTTTTCGTGATGGACGGCAGAGATGAGCATACCGCAGGAGTCGATACCCATCATCGGGCGCGGCGGGAGGTTCGTGATAGCGATGCAGGTCTTGCCCACCAGCTCCTCCGGCTCATAATACTGATGAATGCCGCTCAGGATGACGCGATCCTCGCCGGTACCGTCGTCGAGCGTGAACTTGAGCAGCTTCTTCGACTTCTTCACGGCTTCGCAGGCCTTGACCTTCACAGCACGGAAATCGCTCTTGGAGAAGGTGTCAAAGTCCACAAAATCCTTGAACAGCGGCTCGATCTCCACATTGGAAAAATCGATCTTCTCCTCCACTGCGGGCGCTGCGGGCGCGGCCTCGGCCGGCTTGTCCTCGGCCGTTTCGGGCTTCTTGTCGGAATCCAGCGGCTTCATGGTCGGGATAAGATTCCTCACATGGAATAGCTGTGTAGAAGCCCTGTTAATACTGTGCTTTGCTTACAGGTCACATTTTCCCGTGTGTGATAACTCTGTACATTTCCCTGCTGAAAGCATACACCATAGTGGTGCTCCAAGTGGTGTATGTGGTGCAACTCCAACCTTTCGCACCTCCGAAAGATTGTAGTTAATATTATAACAGTAGAATCTCAGAATTTCAATGGGTTTCAGGTATTCCCGTAAGGAATCCAGAAAAAACTTCAATACTCTGCTTACATTCACTCTTTATATTGTGCCCGTCTAAAGCGTGGTTATAAACGGATATGCAAAGTTCAATCCCGTACTACGCCACGCCGTTAATCCTCTATCACAAGACAATTTACCTTTCCACTGAACGCTGTACAGGCATCTATGGCAATAATTCCGGGACCATAATAGGGAGAGAAGTCCGCATCTTCTCCAAACTCGGTCCCCTTTGTGTTCGTATTTGCTATGGCCATACGAAGTATGCCAGTGTCCGCAAACAATGGTCTTATTCTCATCTGCGGTCTGTGCTGCATCCATGCCATTGAACCATCTTGCTTGATTCCATTGCTCACGGTCTGCTTCTCTCCAAGAAGAAATATAGCCGTAGCTTTTATCCCTGTTCGGAATGCTTGGTATCCAGCCATGCGTGAAAACATAGTGTTCCGTCTCAAAGTAATCAAGCATCGCTGGGATAATCTCTTTGTAAAACGGTGTGTCTTTCGCTGCATCGGCAAAATCATAATGGCGTATAGATGCCATCACTGGATCAAAGCCCGTTAACTGGAGTGCAGTATCATAAGTTCCGTTTGATTTGTGATAGCTATATGGCATCCCTGCATCCGTGGTCACAAGCTCCACAAATAGGTCCTCATGGTTTCCACGAATGAGAATTATCTTGTCTTGCTCCATCTGCTCCAATATGAACTGCTGAAGCTGTTTCGCCTCATGCCCTCGATCAAATAAATCTCCGAGCATGATTAACTTATGAGGAGTTGTATCGGAAAAGAAGCCTGCCTTTTCCAAAGCAGACTTCATCTGCGTATAGTATCCGTGAACATCGGAGATAACATAGTAGCGCATAATCCCTTATTCTTCACCTCTGTTTTCCTTGGATAGTCTGTCGGCCAGAATCAGCTCTTTCATCTTAAAGCAGAGCCATTCATCAATGGTCAGATCAAGCTCGGCAAGGGCAATCACCAGCCGCTTCATCTCATTCTTATCAATTCCAAAGTCAATGCTAATTGTATCGTAGTTCTTCGGAAGCTGCAAGATATATCGTGCCTCGTTGCGTTCATATCGCCTGAGTAATTCAGGCTGATCCTCAAAAAACTCTCTGACGAAATCGTTCATGACTGCGCCATCCCTTTTTGTGTACGAAGACTGACGCCCTCAACTAACGAGAATACTGCTGTATTCTTCTCTTCCAGAAACTCGCCGGATAAAACATATTCTCATCTGCGGTCTGTGCTGCATCCATGCCATTGAACCATCTTGCTTGATTCCATTGCTCACGGTCTGCTTCTCTCCAAGAAGAAATATAGCTGTAGCTTTTATCCCTGTTCGGAATGCTTGGTATCCAGCCATGCGTGAAAACATAGTGTTCCGTCTCAAAGTAATCAAGCATCGCTTGGATAATCTCTTTGTAAAACGGTGTGTCTTTCGCTGCATCGGCAAAATCATAATGGCGTATAGATGCCATCACTGGATCAAAGCCCGTTAACTGGAGTGCAGTATCATAAGTTCCGTTTGATTTGTGATAGCTATATGGCATCCCAGCATCCGTGGTCACAAGCTCCACAAATAGGTCCTCATGGTTTCCACGAATGAGAATTATCTTGTCTTGCTCCATCTGCTCCAATATGAACTGCTGAAGCTGTTTCGCCTCATGCCCTCGATCAAATAAATCTCCGAGCATGATTAACTTATGAGGAGTTGTATCGGAAAAGAAGCCTGCCTTTTCCAAAGCAGACTTCATCTGCGTATAGTATCCGTGAACATCGGAGATAACATAGTAGCGCATAATCCCTTATTCTTCGCCTCTGTTTTCCTTGGATAGCCTGTTGGCCAGAATCAGCTCTTTCATCTTAAAGCAGAGCCATTCATCAATGGTCAGATCAAGCTCGGCAAGGGCAATCACCAGCCGCTTCATCTCATTCTTATCAATTCCAAAGTCAATGCTAATTGTATCGTAGTTCTTCGGAAGCTGCAAGATATATCGTGCCTCGTTGCGTTCATATCGCCTGAGTAATTCAGGCTGATCCTCAAAAAACTCTCTGACGAAATCGTTCATGACTGCGCCACCCCTTTTTGTGTACGAAGACTGACGCCATCAACTAACGAGAATACTGCTGTATTCTTCTCTTCCAGAAACTCGCCGGATAAAACATATGTCTTTGAAGTGTCCATCTGGTTTGTCCGCATGATTCCATGAACGAATTGCTTGCTGTTGATCCTCATGACGCATCTGTGATCGGTAAACAGTTTCAGCGGAACTCGGAAAGCCATCACATCATCCTCATCACAGGGGAAAACGCTCAAAGAATCATGGCTGTCTGAAATTTTAATTGAGACATGGCTCGGCTTTCCCAAGGCTTTTATAACGCCCTTGCCGATACTGATACAGCAGCGAGCGCCTTGCAGCGTCATTTCGATTGGGTACATTCTATCCTCATTCGTTGTTTCGGACATCATCGTCACCTCCATTTCCAATAACGAATCAAAAGAACTAAGAGGAACTGCAAGTCGCAGTTCCTCTTTTTAGTTTCCATTGTTCTTTTGAGCAAAGTATCGCTTCCGAAGATGGGCAACATCCCTTTGACTATCCGAATTTATAAATAGGTTTGCCTTAGCGAAGGCTTGCTTGATTTCTGTGGCAAGCGCAATCGGGTCTTTCTGCCGTATCACAAATAACTGTATCCTTTTCGCTTTGCACAGGAAGTGAAGAACCTCCGCAACTTTGGCTTCTCTATCAGTGCCTTTTTGAGAAAAGGCAAACGCAAGCCGCAGTTCCGGGATAACCGCATCGATCCGTGCCCCAATCAGTTTTTCGTCGTCTGTGCGTGCCGCAAGCCCATATTGCTTTGCATACATCGTTACAAGCAGATATGGCAGCTCCTTAAGAAATGCTTTCTCACAGTAGATGCAGCCGGCTCCTTCAACTGCACGGTGAAACACTTTTCCAGTTGTATTCCTCCGATTTGAAAAACGCCTTACGGATCGCATCATAGAAATGCTGGATAGCTTTCATGTTGATACCGGGGGTCAGCACCAAGTCGCCGACTTTGATTGCAGCAAGGTCTTTGTGTTCTTTTTCTCCACGGAGTATAGAGGAAGGGCTGTGACATCATACCGTTATAGATAGCCTCATCGATAGCTGTGTTGGGATTCAGCCACTTATATAAGCAGATGATCACTTCCTCGACTCGGACAGCGTTCAGGCCCTGCATATTCATCAGGTCGAAAACACGCATATCAAGGATCTGCTTCAGGGAACGGAAGCCCAAATCGCAAAAGTAATCAGCGACGACCCGATCATCTTTTTCGAGCCACTTTGTCGAGCTGGGGTTGATGTTTATTTTGTTGTTCATGTGAATCACTCCTACCGGGTTTTATGAGATTGCCCTCTCACTTTCTCTTTGCCGAATTTTTTTGCGAGATTCCCACAGTTTTTTGCTCGTTTCCAAGATATTTTTCGGAAGCAGAAGAATTTGGAGGAAGGCGGCATATTCTTTGGAATGAATTCTCATGCGCTATTGACAAAACTATCATCAGGATGATATAATGTGGTTGTATCATTACAATGATAACGGAGGCTTCATATTATGAGCGTCATTCAACTGCTTCATGGAACCGACCACATCATCGAGGTTCCGGATATTCATATCGGTAATCCGTACAACGACTATGGCATGGGATTCTACTGTACCCGCGTCGATGAAATGGCTCGTGAGTGGGCCTGCAAAAAGAACACAGACGGTTTTGTCAACAGCTACGACTTTGACACGGAAGGACTGAAGGTGCTGAATCTGTTGGACGGAACGCATACGGTCCTGAACTGGATGGCTCTTCTGCTTCAGTTCCGCACCTTCAAGCTGGACTCCGAAGTTGCCGTTGATGCAAGGGACTATCTTATTGGTCACTATTCAATTGATTTAACCGGCTACGATGTTGTGATCGGCTATCGGGCAGACGATTCCTATTTCCAGTATGCAGAGTCCTTTGTGTCCAACACCTTACCGCTCAGAAGTCTGAACAAGGCTCTAAAGCTGGGCAAGCTCGGTGAGCAGACGGTTGTCATTTCTCAAAAAGGCTTTGATCGGCTGCACTTCGTGAATGCTTATCCGGTCAGCAAGAGCGTCTATTACCCCAAGTTCTTGGATAGAGATACCAAAGCGAGGGATACTTACCGTAAAGAGATCAAGAAAAGCAAGTCTTACCGGGACGACATCTTCGTACTGGATATCTTGAGGGAGGAGATGAGCAACGATGACCCACGCATACAGCGAATCTTATTTGAATAACGCCAAGGATCGTCTTTCCTCTTTCTTCGACTATGCGATCAACGACTGCAAGCTAAAACCGGATTGGATCACAGCACTCTTCATCAATACCGGCTACGCCGAACAATTTGAACGAGGCAACCCCGCCTATGTCGCAGGGATGTCCGGTGTTGAGCTGGCCCGTGCGGTTATCACAAAGGCATACGGTCCAAAGGAGCTGCCAGCACCAACCAACGCAGAGGACTGCTCCCCTGAATATTGGGCCGGTTGGGCAGTTGCAGAGTACCAATGGTTTACTGGCCGTCGTTTCAAGGATATCTTTGAGCGCATTCCACTTTCCAAGATCATTGGGATGTATTCCGTTTACCACGAGATGGACATTACAAGTTTCATCGATACCATGGAGGAACTCTATAAAGCAGCGGAAGGCGATTCCAACCTGAAGCGCATCCGTGAAAACCGGGGCTTATCTCAGGCAGAGCTTGCAGAGCAATCCGGCGTGAATCTGCGCAACATTCAGATGTTTTTCCGCCTGCTGCGGTCCAAAGGACACAACTACGCTGGCGAAAAGGACTCCCGATGCTGCCTGCCTGAAAAAGGGTGCAGAAATCTAAGGGTACCCATACTGCTTTTTCAAAAGAGTTTGAAATCAGCGTATTTGTATCCTTGGCCCTTGTACTTCAGGCTGCGAATATGTATTTGTGATGTCGGTGAAAAACAAAAAAAGGCCACCGACAAGGCAGACCTATAGATAGAACTATAGTGTCTTACCTTGCCGGTGGCCTCTCACGTATGTCTGGAATAACTACCGGTTCATGTTCGGGCTGCTGCCCACGATCAAGTGACCTGGAAGCGGATTTAGCGCGGCCCTGTTTCAGCCCGACCGTTCCGTCGTGATGTCGTTGATTCAGTTGTTATAGGAACTCGCTTCGATGATCTTCAAGCAGATCAAGTGAGATTATCACCCCGCCAGATTAGGGCTCATGCCGTGCTCGTGCAGCCATGCCTTTGCCTTGCTTACAATGGCTTCCGGCGCATCCTTGATGCTGCAGATGGCCTTGTACACGGATGCCCAGAAAACAACATCGGGTGTCTGCGCAATTTCCGTTTCTCCATATTTGATCATGTAGGCCTCGATCTTCTTTCGGTCAAGGCTGAACAGCGCCTCGTTGCGCTCTTTTACAAAAGCCTCTAACATCGTCATATCAATGCTCCCTCA
>VOFC01004185.1_pt1 | contig 38328 bp, 54 predicted proteins | sample 5384161 | NCBI WGS metagenome assembly VOFC01 (sample SAMN12384722, study PRJNA508395) | human gut metagenome | isolation source: healthy gut B | host: Homo sapiens | reverse complement strand
CCACCACGGATAACAAGGTTGTCGTTATACCGAACGGTACCATTTCAAACTCAAATGTCACAAATACAACTAAGCAGGACGAAAGAATGCTTGTGTTAGAGTTTACGGTTTCTTTAGATGCAAATATCGAGGAAGTGAAAACTGAGATAATGAAGCTTATCGAGAGCAATGAAAGGATACTTCATGAAATGAACAGATGTGTTGTTGTTGATAAACTTACACCGGTCAACATAAAGATGCAGGCCAAGGCATGGACAACTTGAGCAGTATCCTGAAGATATGGAGCTTCTTGAGGATGTCATGGTCGAGTACCAGCAGGCTATAGAGATGACCACGATATACAGGGATGTCATTGATGGTACAAGGGAACTGATGTCATCAGTAATTGACAGTAAGCTGAATGCTCGTCCAGCTCGGCGAACACCTGATCCGCCTGCCGCTGGGCCTGCCGCACGATGCGCTTGGCCTCGGCCTCGCCCTTGGTGCGGGCGTTTTCCTTGGCCTTCTTCCATCTGCTCCCGGAAGGTCCGGGCCTTTCGGGCATCCTCCTGCCTCTGCTGCCACAGGCGGTCCGCCTCGGCCTGGGCCTTTTCCAGCCGCTGGCGCTTCTCCTCCAGCTGGGTCAGCACGTCCTCAAAGCGGACGGACTCGCTGTCCATCTGGGCCTTGGCATCCTCGATGACGGACTCGTCCAGCCCCAGCCGCCGGGAGATGGCGAAGGCGTTGGACTTACCGGGGATGCCGATCAGTAGGCGGTAGGTGGGGCGCAGGGTGTCCACGTCGAACTCACAGCTGGCGTTTTCCACCCCCGGCGTGGTCATGGCAAAGGTTTTCATCTCCGCGTAATGGGTGGTGGCCGCCGTCGCGCGCCCTTGCGCCGCACGTCCTGAATGATGGCAATGGCCAGCGCCGCCCCCTCCACCGGGTCGGTGCCCGCCCCCAGCTCGTCGAAGAGCAGGAGGCTGTTCTCGTCCGCCTGATGCAGAATTTCCACGGTGTTGGACATATGCGCCGAGAACGTGGACAGGCTCTGCTCGATGCTCTGCTCATCGCCCACGTCCGCCAGTACCCGGTCGAACACCTGCACGGCGCTCTGGTCTCCGGCGGGGATGTGCAGGCCGCATTGGGCCATCAGGCACAGCAGCCCCAGCGTCTTCAGCGTCACCGTCTTGCCGCCGGTGTTGGGGCCGGTGATGACCAGGGTGTCATAGGAGTTGCCCAGCTCCAGGGAGACCGGCACCGCCCTGGCCTGATCCAGCAGGGGATGCCGTGCCCGCTTCAGGTCGATGCCGCCCCGCTTCCGCACCAGCGGACGCCCCGCGTCCATGGCATAGCTCAGCTGTGCCCGGGCGAAAATGGTGTCCAACGCACCAGCAGGTCGTAGTCGTAGAGGATGTTCTCCCGCTGCGCCGCGCACTCGCCGGACAGTATACGCAGCACCCGGTCGATCTCTTTTTCCTCACGGGCCTGCAATTCCTTCAATTCATTATTGGCCTGCACCACGCCCATGGGCTCCACGAACAACGTAGCCCCGGAGGAGGAGATGTCGTGGACCAGGCCGGGCATACTGCCCTTGCACTCGGCCTTTACCGGCACCACGAACCGGCCGTCCCGCTGGGTGATGAGGGCTTCCTGCAGGACCTTGGCATAGGAGGGGGAGGAGATGATCCGCTGCAGAATTTGCCGGCCCTTGCTGGCCGCGGCGCGCATTTTCCGGCGTATGTCCGCCAGCTCGGGGCTGGCGGTGTCGGCGATGGTCTCTTCGTCCAGTATGGCGCCGCGTATTTTATCCTCCAGATAGCGGTTCACATGGAGGGCAGAGAACAGCCGGTCGATGGCCGTGGCCTCCCCCTGACGCTCCGCGTCATAGTCGCTGACCCGCCGCGCAGCGGTCAGCACGCCGGCCACATCCAGCAGCTCCCGGGTGTTCAGCACGCCGCCGTGGTCCGCCCGGTCCAGTGCCTGGGATACGTCCTTCACGCCCGCAAAGGACGGACTGCCGTGCAGGCCCAGTCGCGTCTTGGCCGCGTCCGTCTCATCCAGCAGGTGCTCCACCGCCGCCGCGTCCGTGGCAGGACGCAGCCGCAGGCACCGGGCCTTGGCCTCGTCGCTGACCGCATGGCGCGCCAGCAGCTCCAGCACCGCCGGCAGCTCCAGTGTGCGGATAGATTTCTCAAATAACTCGCTCATGTATGTATGTCCTCCTGTTATCCCAACAGGGCCTTGTAATAGTCCAGCGTCCGGAACCCGCGCTCCAGCTGGGCGGCGATAAATGCCTCGCCCGCCTGATCCAGCGCCTGCAGGGCGCCCGGCTCCAGCGTAAAGCTGTACAGCCGCCTGGGGTCCGCGTACAGCACGTGCCGCAGCGCCGCCAGACCACCCTCGGTCAGCGGCAGCCGGAAACTGCGCTCCGGGCCCCTGCACGTTCCGCACGCCACAAATCCGCCGGAGATGTCCAGCACCGGTCCCTCCGGCTGTGCCGTTCCGCACACGGCGCATTCCTCCGCCAGCGGCTCAAAGCCCGAGAGCGCCATCAGTCGGAACTGGAACGCCGCCTTCACCAGCCGCGGGTCCTTCCCCGTGCGGCACAGGGCGTACAGGGCGTTCAGCAGCAGCGACAGTATCTCAGGGCAGGGCGTCTCCTCGGCGCACACCGCCTCCGTCAGCTCACAGAACCACGCCGCCAGCGCCAGCAGCTCGATGTCCCGGCCCAGCCCGTCGAACAGCTCGATGGGCGACGCCTCATCCAGCATATACCAGCTGCCCCGCTTGAAAATGGTCAGCTCGGAATAGGCCGGCATCTGGCAGGCCGCCGCCAGGCGGCTGTTCTTTCGCCGCGCACCCCGGGCGATCAGGGGTATCTTCCCCGGTCCGCCGTCAGCACCGTCAATATCCGATCTGTCTCCTTTGTGTCTGTGACCCGCAGCACCACGCCGCCGGTCACGGTCTTTCCACTTTGCATACAGCCTCCTGGGCCCCGCGGTACAGCAGATACGCCTCCGGCGCGCCGGTGTCCAAAAATAATTCCCAGTAGTCCACGCGAACCCCTCCATGTCGTTAGCATGGGAGCTTTCGCCGGTTTTATGGCTGGAAATTTGTTGATGTTACTCCTCGTTGTAGCCCTGACTACTGAAATGCGCAAAAACGGCCCGGTTGTCTCTCCAATTTTGTAGCTTGACCTTCACCCCGTCTCCATGTATCGAGCCCTTCGGCGGAAATGCCCATGAATTTTCAATATCCGCATGCGACGGGCCGCAGAGCTGATGCGCTTGAGCATTTCGCCGCCTCTGCCGATGATGATGCCCTTTTTTGCCCCCGCTCGATGTTTATCGCTTTACGGCGAAATGAATTCCGCCACGGAATTGGCTGGCCTTCTCGCAGTAGATGGTCACGTCCAGGTCGATGATGCCCGTGTCCTCCCCCTTGTTCGGAGAACTTCGTCACCTCCACCGCCGTGCCGTGGGGGATCTCCTTGTCCAAGCATAAAAGCATCTTCTCCCGCACCGTCTCGGCGCAGACCTGGCTGTCGGCCTGGTCGGTGGTCATGCCGTCGGGGAAAAGCTGCGGCCCTCCTGGGCGTATTGGGACAGCTGCCGCATCAGCTCATCCAGGCCGTCGCCGGTCCGGGCGGAGATGGGAATGATGGCATCAAAGCCGTCATAGGCCGCGCTGTACGCCGCGATGACCTCCAGCAGGGCCTCCTTTTTCTCTACCGTGTCGATTTTGTTGATGCACAGGATGCACGGCAGCTTCTCCTCCCGGATGCGCTCCAGCAAGGATCTTCTCCGGCTCTCCCACGTGGGCGATGGGCTCCACCAGCAGCACCGCGCACTCCACATCCGCCAGGCTCTCCCGCACGACCTTTACCATGTAGTCCCCCAGCCGGGAGCGGGGCTTGTGCAGCCCCGGGGTATCCAGCAGGATGAGCTGCGTGTCCCCCCGGTTCACTACACCGTAGATGCGGTTTCTGGGTGGTCTGGGGCTTGCTGGAGACGATGGCGATCTTCTCCCCCACCAGGGCGTTGGTCAGGCTGGACTTGCCCACATTGGGCCGCCCGCAGACGGTGACCATAGCGGTTTTTGTGATTTTCATAGGTGATCCTCAACTTTCTTTCGTTTGAGCAATTTTTCGTGCAGCGTTATTTTCGTTCCAGGCCCAGCACAGACATGATGGCCTCTTCTCTTTCGCGCATCTGGGCCTTCATGGGGCCCTCGTCCAGGTGGTCGTAGCCCAGCAGGTGCAGCACGGAGTGTACCGCCAGATAGGCCAACTCCCGGCGGTTTGTGTGGCCGTATTCCTTCGCCTGCGCCTTCACGCGCTCCAGAGAGATGACCATGTCCCCCCAGGGGCACATGAGCCCGTGCCGGGGTCGGCGTCCTCCCGCGCCGGGCAGCTCGCCGGGGGTCAGTTCAAACTCCGGAAAACTCACACGTCCGTAGGCGCGGTCCACCCCCGCATCTCCAGGTTGATGGTGTGGATGCCCGCGTCGCCGGTCACCAGCACATCCACCTCGCAGGGGAAGTCCACCCCTTGCTCGGCCAGCGCTGTGCGGATGACCCTGCGGAGCAAAGCTGCGTGTGTCCCTCGCTGACACCGGGGACATCGGCGGTCACCGGGATATAGTGTCGCTTCATTTCTTTTTCTCCTCAAACCTGGCGTAGGCCTCGATGATGCGCTGCACCATCACATGGCGCACCACGTCCTCCTTGGTGAGCCTGCAGATGGCCACGCCCTCCACGTCCCGCAGGACCTTCATGGCCTCCTTCAGGCCGCTGGGCTTGTCTCCGGGCAGGTCGATCTGGGTCATGTCGCCGGTGATGACCACCTTGGAGCCGAAGCCCATCCGGGTCAGGAACATCTTCATCTGCTCCCGGCTGGTGTTCTGGGCCTCGTCCAGAATGATGAAGCTGTCGTCCAGAGTGCGCCCGCGCATATAGGCCAGCGGCGCCACCTCTATGTTGCCGCGCTCCAGATATTTCTGGTAGTTCTCCGCCCCCAGCATATCGAACAGGGCGTCGTACAGCGGGCGCAGGTAGGGGTCCACCTTCGACTGCAGATCGCCGGGCAGGAAGCCCAGCCGTTCGCCGGCCTCCACCGCCGGACGGGTGAGGATGATGCGGTTCACCTGCTTGTCCCGGAAGGCGGCCACCGCCGCCGCCACCGCCAGGTAGGTCTTGCCGGTACCGGCAGGGCCCACACCGATGGTGACGGTCTGCTTCAGGATGGCGTTGACGTACTCCTTCTGGCCGATGGTCTTAGGCTTGACGGGCCTGCCCTTGCTGGTGATGCAGATCACATCCTGGGTCAGCTCGCTGATGCGCTCGGCCTGACCGGAGCGCACCAGCCCGATGACGTAGCGCACATGCTGGTCGGTGATCGTCTCGCCCTTATTGGACAGGGTCAGCAGCGCCTGCACCGCCTTCACCGCCAGCATTACGTTTTCCGGCTCGCCGGACACCACGATCTCGCCGCCCCGGTTCACCGCCTGCACCTGAAATTCCGCCTCCAGAAGCCGGATATTCTCGTCGAAGGAGCCGAAAAGATTGACGGCCTCCTCCATGCGTTCAATACCGATACGTTGTTCCATATTCCGGGTTTACCTCCCTGTATCGCTTGTTATAGTCAGCGGCGCGTCCACGCCGATCTGTTCCTCGCACTCCGCCCGCAGCGTCACCATAAGGTACGCGCCCTGCCGCCGGGCGGATACGTCCGCTTTCAGAACACGGCCATCGTCTCCGATGGTCTGCGCCAACTGGGCCTCCAGCTGCTTCTGTCCCTCGGCGCGGGCCTCATCCTCCGGACGTTCACCGTCGTACACCGCGCGCTCGGCCACCGTCTCCCTTACCAGCGTTACCGGCAGACGCAGCCCGAAGGGCAGCTGTACCCCACGGTATTGTATTATTTTATCACAGTTTTCCCGGCTCTGCAATATGCTGTCCCCCGCCGGCAGCGCAATTCGGTGCCGTCCAAGGTCCAGCGCGGTATGGGTGCGGGTCTTCACGGGCTCCGTGCCGTCCTTCAGCACCGTCTCCAGAGGTACGGGCACCGTCCACTCGTACCATGTCCGGGCCCAGATCCGCCCGGTGGCCCGCATATACCGGCAGCCCCGGGCGAGTCAGCCACCCCCGGACAGCAGCACCTGCCCCGCCTGCACCGTTTCGCCCACCGCCGCGCAGGTCACCCCGTCCAGCGCCTCGATCTTCGTGATGAGCCCGTCTCTGGCCGCCACGATGTTCTGCACGTCGCTGTCCCGGTAGAGATGCGGCGGGCGGACGCGCTCCACCACCTGCACATGGGCGGTGCAGCCCCTGACGTTCACCGCCAGATACACCACGTCCGGCAGCAGCGGCAGCACCCGGTTCCGCAGCTCGTCCTGGTCCAGGCCCACACCGCGCGTGCCTACGCGCACGCCGCATCGTTCCAGTGCCTGCAATACGCTTTCCGTGGGGACGGTGTCGTTGCCCGTGACCTCGAAGTCCCAGATGAAGGCGCTGCCCACCGCCAGCAGCAGCGGCAGCACCAGCGCCGCCGCCAGCAGCACATACCGGCGCCTGCACCGCCGCCACAGCTCCGGCGCGCCGGACTTTCGGCACACGGTCACCTGTGCGCCGATGTCCGCCGTCACCTCGGCCAGGCGCCGCGCGCCGGACAGGGTGGTGGTCACGCGGAAGGATGTCTCCGTCAGCCAAGTCAGGTCCCAGAAGGGAATGCCGTGGGCGGCGCACAGGTTCACCACGCGCTCCGGCGCGGTACAGACCACCTCAGCCACCGCCTGACCGCGGATATAATTCACTGCCTTTACGGTACACGGCGCCCCCCTTACTCCACCAGTTCGATGCCGGATATTTTTCCGGTGATCCGCAGCTCCTGCTCCGTCATCACCAGCAGCTGCAGGTCCTGGCCCCGGACGCGGACCACCACGCCGCCCCGTTGACGTCCACCGCCTCGGTGGTGTAGGCCAGCACGCCCCGGTGCCGGTCCATATACAGCTCCCGGTTGCCCAGCAGCTCGATCCGGGCCACGCCGGCGGCGATGTTCACCGGCAGCTCCAGGCGCTCCAGCGCCTCCTGGCCCACCTGGGCCAGCTTCTTTCAGTCCCGCCACACCGTCACCTCCCTGCGGATGATACAGAACGCTATGCGCGGACGCGCCGGAACTTGCCTGTCCGGGGCGGGGTATTTCCCGGCGGCGGCGCGCATAGGCTGGGGACCGGTGATGGTGATGATAAAGCGCGTGTTGGCACTGCTGGGCAGCGGGGCGCTGGCGATACTGCTGCTGCGGCAGGCGGAAACGGCGGCCCAGGCGGTGCGGGACGGCATACAGCTGTGTCTGACGTCGGTGATACCGGCGCTGTTCCCGTTTTTTGCCGTCTCGTCCCTGCTGGTGGCGCTGGGGGCAGCGGAGGCGGCGGGCCGGGCGCTGGCACGCCCCTTCGGGCGGCTCTTCCGCTGCGGCGGCGCGGGGTGCGCCGCCCTGCTGCTGGGGCTGGTGGGCGGCTATCCTGTGGGGGGCGCGGACGGCGGCGGAGCTGGTGCGCCGGGAGAGCTGTCCCCCTGCCGAGGGGCGGCTGCTGACGTTCTGTAACAACGCCGGCCCGGCCTTTGCCATCGGCGTGGCGGGGGTGTCGGTATTCGGCAGCGCCCGGACGGGAGCCTGGCTATACCTGCTGCACTGCGCCGCCGCGCTGCTGACGGGCCTGCTGTTCTGCCGCCGCCCACTGCCCGTCACCGCCATGCCGAAACGGCCTGTGCCGCCGCGGGCCGGACTGACGGGGCAGTTTCTCCGGGCGGTGGAGGGGGCGGTGTCCGCCATGGCCCGGGTGTGCGGGTTCGTGGTGTTCTTTCTGGTGCTGCTGCGTCTGGCGGAGGGGCTCATCGGTCCCCCTGCCGCCGCTGGCGGCGGGGGTGCTGGAGCTGACCAACGGCATCCTGCGCCTGACGCCGGACCGCCGGGGCTTCGTCACCGCGGCGGCGCTGCTGGGCTGGGGCGGGCTCAGCGTCCACTGCCAGACGGCGGCGGTGACGGCGGGCAGCAGCATCTCCCTGCGGCTGTATCTGCCGGCCAAGGCGGTGCAGGCGGCGCTGTCAGCGGGACTGGCGGCACTGCTGGCGCCGTACCTGCCGGCATAGGGCACCCCGCGGGTCCCTCCTGCGTAGAATGACCACGGAGAGAAGTCTCCCATCATTCCCGACAGGAGGTCACATAGGATATGAGCATTACGCTCCGTCATGCCGCCGCCTGCTATCAAGCCCCGGACGGCGAGGTGGAGGCGGTACGGGACGTGTCCTTCACGGTGGAGGAGGGCGCGTTCGTCAGTTTAGTGGGGCCCTCCGGCTGCGGCAAATCCACCCTGCTCAGCGCCATTGCTGGTCTGGAGCCCCTCAGCGGCGGCGTCATCGAGATCGACGGCCGGACGGTACAGGGCACGTCGCCAAAAATCGGCTTTATGCCCCAGCGGGACCAGCTTTTCGAGTGGCGGAATATATGGGACAACGTGACGCTGGGGCTGACGGTCCGTGGTGAGAAGGACCCGGCGGCCTATGCACACGTGTCACGGCTGCTGGAGCGCTACGGGCTGGCGTCTTTTGCCAAAAAGCGGCCCTGCCAGCTCTCCGGCGGTATGCGCCAGCGCTGCGCCCTGATCCGGACCCTGGCCACTGAGCCGGAGATATTGCTGCTGGATGAGCCCTTTTCCGCCCTGGACTACCAGACACGGCTGGCGGTGTCGGCGGATATCTGGCGCATATTGCAGCAGGAGGGCAAAACGGCCCTGCTGGTCACCCATGACATCGCTGAGGCGGTGAGTATGTCCGACCGGGTGGTGGTGCTGTCCCGCCGCCCCGCCGTGGTGAAGGCGGAGATGGACATGGGCGCGCTGCGTGGTCTGCCGCCGCTGGAGCGCCGGGACACGCCGGAATTTCACCGGTACTTCAACGCCATATGGAAGGAGCTGGACGTTCATGCCTGAGAAAGCGCCTTCGCCCCGCCGTGCGGCGTACCTGAGGACCGTGCGCCGCGAAAAGCGCCGGGTGCGTATCTGGCAGATCGCGCTGGTGGCGGTGCTGTTTGCCGTGTGGGAGCTCAGCTGCCGGCTGGGGCTGTCCGACGGCTTTCTGGTCAGCAGTCCCAGCCGCATGGTGCAGACCCTGTGGCGGCTGTGCGCCTCCGGCGAGCTGTGGCACCACGCGGCGGTGTCCATCGGTGAGACGGTGCTGGGCTTTACCGCCGGGACAGTGCTGGGCACGGCCGTCGCCGTGGCCATGTGGTGGTCGGACACCGCCGCCCGCATTCTGGACCCGTACCTGGTGGTGCTGAACGCACTGCCGAAAACAGCCCTGGGGCCTATCTTCATCGTCTGGATGGGCGCGGGCATGGGGGCCATCGTCACCATGACGCTGGCCATTTCACTCATCGTCACCATCCTGAGTATGTACACCGGCTTCCGCACCACCGACCCGGAGAAGCTGCGGCTGATGCGGACGCTGGGCGCTGACAAGCGCCAGATCCTGTGGCTGCTGGTGTTCCCGGCCAACTGTCCCACGCTGTTCTCCACGCTGAAGGTGAATGTGGGCCTCACGTGGGTGGGCGTCATCATGGGCGAGTTCCTGGTATCCCGGGCCGGGCTGGGGTATCTCATCGTCTACGGCTCCCAGGTATTTAACATGGACCTGGTCATGGCCAGCGTGCTGGTGCTGGGGCTGGCGGCGGTGGGGATGTACCTGCTGGTGCTGCGGGCGGAAGCATTCTTAAATCATCTATGGGGGTACGTGCATGAAAAAGCAACTTATCTGCATTTGTATGGCCGCGCTGCTGTCGCTCAGCCTGCTGACCGGCTGCGGCGCGGGGACTGATACCGGCGATACCGCCGGCACGGAGGCGAAAAAATGTCACGGTCCGGCTCAGCGAGGTGACCCACTCGGTGTTCTACGCGCCGCAGTACGTGGCCATGAGCCAGGGGTTCTTCGCCGACGAGGGACTGGACATCGAGCTGAGCAACGGCGGCGGGGCGGATAAGGTCATAACTGCCGTGGTGTCCGGCGGCGCGGACATCGGCCTTGCGGGGCCGGAGAGCTGCATCTATATCCACGCGCAGGGCAAGGACGATCTGCCGGTGATCTTCGCCCAGCTGACCAAGCGGGACGGCTCGTTCCTGGTGGGCCGCAGCGACGAGGCCTTCGACTGGAACGACCTGAAGGGCAAGACCATCATCGGCGGGCGCAAGGGCGGCGTGCCGGAGATGACGCTGGAATACGTCCTCAAGCAGCACGGCATCGTACCCCAGGAGGACGCGGTGGTGGACACCTCGGTGCAGTTCAACATGATGGCCGGGGCCTTCACCGGCGGACAGGGGGACTATGTGACGCTGTTTGAGCCCACCGCCACGGAGGTAGAGCGCGCCGGACACGGGTATATCCTCTGCTCCATCGGCGAGGAGTCCGGGGAGATACCCTACACCGCCTATTTCGCCAGCCAGAGTTATATGACGGCGCATCCGGAGGTCATTCAGGGCTTTGCCAACGCCATTGCCCGGGCGCAGCAGTGGATCGTGGACCACACAGACCGGGAGGTGGCGGAGGCCATCATCGACCAGTTCCCGGATACGGACATCGACACGCTGGAGGCCGTTACCGCCCGGCACCGGCAGATCGATGCCTGGAACGCGGGGCCATGATGGCGCGGTCGGCGCTGGAACGGCTGGAGACGGTGATGACCGAGGCCGGTGAGCTGGAGAAGGACCAGTGGGTGGACTTCGACAAGCTGGTGGACAACAGCTTTGCCCAGAAGGCCATGGAAGCGCAATAAGCAAAAAAAGAAAGCCCATGCGGGCTTTCTTTTTGCGTTCATATCAGCTCAGGGCAGAGATGACCTCGGCGTATTTGTCGATGTCGGACGCGCCGTTCCAGGTCATAAAGCCGCCGGTGCACCCGGCGTCCCGCAGGGCCCGACCTCGTCGGCCAGCTCCGCCGCGCCGTAGTGGTTATACGGCTCGCGGATGGCGTTGTAGCACTGTATCCATGTGCGTACCGCGCCGGGGAGGCTGTCTCGCTCTGGCGGGCCATGGCGCTCTCGCCGAAGTTGTAGACGGTGGTATAGGGGTGCTCCCAGGGCTTATAGCCCCCTGGGCGCTGTAATGGTCCGGGTAGGGCATACCGGAGATGGCGTCCACCACGGAGCTGATGGCCGGCCAGTACTGACCGCAGGCCGTCACATAGGCGTTGGCGCACTCGCCGAACACATCGCCGGAGATGTAGTACCCGGCGTCATGCAGCCGCTCGCGGCGTAGATCAGGAACCGCTGGACCGCCTGTGCCTTGCTCTCACCGTAGGTGTTCTTGTAGTCGATGGTACCCGCCTGCTCGTACTTATACGCGCCGTCGGGGAAGCGGATGTAGTCAAACTGGATCTCGTTGAAGCCCAGCGCCGCGGCCTCCAGAGCCAGATCCACCTTGTACTGCCACACGGTGCGGTTGTAGGCACTGGGCCAGTACATGGAGCTGATCTTCAGGGGCGTGCCGTTCAGGTCGGAGATGACATATTCCGGGTGGTCGGCGGCCAGGTGGGCGTCGTTGAACACCGTGATGCGGCCGATGACGTAGTAGCCAGCGTCACGGAGCTTCTGCACGTTGGCCTTGAAGCCCTCCATAGTGTCCTGAGCCGCGGCGTAGGCGGACGGGCTGTACTGCTGCATGACCGGGGAGGCGTAGGATACCGCCGTGCCGTCCACGATGTCCACCACAAAGGCATTGATGCCCGTCCCCTGGGCCAGCCGGATATAGCTGTCCGCGTACTGAATGGCGCTGCCATTCAGGTACAGGGCCCGCACCTCGTCGGGCATGACGTTGTCGGTAAAGACCGGCTTCTCCGTGGGGTAGTAGTCCAGGTCGGCCGCGTCGCCGCCGCCCCAGGCGTCGCCCCGCGCGGCGTGGCGCTGGTAGAGCGCGTCGTCATACTGCGCCAGCGCTTCCTCCTCCGTCATGCGGACGTTCTCTCCGTCGATGTACCCCTCGCCCCGGTCACAGCTGACGGCCCAGCGCAGGACCTCGCCGTTCTCGTCCAGGCCGTCAAAGCCGGTGACGGTCAGCGCCATGCCCTTTTCCACCGCGCAGCCGGGGACCGCGCCCGTTTCGTCCGTCAGGCTCATGCCCCGCAGGGCGTAGCACGGTATCGGTCAGCACCGCGCCGTTGTAGTCCGCGGTCAGGTTGGCCGCGTCCAGATAGGCATAGCCCTCGCCGTTGACCACGCGGACGCGGTCCGCGCCGCCCTCGGCGTCCTCAGCAACGTACTGCACCGCAGAACCGCGGACCAGGGAACCCAGCTGAGTCCCGTTTTCGTCATACACAGGGGCGGTGGTCCCGGCGGCGGCCACATAGCCCGCCGCCGTCTCCGGCACCACGGGATTAAACTGCCGCCAGATGATATATCCCAGCGCGCCCAGCGCCAGCAGGCACAGCACGATGAGTACCACCGCCGCGCCGGCGCCGTGTTCCTTTTTCGTATTCGTTGACATAAATTGATTTCTCCTTGCGTATTTTTGTCAGCCTGCGGCCATTATACGCCATTCCGCGCCATAAATCCACCCAAATCTTGTGGCGCCGGTGACAAAATTTTCATATTTTTTGTGTTTTTCTCGTTTTTTTGGTAGACAACGACGCAGACCGATGGTATACTACACATGACTATTGTTATGTAAATCGGCGGAGGGGCTTTCCCGCCGCCGGCGCTTCCCATACAACTTAGAGATAAGGCAGGGTGTATCGACATGAAGAGGACGAAACGGGGAATGGCATTGATCCTGGCGGCGGTGATGGCGGTGAGCTGTTTGACCACCATACTGCTGGCTGCCAGCAAGAATTGGGCAAACCCGAAGGAATTGGGCTCTCTGAGCCAATATTACGAGACAGGGTACGAATGCCGACCCGGGAGCCGTTTCCAACGTGAACGGCGACCCCGGCGGGACGTTTCCTACGGCCTGTACATGTTCTCCAGCAATGCCGGAACGCTGGATGGCTTCCGCTCGTGGTTGAGTAATCAGAAGTCGAATAACGTCTATCTGAATTTTTCCGCGGAGCTGGACAGGGCATACGGCACGAATTCCAGCGGCGGCAGCCAGGCGGGCTATGGCCCGCAACTTCCGCGCCACGTGGGCAGCAATGGGCCATGGCTCCAACAGCCGTGAATTTGGCCAACGCCCAGACGCAGTATTGGGGTGGAAATGCGCTATACACCGCTGATCAAGAAGCTGGAAAGCAAATACAGGAGCCTTGATCCTGGGCAACTACTCCATCGCCCTGAAGAACGTCCTGTGGAGCCGCAGCGTCCAGCATGGCGTGGACGGCGCCTATAACGTGGTCACCCGCGCCATCGACAACCGGCTGGGCGGCTTCAAAAACCAGAGTGAGACAGACCTGATCACCGCCATCTACGCCGAGTGCAGCAAGCTGGACAACAAGTATCCCCCAAGTATCGGGATATGCAGACCCAGCTGTCTGACCGCTATGGCGTGAAAGAACCGTTCCATGGCCTATTACAGCGCAGCGGACGGCGATGTACAGTCCTCGGTATACAGCCGCCTGCACATCAACGAGCCTGCCGATGCGCTGGTCATGCGCTATCAGAACACCACCTCCCACCTGGAGGGCAAATACACCTGTGCTATAACTCCGACGGCAGGACCTTCAGCTACAGCGTAGGCAGCACTGACCTGGTGACCGAGGAGAAGGCCTCTCAGCTGATCCTGACCTACTACAATTCCGACAAATACACCATGGCCACCACGGATGGCAAGCGTCTGGCGGTTGTTGACGGCGCACTGATGCTGCAAAACGCCGCCGCCGACAGCAGACAGTTCTGGACACTTGGACCGGCAGCAGCAACGGCTACATACTGTGCAACGTGGGCACCGGCTATTATCTGACCATCACGGTCAGCCAGACGCAGGTCGCTGATCCCAACGCCCGCACGGAGCCTACAGAAGAAGAGATCACGGCAAAGCGCGGAGATCGAAAGCGAACTTGCGAAAGCGCACGAGGAAACAGGAAAAACTGTATCAGTGAGGTAGCGCAGGCCTTGGCGACGCGCTGACGAAGAAAATAATTACCCTCATGGCGGCGGAAATCTTGACGGCAAGAAGGGATGACGAGGATCATCAAAATGGTAAATGATGGGCTCGGCGACACTATGGGAAGAAACCGCGAAGCAAGACTTTATCACAAGGATAAAGGCGCTTGCCGCTGTTCAAGTGAAGAGACAAAACCCGAGGATATCCCCGACTTTACGGATGACGAGATGCAGAAGCTCCTCGAAATTTTTGCAGGTAAAAAACTCGAGGATATCGAAAAGGAAGTCGTGGCCGACATGGTAAGAGAAGACCTGAAGGCTAAGGCTGCAAACACCACTGTCACCGCCTATAAGGTCGGTTTGAGCAAGGAAGAGCACGACCGCCGCTGTTGTGACCATGAAGCCCGGCGGCCGGGCAGGACGCCTGGAACACCATCGGTCTGTTCTATCCCCAGAAGGCGGAGAAGGACGAAGCCGGCAAGAGCATCGTCCACAACCTGACCCAGGGCAACTCCTCCTTCCCCTGCGCGGGTATCGTCACCTGCACCCAAAACATCAGCACAGTAAAAGCGGTGGTCACCAACATAGCTACCGGGGCAGCGCCCTACCTACGCCAGCTGCAGCGGCATCAATGCCAAGTGGTTCGACCTGTGGAAGCTGGATGAGAACCTGAAGTTCAGTGCGCTCGCCGCCGGGAAGTATACTCTCACCATTACCGGCACCACCGATAGCGACAGCACCGTGACGCTGCTGGATACCACCTTCACCGTCGGGCGCGGCCACGACCACCACGCCCGAGGCCCCCCAACAACACCTACACGGTGACCTTCGTGGTCAACGGCAAAACCGTGGGAACGCGCACCTATAAAGAGGCGCAGCCCTACGGTGCGCTGCCTGAAGTGGACGAAAGGGGCTTCCAGGGCTGGTTCTACAATGACCGTGAGATATCCCAGAGCACGCCTGTGGCACCCAAGAACCACACCGTTACGGCCAAGTTCGGTACGCTGCACACCGTGAAGTTCATGTCCCAGGGCGCTGTGTTTGGGATTCCTACAAGCTGGCCCAGAACGACATTATTACGCTGCCTGCAACGAATCCGGTCATGCAGGCTGACAGCAAGAGCTACGTGTACAGCTTCGATTATTGGGCGGATGCCAGCGGCAAGCGCTATACCAGCGGCACCGTCATGCCCGACGCCGATGTGACCTACACCGCCGTGTTTACCAAGAGCCCCCAACTCCGGTGGGACACACGGGCGGCAACACCGGCGGGAATACCGGCGGGAGCACCGGCGGCGAGACGCCCAAGCCCTCCGGCAACTATCTAACCGGCGTATCGCCCAGCACGTCTGTCTCCGCAATGAACAGTGCGGGCTACACCATCTATAGCGGCAGCGCCAAGGTGACCTCCGGCCTCGTGGGTACCGGCATGACCGCTGTCAGCAGCTCCGCCACCGTGACTATCGTGGTCACCGGCGACGTCAGCGGCGACGGCAAGATCACCATCACCGACGTGGTCAAGCTGCAGAAGTCCGTGGTGGGCTCCGGCAGCCTGTCCGGCGCCTATGCCAAGGCAGCCGATATCAACGGCGACGGCAAGGTCACCATCACCGACGTGGTGCAGGCCGCCCAGGTCACCGTGGGCCAGCGCACCATCGGCTGAGGAGGAAACATCCTATGAAAAACAAACTGTTCCGCGCCGCGGCCTCCGCGCTGCTGACGCTGCTGCTGGTGGTCACGCTGCTGCCCGTGCAGGCCCACGCCGCCGGAGCGACGCTGACCGGCACCGCCGCCCCGCAGGCAGGCGACACCGTCACACTGACGCTGTCTGTGCCCAACAAAGGTCTATGGTCTGACCGCTGACCTGAGCTACAGCGGCAATTTGTCCTTTACCAACTACAACTGCTCTGTCAGCGGATGGAGCATCGTGGTCAACAACAACAAGTTCAGTGTTTACGGCACGTCCAGCTCCAGCGGCGGCCTGGTCACCATCAAGATGAAGGTATCCGGCAGCGCCAAGGAGGGCGACGCCCTGACCGCCACGTTCTCCAACATCGTGGTGTCCGACGGCAACAGCGATACCAGTCTGGACAGCGCCAGCTGGTCCGGCAAGGTGGGCGCGGCACCCAGCGGCAACTGCAACCTCAGTTCGCTGAGCTGCTCCAACGCCACGCTGAGCCCGTCCTTCTCCAGCAGCACCACGTACTACACCTGCACGGTGCCTTTCGCAGTGGAAAAAGCTGGACCTGAACTACAAAAAGGCCGACAACAGCGCCACGGTGTCTGTCAGCGGCAATGAGCTGGCGGTGGGCGTCAACACCGTGACCATCAAGGTCACGGCGGCCAACGGCGCCACCAAGAGCTATACCATCGATGCCACACGCCAGCAGGACCCCAACTACAAGCCCTCCACCGACGCGTCCATCGCCGCCCTGACGCTGGAGGGGGCCACGCTGTCCCCGGCGTTCACGCCCACGGTGACGGATTACATCGCCTACGTCCCCTATGAGACGAAGCAGGTGACCATCGCCGCCACGGCAAAGGACGAAAAGGCCCAGGGCATCACCGGCACCGGCGAGGTGCGGCTGTCCGCCACGGAGGCGGAGACGGTGCTCACGGTTACCGGAACCGCCGAGGACGGCAAGACCAAGCAGAACTATACCATCCATGTGCTGCGGATGCCGGCCTATACCGGTATTGTCCCCACGGTGGAGGTCATCGACCCGGCCACCATCCCCGAGGTACCGCCGCTGGAGATCCCCGGGACCATTGCGATGCCGCTGATCGGCGAGGTCAAGACCGTGTATGTGGCCATCGCGGCGGCGGTGCTGCTGGTGGCGGTGCTGTTCCTGCTGGGCTTCCTGATCGGCCGCGGCCACACGGGCGGCGGCGATGACGAGGAATACGACGACGAACCGCCGCGGACCCCGGCGAAGCCCCTGATCCCCGAGGAACGGCACACGGCACGGGTGCCCCGTCTGGTGCCCCGCGAGGAGAGCAGCGACAGCGAGCCTGCCGCCATCCCCGACAAGACCCCGGCAGATCCCGTGACACCCGCCGCGCCGGCGGAGAAGTCGGCGACCGCAGAGCGCTCCGCCCAGGACGAGCCCACCCAGGCCGACGAGGACGAGGTGCGGACCATGTCGCTGGACGATCTGCTGGACGATATCCACAATATGTAACAAAAATGACCTAAGCCTTGGCTTAGGTCATTTTTACGAGCAAAAGCATCCGGGATAGCGCCCGGATGCTTTTTGCTCAATAATCCACCTTCATCAGGCACAGGCCCTCCGGCGGCGCGGTGGGGCCCGCCTGCTTGCGGTCTTTGGCGCTCAGGATATCCCGCACCTGCTCCGGCGTCCAGTAGCCGCGGCCCACCTCCAGCAGCGTGCCCACCATGATGCGGACCATGTTCTGCAAAAAGCCGGTGCCATGGAAGGTGAAGACCACCCGGTCCTTCCGGCGCTCAATGGCGATGTGGTCCACCAGGCGGACGGTGGATTTCTTCATGCGGGGATTGCCGCAGAAGCTGGCGAAGTCGTTTTCACCCAGCAGATAGGCCGCCGCCTGACGCATTTTTTCTCCACATCCGGGTCGTAGTCCAGCAGGGTGACGTATTTCCGGTCGAACACCGGCTTCACCGGCCCGGTGTGGCAGGTGTAGCGATAGGTCTTGCCCAGGGCGTTATAGCGGGCGTGGAAGCGGTCAGACGCCTCCTTCACCTCCCGGACGGCGATGGCGTCGGGGAGATAGCGGTTCAGATAGTCGCGGAGGGCGTCGGGCGTCTCCGTCACGTCCAGCACCACGCTGGCGGTCATGGCCCGGGCGTGAACACCGGCGTCGGTGCGGCCCGCGCCGATGACGTTCACCGGATGGCCCTGCAATGCGCCCAGCACGGCCTCCAGCTTCCCCTGGATGGTATCCTTGTCCGGCTGGCGCTCCCAGCCGAAGAAGCGGGAGCCGTCGTAGGCGATGGTGAGCCGGTAGTTCTGTTCCATAAAAAGATCACGCCCTTTCTGCCTTATTGTAACAGAAAGGACGTGATTTGTGAAGTGTTTTACAGCCAACCCATCATCTGGACGAAGCTTGTACAGCAGCTTGCGGCCGTAGAAGATGATGACGGCACCGCAGACCTTGTTGATGATGTTCAGCACCTTCTCGTTGAACTTACTGCCCAGCAGAGAGACAACGGTGGACAGCGTCAGGAACCAGATCACCGAGGCGGAGCCGAAGCCGCAGATGAAGAACAGGTCGCCGCCGTTGGTCAGGGTGGCCCGGAAGGCGCCCAGCATCATGGTGCCGTCAATGATGGCCTGAGGGTTCATCCAGGTGACCACGAAAGGCGGATCCGGCCAGCTTCCATATGGGCACGTTCACGTCCCGGCCGCCCTCCAGACTGGCCTTGGACCGCAGCAGCCCGATACCGATCCAGATGACGATCAGACTGCCCAGCCCCAGAATGACCTTTTGCAGCCAGGGCAGCGCCTGCATCAGTGCGCCGGCGCCCAGAAAGCAGGCCACACCCAAAGAGATGTCCCACAAAATGACGATGAGGGCCGTGATATAGACCCGGCTGCGCTTTTGGGTCAGGGCGGAGTTGATGACAAACAGGTTTTGCAGGCCGATGGGGGCCACATACGCAAGGCCCATGGTGAGGCCCTGGAGATAGATGTTCATGGCTGTGATTTTCTCCTCATGCTATTTACTCCGGTTTTCTTACCTGCTATAATGATACCATAGCTTTGGAGAAATGCAAGAGCGTAGATTTTTATGGGCAAGTAAGGAGGAGCTTACCATGTCACAGGCCATGCCGCAAAGCCACTACGACTGCCCCTGTATGGAAAAATGCCCCCTGCAGTGGGCCATGCTGCCCATTGGCGGCAAGTGGAAGGTGCAGATCCTCTGCTCGGTGTGCAACGCCGGGTCCATCCGCTACAACGCCCTGCGGGGAAAGCTGGACGGCATCTCCAACACGGTGCTGGCCTCGGCCCTGCGGGAGCTGGAGCACGACGGGCTGGTGACACGGCGGGAGTATCTGGAGGTGCCGGTGCGGGTGGAATACAGCCCCACGGAGAGCTGCCGGGCACTGCTGCCCATTTTGGAGCAGCTCAGCGACTGGGCAGAGGCCAGGATGTGAGCTTTCGATTGGACAAATACCGGAATTTGTCTGCAAGATACATCATTTTTCACAAATTGCAGTGGGAATTATAGAGCAAATCGCGGGATTTTTTGTATCAATGCCCATTGCAATCCTGCCGTAATCCAGTATAATAGGAAATGGTGAGGGTTAGTTTCTGCGCGCTGCACCCTCTGGCGCGAGAGTAAAAATGTGCGTAAGGAGTGCTGGTTCATGTATACACGGGAGATCACGGTGAAAAATGAGGTCGGTCTGCACGCCAGACCCGCGACCTATTTCATTCAGAAAGCCAACGAGTTCAAAAGCGGCATCTGGGTAGAAAAAGAAGAACGCCGCGTCAACGCGAAGAGCCTGCTGGGCGTGCTGAGCCTGGGCATTATGAAGGACACCACAGTGACGCTGATCGCGGACGGCAGCGATGAGAAGGAAGCTGTGGATGCGCTGGCTGAGCTGATCGAGAACCTGGACGAGTAAACACAATGAAAGAGAGACGGCTTCGCCGTCTCTCTTTTCTTTTGCGTACGACGTACCCCGGCGCTGCGGGGGCACTTTTTTATCCGTGGAACTTCTCATATACCGCCCGGGCGGCCGCCTCCGGCACCACGGCGGAGAGCTGCTCGAGCGCGGCGTTTTTTACCGCGGTGACGGTGCCGAAGTGCTGCAGGAGCCGCTTCTTCCGCGCCTCGCCCACGCCGGGGATACCGTCCAGCTGCGAGCGCTTGGCGGAACGGGTGTGCTTCTGGTGGTGGTAGGCGATGGCGAACCGGTGTACCTCCTCCTGCACCGTGCCGATAAGGGCAAACAGGGCGGGTGTCTGCTGTATGCCCAGCTCATGGCCCCGGGCGGTGATGAGCGCACGGGTGCGGTGGCGGTCGTCCTTGACCATGCCCAGCACGGGCACATCCAATCCGCAGCCTGCCAGCACCTGCTCAGCCACACGGGCGTGCTCCTGACCGCCGTCGATCAGCAGCAGGTCCGGCAGGGGGGCGAACTTTTCATCGCCGTCCAGATAGTGCCGGAACCGGCGGGTGAGCACCTCACGCATGGCGCCGTAGTCGTCGGCGCCGGCGCAGGACTCGATACGGAAGCGGCGGTAGGCGGACTTCAGCGGCTTGCCGTCCTGAAAGACCACCATGCCGCCCACCTGGTCCGCGCCGCCGGTGTGGGAGATATCATAGCTCTCCATGCGCCGGGGCAGGACCGGCAGCTGAGCCGTTTCCTGCAGCAGGCGCAGGGTGCCGTTGATGCGCTGTGCGGCGTCGGTAACGCGCTCCACCTCCTCCCGGGCGTTGCGGTGGGCGATGTCCAGCAGCGCGCGGCGCTGACCTCGCTGGGGGACCCGGAGGGCCACGGCGTGGCCGCTGCGCTCCGTCAGCAGGGCCGAGAGCGCGTCAGCGTCCTCGATGGCGGCTGGGAGCAGGATCTCACGGGGCAGGGACTGGCGGGTCAGATAGTACTGCGGCACCACGGCGGAGAGCAGGGCGCTCTCGCTGTCGGCAGCGTCGGGGAACACCTCGGTCTGCCGGGCCAGGAGATCGCCGTCTTCAATGTGGAGAATGGCGCAGCCGGACCGGGCGGGCTGGTATACGCGCCCCAGACATCGGTGTCGGCGCAGATACCGGCGATGACTTGCTGGTCCTTGGTCAGCACGGACAGGGCCCGTACACGGTCGCGGAGGGCGGCAGCCGTCTCGAAGTCCAGGGTCTCCGCCGCGGCGTTCATCTGTTCCGTCAGCTGGGTCGTGACGGCGCGCAGCTTGCCCTCCAGCAGGGCGGTGGCCTGGGCCATGCGGCGGCGGTATTCCGCCGCGTCCGCCGTCCGGGCGGCAGAAGCCGTCACACTGGCCCATGTGGAAGTTCAGGCAGGGGCGCTCCTTGCCGATGTCGCGGGGGAACCTTCGGGAGCAGGTGGGCAGGCGCAGGGCGGCGCACACGGCGTCCAGTGCCAGGCGCGTTTCGTGCCGGCCGCCGAAGGGGCCGTAGTATTTCGCGCCGTCGTCGGCGGTGCGGTTCACCAGGGTAAAGCGGGGGTAGTCGCCGCTGTCCAGCCGCACGAAGGGATAGCCCTTGTCATCCTTCAGCAGGATGTTGTAGCGGGGCTGATGGCGCTTGATGAGGGAATTCTCCAGCACCAGGGCCTCGAACTCCGACCGGACGATAATGGTGTCGAACCGGTCCACATGGGCCACCATCATCTTCGTTTTCTCGTTGTGGCCGGCGCTGTCCTGAAAGTACTGGCTGACCCGGTTTTTCAGCTTTTTGGCCTTGCCCACATAGATGACCTTGGCCGGTCTTGTCCATCATCAGATAGACGCCGGGCAGCAGGGGCAGGTCGTTGGCCTTGGCGCGGAGCTCATCACGGGTCATGGCGTCATCTCCTTTCATGGAAAACTACAGATACGGGGATAGTATACCACCGCCGCGTCCCCTGGGCAAGGGGTGGAAGTACCGGAAAGTACAGAGAAAAGCCTGCGGCGGCGAAAAAGCAGTAGCGCGGCGCGGCAGGATGTGATACAATGGGTGCGAAAAATATGACGCGGGAGGCGCGGGATATGGAATTGCAGTGGTTTGACATCCGGGAGCTGACAGAGGACGCGGCCCAGACCGTGATAGGCATGATGGATGAGACGCGGCGGCGGCGTGTGGCCGACATCGCCGGCGAGGACGACCGGAAGCGCACCATCGCCGGAGAGCTGCTGGCGCGGCGGATGCTTGCGCAGTCGCTGGGCTGTGCGGAGAAGGACGTGCCGCTTCAGTGGGACGAGTTGGGCAAGCCCAGCGTGGAAAAGGATGGCGTGTATGTGTCCGTGAGCCACTCCGGCCCGTGGGCGGTATGCGTAACGGCGGACGCGCCGGTAGGCGTGGACGTGGAGGTGGTACGCTCGGCCCAGGAGAAGTTCATGCGCCGGGTATGCAGCGAGCAGGAGATGGCGTACATACGGTCCGGGGACGACGGCGACTGCCAGCGGTTCTGGGAGATATGGACGGCCAAGGAGGCGCTGTTCAAGCTGACGGGCAAGGGTCCGCTGCTGGCGCTGAGCCGCTTCAGTCTGCCGGCAGGCGTAACGCTGGACTATACGGCACAAAAAGGGCTGCGCCCTCACCATCGCGGCGCAGATTTTGTGAAAAATTTTGCAAAGTTGGCAAAAAAGGCTTTTCTTTCCCGTTTTCTTTTGGTACAATAGGGGCAGAAACATACGTCGGAGCGCAGGGCGCCCGGCGGTTTGAGGACGGACAGAGGAGGTTCGCTTTTTATGATCCGAGTCGGCATTATCGGCTGCGGCAAGATCGCACAGGTGCGCCATCTGCCTGAGTATGCAGCCAACCCCAATGCGGAGATCGTCGCATTCTACGACAAGAACATGGAGCGCGCGCAGGAGATGGCGGCGCAGTACGGCGGCAAGGTGTACAACAGCTTCTATGAGCTGGTGGATGATCCCAACGTGGACGCCGTGTCCATATGCGTGGAAAACCGCAGCCATGCGGAGATCTGCACGGCTGCGCTGTACGCCGGCAAGCACGTGCTGGTGGAGAAGCCCATGGCGGTAACGCTGGCGGAGTGCGAGTCCATGGTGGCCGCCGCTGAGCGCAATGGCAGACACCTGATGGTGGGCCACAACATGCGTTTTGACCCGGTGCACCGCAAGGCCAAGCAAATGCTGGACAGCGGCATCATCGGCGATGTGATCACCTTCCGCACCATTCTGGGCAACTCCGGCCCCGAGGGCTGGTCTCTGGAGGGTACGTGGTTCTTTGACAAGAACAAGGCGGCCATGGGCGCTCTGTCCGACATGGGCATCCACAAGGTGGACCTGATCCAGTACCTGCTTGGGCAGAAGGTCATCGAGACCACCGCCAAGGTAGTCACCCTGAATAAGCGTGACGACAACGGCAAGCTCATCAGCGTGGATGACAACGCCCTGTGCATCCTGAAAATGTCCGGCGGCGCACTGGGCACCATGGCGGCCAGCTGGACGGTGTATGGCCACGAGTGCCAGTCCACGGTGCTGTACGGCACCAAGGGCCTGATGATGATCTACAGCGAGCCGTCGGCCCCCATCATCATCAATGACCTGGAGGGCAACCGCACCAGCTTCGCCTTCGAGACAACGTCCCACAACTCCGGCGTCATCGACGAGTTCGTGGACGCGCTGGTCCACGACCGGGAGCCGGAGGTGTCCGGCAAGGAGGCTCTGACCACCATGCGGACCATCTTCGGCAGCATCCGGTCCTCCGACATCGCACGGCCGGTGGCGGTGAACACCGATTTTTGTGACCCATATCTGAGACAGAGACGCACTTGGGGCGGGCGATACGCCCGCCCCGTTCATTTCCCCGGAACGCGGGGACAGAAAGCGCAAGGAGGCAGCATATGTATCGTATTGGCATTGATCTGGGCGGCACCAACATCGCCGCCGGCGTGGTGGACGAGGGCCAGCACATCGTGGCGGAGGTCAGCCTGCCCACCGGTGCGGAACGCCCGGCGGAGGCCGTTGTCGCGGACATCTGCCGCGCGGCGGAGAAGGCCATGGAGAAGGCCGGCATCACGGCGGCGCACTGCGCGTCCGTCGGCATCGGCTCGCCGGGGACCTGCGACAGCGCCAACGGCGTGGTGGTGCGGGCCTATAACCTGGGCTGGTTCAATGTGCCGGTATGCAGCATGGTAACGGCGCGGCTGGGGCTCCCCTGCCGGCTGAGCAACGACGCCAACTGCGCCGCGCTGGCGGAGACGGTGGCCGGCGGGGCCGTGGGCTGCCGGAACATGATACTCATCACCCTGGGCACCGGCGTAGGCGGCGGCATCGTGGCCGATGGCCAACTGCTGGAGGGCGTGGGCGGCACCGGCGCGGAGGTGGGCCACACCGTGCTGGTGCTGGACGGCGAGGACTGCACCTGCGGTCGGAAGGGCTGCTGGGAGGCGTATGCCTCCGCCACAGCACTGATACGGCAGGGAAAGCGGGCGGCCGCGGCGCAGCCGGAGTCCCTGCTGGCCGGATACGGTGAGGGGCTGACCGGGAAGGACGTATTTGACGCGGCGGCCGCCGGAGACGCGGCGGCACAGGCTGTGGTAGACCGCTACTGCGTGTACGTGGCGGCGGGCATCACGGACCTGGTGAACATTCTGGGGCCGGAAAAGGTTCTCATCGGCGGCGGCATCAGCCGCCAGGGCGAGACTGCTGGCCCCCATACGGGCGTATGTGGCGGCCAACTGCTTCGGCGGGCACGACCGGACGCCGCCGGTCATTGAATGTGCCCGGCTGGGCAATGAGGCGGGCATCATCGGCGCAGCGGCACTGTGAGTAAAAACGCACCTTGGGTCAGACCCGGGGTGCGTTTTTTATGCCGTTTATGGGAAATGATATTGCACATTCCGGCAGAATATGGTACAATATGTCGTACCACAACAAATTTGGAGGGGCAACATATGGAAATGCGCCGATACGTAAGACACTCCCCTGCCTGGTGGATCGTGGGCGGCATACTGGCCCTGCTGACGGCGGGATGTATCGTGCTGGGGCTGCTGGCGCAGCAGGACAGCGCAGCAGCGGAGGCCGTGCCCATCGGGGACGAGATCTATCTGGGCGACTACAACTACATCGACGTGCAGTACATGACCACCTGGGCCTATCGGGTGACGCTGGGCGACGGGCGCAAGCTGGTCTTCTATCTGGCGGAGGACACGGAGGGATACGGCTATCTGGTGCAGCTGAACGACGCGGAATATGCACGGTTCGCGGATATCGTGGACTATACCTATGCTGACGACAGCGGTGACGGCGCAGTGCCGGACGATACGGCCGCGCCCTCGGAGCTGGCCGTCTATATCCCGCTGACGGAGACCACCGCGCCGGCACCGGTACGTCTGGCGGGCGTGATCTGTGAGACGCCGGAGGCATATATCGACGATATTGCCGCCGCCGTCGGCATGACCGCCGAGGACTTTGTGTACACCTACGGCGACTATTACATCGACAGCGAGCTGACACCGGACACGGGGAGCAGCTTCTGGTCCTTCATCGCCAGCTTCCTCGGGCTGGCCGCCTTTGTGCTGTTGGTAAGCGCCGCCTCGTACACCGCACAGCTGAACAGCACGCTGAAGCATCTGAAAAAGGGAAAGCTGCTGGAACGGGCGGAGAGCGAGTTTCACTATCTGGAAGGTGACCGACGCTCTGACGCACTGGTGAGCACGGCGTTCCTGTACGGGCGGCGGCAGAACATCGTTCTGCCCCTGGCGGACGTGCTGTGGGTCTATCGTCACGACCTAAAGCTGCTGTGGGCCAAAGCACGGTGGTGGAGCTGCTGACCTATGACGGGCGCAGCATCACGCTGCGGCTCGAAAGGGGCGGCAGCCGCCGGATGGCGGACGCTATCGTACAGGCGGTGTCCGCCCGGAACCCGGAGGCACTGGTAGGCCTGAACCGGGAAAATCAGCGGCTGTACAGCCAGCAGGTGCCCCACGCCAAGCGGAAGCGGGTGTGGGCTACGGCCGCCGGCATCGGCGGCGGCGTGCTGGGCTATGCCATTGCCCGTGTGCTGATACGCCTGCTGCTGTCGTAAATAGCGCTGCCCCGCCCTTCGGTCGAGGCTTTGTGCGGAAAAAGCACCCCCGGTGGGGGTGCTTTTCTATTCAGTCGATGGTGCGGACGAAGTTCATGCCGCTTTTCTGCATATGTACGTCCAGGCGGACCCGATCGCCGCGTATGTAGCTGCGGGTATACTCGTAGATACGGCCATCCTCCGTACGGGTGAGCCGCTGGTGGAAAAAGGCACAGCTGCCGGAGGGCACACCCAGCAGGGCGGCACAGCTGTCCTCCAGAATAACGGCCTCATAGCTCTCGTCCGCAGCGAAGGGGACGATGCCCACATGGTAGAGCAGGCTGTAAAAACTGTGGGTCTGGAGCATATCGCGGGTCAGATTGGGGTAGATGTACTGCGGGTAGTAACTGGTCTCAGGATCAGTGGCTCACCGTCCACGTTGCGGACACGAGTGAAAGCAGTAGACCGGCGTTCCCTCCCGCAGCTCCATCTTCTCGCAGACGGTGGGCTTGGGGACCTCCACAGCGAAGTCCACCAGCGTAGAGGAGGGACCTTGCCCATAGAGGAGACCTCGGTGGTGAAGGAATAGCGGACGCCCCGGCGGTTGGTGGCGGGGTCGGCCACGAAGGTGCCGCGGCCGCGCTTGCGGACCACCAGACCCTCGTCCTCCAGCTCTCCGATGGCCTGACGGACGGTGTTGCGGCTGATGCTCAGGCAGCGGCAGAGCTCGGCCTCGCTGGGGAGCAGCGCACCCACCGGCAGGGCGCCGGTGGAGATACTGCGCTTAATGATGCCCACCAGTTGGGCGTAGAGGGGGATATCGCTGTCCAGCGACAGCGTAGTATGCAGAATGGAGTTCTGTTCCATGGCGGGGTTCCTTTCCCTTGCGTTACCCTTAGGTAAGTTGTACCTATTGTACCATACAATCCGGTGGAATGGTAGGGGGTAAATGAAAAATATTTGTCACGCTGTCGATTTTCTTTCAAAAACCGCCGGAAGCGCTTTCCCCCCTCTGTACAGGCGGCGCGCAGCGTCTCTGTATGCAGACAGCGCCGCGTGACGCGGCGCTGTCTGCGGAACAAAAAGAAGGAAAACCTTTCGGTAGTAAGCGATTTACTTGTGGTCCACGCTGTACATATGCTCGATGAGGCAGAGGACCTTGTCGGAGTAGCCCATCTCGTTGTCATACCAGCTGACAACCTTGACGAGCGATGCCGGCCTTGGCGTCGAAAATAGAGGAGTGGGGATCGCCCAGAAAGTCGGAGGAGACCACATCCTCGTCGGTGTAACCCAGAATGCCCTTCAGCTCGTTCTCGCTGGCCTTCTTCATGGCGGCGCAGATCTCATCGTAGGTGGCAGGCTTCTCCAGATTCACGGTCAGATCCACCACGGAAACATCCAGCGTGGGCACCCGCATGGACATGCCGGTGAGCTTGCCGTTCAGCTCGGGGATCACCTTGCCCACGGCCTTGGCCGCGCCGGTGGAGGAGGGGATAATATTGCCGGAAGCGGCACGGCCGCCCCGCCAGTCCTTCACGGACGCGCCGTCCACGGTTTTCTGGGTGCCGGTGGTGGAGTGTACGGTGGTCATCAGGCCGTCGGCAATGCCAAAGTTGTCGTGCAGCACCTTGGCAAGGGGAGCCAGACAGTTGGTGGTGCAGGAAGCGTTGGAGACGAAGGTCATGTCGGAGGTGTACTTATCCAGGTTGACGCCGCAGACGAACATGGGGGTGTCATCCTTGGAGGGGGCGGACATGACCACGTGCTTGGCGCCGGCGTCGATGTGGCCCTTGGCCTTGTCCTTGGTCAGGAACAGGCCGGTGGACTCGATGACGTACTCGGCGCCGATCTCCTTCCAGGGCAGGTTGGCGGGGTCACGCTCAGCAAACACGGGGATGGCCTTGCCGTTGACAACGATGTTATTGCCCTCGGAGGAAACTTCACCCTTGAACTTGCCATGCATGGTGTCAAACTTCAGCATATAGGCCAGGTAATCGGCGGGGCACAGGTCGTTAACGCCCACGATCTCGATGTTGGGGTGATCCATGCAGCAGCGCATGACCATACGGCCGATACGGCCAAAACCATTGATACCGAGCCTTTTTGAAACTTTTTCGTTTCGCGGAAATTTGATAAAAATCTTGTATTCTTGCACCGCATTTGATATGATGTGAACAAGCTGACAGAAGTTGGCACGGTTGATGGCGCCGGGAAACTGGTATGCTGACAACAGAAGGAGGCTGGTCTCATGGAACAGGCACAGCAGGAAAAGGTATACATGGAGCGGCTGCCGCTGGTGGCGATGCAGATACGGTCCGCACTGGGCAATATCTACTACGGGATGCAGAAGCTGGCCCCGCCGATGAACGGGACGAGGATCCGATACTGGACGCGAACGCCGCCATGCTCTACCATGGCTATTTCCGGTTGCTGCGGCTGGCAAAGAACCTGGAGTCCGCCTCTATGCTGAACCGCAAAGGAGCTGCTGCCCACCGAAAACACGGACCTGAAGGTGTGGCTGGACGAGATCATCCGGGAGGCGGAGGTCCCCTTCGAGCTTGAAGGGCGTGCAGCTGGAAATGGTGTGCGAGGAACGCTACGCCATCACCGCTGTCAACGAGCCTTGGCTGAGCCAGGCCCCTGTGGCAGCTGCTGTCCAATGCGCTGAAGGCCTGCTCCGCCGGTGGGAAGGTGACGGTGACGCTGGCCGTGCAGAAGCCCCATGTGCTCATCAAGGTGAAGGATACCGGCTGCGGCATTCCTGCCGACCGGCAGGAAATGCTGTTTCGCTGGCATATGCGGCCCATGACCCTGGACTATGTCGCCGGCGGCGGGGGCTGGGACTGCCCCTGGCGCATCAGATCGCGCGGCTGCACGGCGGTCAGCTGCTGCTGAACAGCCGGGAGGGCCAGGGCACCACTGCCACCATCGCGCTGCCGATGGTACGGGGCTTTGGGGACGCTGGGCGAGAACATCGAGGACTACACCGGCGGCTTCCAGCGGGTACTGCTGGAGCTGGCGGACGCGCTGCCCGACGAGGCATTCCTGGCAAAGCATCTGGACGAATAAGAACACGCTGTCGGGCGGAGGGCCGCCGCGGCACGGCAGGGACGCGCCCCTGCCTGCTATGGCGCTCTTCGCCCGATAGCTTTCCACATTTTCCCGAAAGTATGCGCCGCCGCTGAATGGCGACGCATACGCCCCCATGCGGGCGCGGGAGACACATAGACTACGGAGAACGATCGTATGCGCAAGAAAAAGGTTCTGGTGGCCATGTCCGGCGGCGTGGACAGCTCCGCTGCGGCGGCACTGCTGGTGCAGCAGGGCTACGACTGTGACGGCGTCATGCTGAAGCTGGCCCCTAACGAGGACAGCCGATGCTGCTCCGCCGACGATGCCGAGGACGCACGGCAGGCGGCCACACGTCTGGGGATGCGGTTCTATGTATTCAACGAGACAGACCGCTTCCGCCGGTGCGTGATGGACAGGTTCACGGCGGAATATGCGGCCGGACGGACGCCCAATCCGTGCATCGACTGCAACCGGGAGCTGAAATTCGGTGCCCTGCTGGACCGGGCGCTGACGCTTGGCGTACGACTATATCGCCACGGGGCACTACGCCCGGGTGGCCTATGACGCGGAAAGCGGCAGATACCGCCTGCTGCGGGGTGCGGAACGGCGGAAGGACCAGAGCTATGTGCTCTATCAGCTGACCCAGCGCCAGCTGGCCCATCTGCTGCTGCCGGTAGGAGGCTATGACAAGCCGGCTATCCGTGACAAGGCGCGGGAGGCAGGGCTGGACAACGCCGACAAGGGCGACAGCCAGGACATCTGCTTCGTGCCGGACGGAGACTATGTGACCTTTCTGCAGCGGCAGGGGCTGACACTGACGCCGGGAGACTTCCTGGACGAAGCGGGCCGCGTGCTGGGACGGCACCGGGGCCTGCCCTGCTATACCATCGGCCAGGGAAAGGGCCTTGGCGTGGCGGTGGGGCGGCACGTATATGTGCTGGAGAAGGATCGGGTGCACAACGCCATCGTGCTGGGAGACGATTCGGCGCTGTATGCCTCCTCCCTGCTGGCGTCCCATGTAAACTGGATCAGCGGCCAGATACCGGCGATGCCGGTACGGTGTGCAGCCAAGACGCGATACAGCCAGGTGGAGACCCCCTGCACCGCTTATCCCCTGCCGGACGGCGGACTGCGGGTGGTGTTCGATCAGCCCCAGCGGGCCATCACTGCCGGGCAGGCGGTGGTGCTGTATGACGGCGACGAGGTACTGGGCGGCGGCACCATCGAAAAAAAAGCGAATAAAAACCTCCCCGGCACTATGCGCCGGGGAGGTTTTTATTCGCTTAGATTTATCAGAAATGCGTCTCCACGAACTTGTTGAACTTGGCCACATCCATCTCGTCCTTATAGGTGTTCTTGAAAGCGTTTGACCGTTTCGCTGTTGTACTGAACGATGGCGCGGTACTTCAGCAGGCCTACCACCAGACCCACACCGCCGCAGATATAGCCCCAAGGGGAGGCCTTGGCACAGGTAAACGCCAGCACCGCCAGCACCAGCAGCGAGATCACCACGCCGGCGATCTGCTTCTTGGGATGGATGCGGTCCACCGCCTCCTGCTTGACGACGCCCTCCTGGACCATGGCCTTAGCAAACTGCTTCTGTACGCCAAACAGGCTGGCCGCCTGCAGCATCATGGGCGCCACCACAAAAAAGGCAAAAAACGTGTCCACGACGCCGATGATCAAAATCCCTAAATCTCCCATTGTCTTACGCTTCCTCCTGTTGATGTTTGAATAGGAGCCGCATATCGCTCCGTGATGTGGCATACAGCATATGACTGTAGCACAGCGAGAATTCCACGATGTCGCCCACTTGCAGACGGCGGGGGCAGTCCTCCACGTCCACGATGCAGTGATCGGAGGATCCACCAATGACTGTCAGCCCCGGTTCGCGGGGGGAGCAGGCTCTCCAGGTCGCCCACGTCGGCCCGGCCCAGGGCCAGGAGGGCGCGGCGGCGGACACCGCGGTCCACATAGGTAGGCTTGCGGCCGAAGGCATCGATGGCCAGCTCGCCGATGGGATAGGTGGGCTTGTCCTTGGCCTCCACCACCTCGGCCCGGAGGGTAAAGGTGTCCATGCGGAGGTAATCCATGTCGCGGATGCCCCAGTCCACCTGCAAATCCTTGCCCAGCAGGATGCCCTCGCCGATGCGGAGGTGGTTGATACCGGCGGGCATGGTGCCCCAATGGACCAGCGTAAAGGAGCTGGTAGCGCCGCCGGAGACGACCTCCAGCGATCGGCCGATACGCGCCTCCACCCGGTGAGCCAAAGCGACCAGCTCGTTCATCTTGTCCGGGGTGGGCTTAGTGGAGCCATAGCAGGACAGGTTAACACCGATACCGGCCAGATGTACATGGGGCAGGTCCTGCTCCACCCGCTGGCAGACGTCCACCAGCTCATCCTTGTCCCAGAAGCCCTCACGCAGGTCGCCCAAGTCTGCCATCACGATGACGCGGTGGGTCCTGTTCTGGCGGAGACACTCCTCCTCCAGCGCCAGCAGGGTGGCCCACTCGCTTTGCAGGGACGGCGGAAGCCATGATGGTGGTGTCGGAGATGGGGGACAGGTGGTCGCCGCACACGCCGCCGGCGCAGGATGCGGCCAGACCGATGGTGCACAGTATCGGCGCCGCATCGTAGTTGAACACGGACACGAGCGGGGGCCATGATGCCGATGGTACCCCAGGAGGTACCGGTGGCGAAGCCGATAGCCGCGCCGATGATGAAGATGATGGCGGGCAGGAACATACGCAGATCGCCGGTGTTGGCCATGACGCCCTTGACGAAGTCAGCGGACCTGCAGACCGTCGTCACGGCACAGGCCGCACAGGGTCCAGGCGAAGCAGAGGATCAGGATGGGGGAGATCATCTGGATGAAGCCGTGGGGAATGGATTCCATGGACTTCTCGAAGCCGATGAGCGCCGCGCAGCCAGAAGTAGACGAACGTGAACACGCAGCCGATCAGACCGCCGATGGCCAGCGCCGCACCGGCCTCGGCAGCGGAGAAGGACATGATGAAGTTCATAGTTATCGCTCTCGGCATCCCAACCGCCGGTCCAGATCAGGCCGACGATGCACAGGGCAATCAGGACGATGACGGGGAGCAGCAGATCCAGGACGGAGGAGTTGCTTGGCGCCTTCCTCATAGTCATCCGCACCGGCGAAGGGACGCTCGGGGGTGGTGAACAGATCGCCCTTGACCTGAGCATTGTACTCATGTTTCAGCATGGAACCGTAGTCGATGTTCAGCACGGAGGTGACAACGATCATCACCAGAGTCAGGAGGCAGTAATAGTTGCAGGGGATCTGCTTCAGGAACATGCTGATGCGGGAGCCGGGGAAGCCATCGGGCACATAGGAGGCAACGGCGGCAGCCCAGGAGGACACAGGAGCCAGCATGCACACGGGGGCGGCGGTAGCATCAATGATGTAGGCCAGCTTGCACGGGAGATCTTGTGGCTCTCGGTCACGGGACGCATGACGGCGCCCACGGTCAGGCAGTTGAAGTAGTCGTCCACGAAGATCAGCACGCCCAGCAGCATGGTCAGCAGCTGTGCGCCGGAGCGGGTCTTCACCGTCTTCTTGTTGCCCAGCGGCCGAAGGCAGCGGAGCCGCCGCCCTTGTTCATCAGGTCCACCATGATGCCCAGGATGACCAGGAACACGATGATACCCATGTTGCCGCCGTCAGCCAGCACGGAGATGATACCGTAATCGGCACCCACCAGGGTCACGATGGTATCCCAGGGAGCGAACTCAGGGTGTACAGCAGCGCGCCGACCAGGCAGCCCAGGAACAGAGAGGAATACACTTCCTTGCTGATCAGGGCCAGCACGATGGCCACGATGGGGGGCAGCAGGGACCAGAAGGTGCCGGCAAACGGAGTCTCGGAGTAGACCTGCTCCTCATAGGTGGTGTACTCCACGCCGTTGACGTCCTTGGACTTCTCTTCGGACTTGACGTACTCGGTACCGTCGGCGCCGACGATGGTGTTGCCATCCTCAGACAGCTCGAAGTAGGTGCCGGCCTCGGGGCTCACATAGTAGGAGCCGTCCAGCGCATACTTAGAGCCCTCGCTGTCGTCCGCGGTCCGCTGGATGCCATCCAGGAACACGCCCTTGCCCTTAAACTGGATCCCCCAGGATGACCAGCAGGACAATGAAGATACCCAGCGCTACGAAATACGCTATTTTAGTGCTTTTCTTTTCCATATTTTGGGTGGTGAATTCAGTGCGAAACAACCTCCTGTATCATATCACGCCAAGATATTGTCAAGTTCTTAACGTCATATTCCATTATTTTAACAAATTGTGAACTCCGTTTTCGTCGTTTTACAAGAGAAACCGGGCGGCAAACACAGCATCGTGTGCTTTTTACGGCAGGCGGCACAAGTCTTTCCCCGCGGACGCAAAAAGAGACGCCGGTGCGGCGGCACCGGCGTCCCCTGTTAAGTAAGAGTTTGTTTATTAACAATTCGTCAAGAGACTTTACAGGAAGAATTCCTTTATCTGACCGTACAGGATGAGGACCATGATCAGCGGCGTGATGAACTTGACGCAGACCTTGAAGAAGCCGTAGCTGCCCATAGCATGACCGGACTGCTCCGTCTCTTCCTTGACGAACTCGGGGCCGATCTCCCAGCCGATCATCAGAGACATCAGCAGCGCGCCCAGCGGCATCATAACGCCCTCGGACAGCGCATCCCAGAAGTCCAGCCAGTCGGCAGCCCAGGTCTTGGGATTTGCAATGTTCAGCAATTCCGCAGGCGAGAAGCTGCTGGCACCCAGACGGTCAGCGCAGACCAGGATGCAGCCCAGGCCCACACAGGCGGCGGCGATGAGGGTATAGGTCTTGCGCTTGTCGCCCTTGCCCTCGTCGCGGGCCTTATCGACAAAGTGGGCCACGATGACCTCCAGCAGGGAGATAGAGGAGGAGATGGCGGCAAAGACCACCAACAGATAGAACAGGATGCCGAAGATGGGGCCGAGGCCGCCCATGCGTGTCGGCTAAACACGTTCTGCATGGTGACGAACAGCAGGGAGGGGCCGCCCAGATTGCCGGTGGGATCCAGAGCGAAGCGGCCGGGCAGCACGCACAGGCCGGCCATCAGAGCCACCAGCGTGTCCATGACCACGATCAGCAGCGCGTTCTTCTGGATGTTCTCCTTCTTATCCAGATAGGAGCCGTAGGTAATCATGGCCGCCATGCCCAGGGACAGGGAGAAGAACATCTGGCCGCCGGCGGTAGCACAGTCAGGACGTCGGGTGTCTCCTGCTTGAAGGTCACGATGCGCTGCATGACGCCGTTGATCTCCACCGCGGACATTTTCACGCCATCGATGACGGCGGAGGCGGGAACATAGTATCCATTTTCAGTAGCCCAGCCGGGGGGCAAACATGTACTTCAGGCCATCCAGGGCGCTGCCGTGGATCACGTGCTCCACAAGGGAGCCGTCCGCCTGGAGCACCTGCACGGTGGTGTCCACACCGTCCAGTGCAGGCGCGGATGATGCAGATCAGCAGAGCCACGAACAGGGCAGGCATACCCACGGAGCAGACCTTCTCGATGCCGCCGCCGACGCCGCCGAGGACGATAAGCATAGTCAGCAGGACGAAGATGAGGCCGTAGATCACGGCCTCGCCCTGGTTGGACATGAAGGCGTCGCCCAGAACACGCCGGCCGCCGTCCAGGGCGGCCGGTGCCGAAAAGCCCGCGCCGAACAGATCGCCTACATTGAGCACCACATACTTGATGCAGTAGCCGCCCAGCGCGCAGTAGAAGAACAGGATGAGAACGCGGACAGGATGCCCATCCAGCCCATCCAGCTGAACTTCTTGCTAAGGGCCTTATATGCTGCCACAGCGCCCTTGCCTGTCTTACGACCAATGGCCAGCTCGCCCACCATGACGATGAAGCCGCAGCAAACAGCCAAAATGAGGTAAATGATGAGGAACGTGAAGCCGCCGCAGGCGCCCATCTTATTGGGGAAGCCCCAGATGTTGCCCAGGCGATATTTTTCTCCAAAAGAAACACCCCGCATGTGAAAAGACCGCCCGCAGGCGGTAATGAAGTCGTATGGTCCCGGAGGACCTTTGGCCTTGGGGCCCCACAGTATTTGTAGGTCCCAGCAGGGCCACGATCTTGTACTCATTGACGGTCAATCCGGCGTTCTCGCCGTTCATCAGCACCTGGTGCTTATCATAGTCGATGGTCAGATCGCCGGTGACGAACTTGCCGGACTGGGCGATCTGGGTGTTGGAAAGGGTGGTGCGGGTGTGGCGGATGGCGGTGCGGATGCGGGCCAGCAGTTCGGAGGTGCCGAAAGGCTTGACCAGATAGTCGTCGGCGCCGTAATCCAGGGCCTCTACCTTGTCGTGCTCGTGGTTGCGGGCAGAAACCACCACCACCGGCAGATTGGACCACTTGCGGACAGATTTCAGCACCTCCATGCCGTCCATGTCGGGCAGGCCCAGGTCCAGGACGATCATGTCCGGGCAATGGGAGGCGATCATGGTCAGGGCCTCCTCGCCGGTGCGGACAATGATGGTGTCGAAGCCGTTGGCGGTGAGGATCATGGAGATAAAGTTGCTGATGGACTGCTCATCCTCCACGATCAGGACTTTGTCTTTAATCTTCATCGTTTTCTCCTTTCATGGGCAGGGTCACGGTAAATACCGCGCCGCCCTCCTGTCTGTTGTCTCCCCGTATCACACCGCCGTGGGCCAGCACAATGGTGCGGCACACGGACAGACCAATTCCCATGCTGCGCTTACCGTCACTGCTGCGGTCGCTGCGGGCGGAGCCGTCGAACAGCCGGGGCAGCAGGTGCTGGGGAATGCCGCGGCCGTCGTCCGCCACAGTGAACACCGCGCAGTTGCCCTCGCTGGACAGGGTCACGTCGATATGGTGGGTCTCGCCGTGGATGACGGCGTTCTCCATCAGGTTCACCAGTACCTGCTCCATCAGCAGGGGATCCATGGGCACCATCATCAGCTCAGCCGGCAGATGGACACGGATATCCACCTCCGGGTAGTGCTTGTGGGTCTTGGCCACGGCGGACTCGATGACCTCCTCCGCCGGCTCCGGCTCTTTCTTGACCTTAGCCTCCTCAGAGCTTATGCGTGTGATGGACAGCAAATTCTCTACAATGCGGATGAGCCACTGGGCGTCCTCGTTGGTGGATCGCAGCAGCTGCTGGCGCTGCTCCTGCGTCAGTCCGCCGTCCTGCTCCAGCAGGACGTTGGTGGCGCCCACGACACCGGTCAGCGGCGTGCGGATGTCGTGGGACACGGCGCGCAGCAGGTCAGCGTACATCTTCTTCACGGTCGGCCTCGCGGCGCACCTGCTCGGTCTGCTTGGCCCGGCTGGTGACGGTGGCGGTCAGGATGGAAATGGTCATCATGACCAGGAACGTCAGCGGAAAGCCGGTCAGGGTGAAGCTGATGTGCCAGAACGGATAGGTGAATATGTAGTCCACGCTGAACATCCCCACCACCGCCATGATGATGCCCAGCAGATAGCCGTCCGTCCAGTAGGCGGTAAAGGAACACATCCAGCAGAAAGATCATGGCAACGTAGGTGCATATCGAAGCTGCGAAGCAGCAGACAGCACATAACGGCTACCAGGTAGAGTCCCAGTGCTTTCAGCACATCCATGCCGGAAAAGCGCAGGCCAATGGTCCGCAGCAACTGTCTCCGGCGGGCTTGTTTACCGGTCATAGCCCTCCCTCCCTTTTGATGACGCTATTATAACATACATTGTCGCTAAGGTAACGCTAAAATATCGTTAAGGTATCACGAATATCTCATTAAGAGCAACCGAAAATAACAAATAAGAGACGGCGTTGGCCGTCTCTTTTCATCTTTGCTGCGCGGGGATCAGGCTTTGCGATCTATGTGCAGGAGGCGTTTTCTGTCGAAAAACACCCAAAAAGAAATCACCACGCTTTCGCGTGGTTTCTCATCGGTATGCCTTTACCGCTGGCTCACTTCCCAGTCGCTGTCGGCAAAGATCATGTCATCCAGGTCACCCCAGATCCAAGTTGTCGTCATGGTGATATCACGCTCCTTTCTTCCGTTTTACAACGCTATTATATGCCGCGGCAGCCCGGATAACAAGGGCAAAATTGGATATTATGTATAAAGCTTTTGTAAACTTTTATTGCACATTGCACAATACCTATGAGTTATTTCTGTGTAACGCTCTTGCGCTGTTGTGTGCTGTATGAGTATAATAAAGTGTTCAAGCAGTCTTATGTGGTGAGGTGAGCACCTGATGAGAGAGTTTCACGGCGGCGACTATGATGTGGCCGTCATCGGCGCGGGGCACGCGGGCATCGAGGCCGCCCTGGCGGCGGCCCGGATGGGCATGAAGACCGTCTGCCTGACGGTGAGCCTGGACGCGGTGGGGAATATGCCCTGCAACCCGGCCATCGGCGGCACCGGCAAGGGTCACCTGGTCCGGGAGCTGGACGCACTGGGGGGCGAGATGGCCCGGGCGGCGGACAGGGCCTGCATCCAGTACCGGATGCTGAACCGGGGCAAGGGCCCCGCCGTGTGGTCCCTGCGGGCCCAGGCGGACCGGCGGAAATACCAGCAGGTGATGAAGCACACGCTGGAATTGCAGCCGGGGCTGACGCTGCGGCAGGCGGAGGTGACGGAGATACGCTGCGACGGGAACAGTCATGCCGCCGCCGTGGTGCTCCGCACCGGCGCGGTGCTGGGCGCCCGGGCGGTCATTCTGTGCACGGGCACGTACCTGACCGGGCAGACCATCGTGGGCGAGTGCATCGAGGCCTCCGGGCCGGACGGCCTGCACCCGGCCAACGCCCTGACGGACAGCCTGCGGGCACTGGGGCTGCCCCTGCGACGGTTCAAGACCGGCACGCCGCCGCGGATACACCGGGGCAGCGTGGACTTCAGCAAAATGGAGCTGCAGGAGGGCGACCCGGATCCGCTGCCCTTCAGCTTTGAGACAAAGGACGTACCGGAAAACCGGGCGGTGTGCTACCTGACCTACACCAACGAGGAGACCCACCGCATCATCCGGGAGAATCTGGACCGCAGTCCCATGTACTCCGGCGTCATCGAGGGCATCGGCCCCCGGTACTGCCCGACCATCGAGACGAAGGTGGTGCGCTTTGCGGACAAGCCCCGGCACCAGCTGTTTATCGAGCCTATGGGGCTGGACACCGAGGAGCTGTATGTGCAGGGCTTTTCTTCCTCTATTCCGGAGGATGTGCAGCTGGAGATGCACACCATTGCCGGGCTGGAGCACGCGGAAATGATGCGGCCGGCCTACGCCATTGAGTACGACTGCATCGACCCGCTGGCGCTGCTGCCCACGCTGGAGGTAAAGGGTGCCCGGCCTGTACGGCGCGGGGCAGTTCAACGGCTCCTCCGGCTACGAGGAGGCGGCGGTGCAGGGCTTTGTGGCCGGCGTGAACGCAGCGCTGAAAATCGAAGGGGGAAGAGCCCTGATCCTCAAAGCGGGACAGACAGCTATATCGGCACGCTGATCGACGACC
>VOFC01001428.1_pt1 | contig 38340 bp, 69 predicted proteins | sample 5384161 | NCBI WGS metagenome assembly VOFC01 (sample SAMN12384722, study PRJNA508395) | human gut metagenome | isolation source: healthy gut B | host: Homo sapiens | reverse complement strand
GAAGAAATCTTGAAGTAGATTTCTTTGGCGGTGAACCTCTGATGAACTGGAAGGTTGTCAAGGAACTGGTTGCTTATGGAAGAGAGCTGGAGAAGCAGTATGATAAGCATTTCCGTTTTTACACTGACAACCAATGGTGTACTTCTGAATGAGGAAGTACAGGAGTTCGTGAACAAGTGAGATGGATAATGTAGTGCTGAGTCTTGACGGACGAAAGGGAAGTCAATGACCGGATGCGTCCGTTCAGAAATGGTAAGGGAAGCTACGAACTTATTGTTCCGAAATTCCAGAAACTGGCAGAGAGCCGGAATCAGCAGAAATATTATATACGTGGTACATTTACAAGAAATAATCTTGATTTTTCAAAAGATGTGGAGCATTTTGCAGATCTTGGATTTGAGCAGGTATCGATTGAGCCGGTTGTCGGGGAAGATACAGATCCATATGCAATCCAGAAAGAAGATCTTCCACAGATCTTTGAAGAATATGACAGACTGGCAAAGATGATCATCGACAGGGAAAAAGAGCGGAAGAGGATTCAATTTCTTCCACTTTATGATCGACCTTGAAGGAGGTCCGTGTGTGTCGAAGCGTCTTTCCGGATGTGGATCCGGAACCGAATACCTGGCTGTGACACCGTGGGGAGATCTGTATCCGTGTCATCAGTTTGTAGGCCAGGAAGAGTTCCTCATGGGAAATGTCGATGAGGGCATTGTGAAACCGGAGATTGCGGAAGAATTTCGCGGATGCAGCGTTTACTCGAAAGAGAGCTGTAAGACCTGCTTTGCAAGGTTTTACTGCAGTGGTGGCTGTATGGCAAATTCTTACAAGTTCCACCATACCATCAATGATACATATGAAGTGAGCTGCGAGATGGAAAGAAAGCGTGTGGAATGTGCGATCATGATAAAAGCTGCGTTGGCAGACAAGTAAGAAAGGAAAATGAGAGATGAAAAAAAGGTAAAAGTTTTCTCAGCCTGTTCCTCGTCCTTGCCGTAACGGTACGTTTGGAGTATCTCGTATGTATGGTGTTGACCTGAAAGGAACAGGAGCTGCGAAGAACATCAATCTCGGCCTTGATCTTGAAGGTGGTGTAAGTATCACTTATCAGGTTAAGGGAGACAATCCGTCCCAGAAGGACATGGATGATACTGTATACAAGCTGCAGAAGCGTGTAGAACAGTACAGTACAGAGGCTCAGGCTTATCAGGTAGGAGATAACCGTATCAGTATTGAGATCCCTGGAGTAAATGATGCAAATGCGATCCTGGAAGAACTGGGACAGCCGGGTTCACTTTACTTTATCAAGCATAAGAACAGTGCCGGTGAAGAGAACTATACGCTTGGTTCTTCGGGTTATGTGCTGAATAAGACAATCGACGAACTCAAAAGAAAGCGACTCAATCGTACTGACCGGATCAGAAGTAAAGACTGCTTCTGCCGGACAGATCTCTGATTCCACGACTGGAAGTAAAGAGTACGGTGTGGATCTGGAACTGACAACAGAAGGTGCTGAAAAGTTCAAAGAGGCAACCCAGGAAGCTGTTAATAACAGCAATGATACGATTGCAATCTATTATGATGGCGAACTGATCAGTGTGCCGAAAGTTAATACGGTAATTGAGAATGGAAAAGCACAGATCACGGGTTCTATGACTTATGAAGAGGCGGATAATATTGCGTCTACGATCCGTATCGGTGGTCTGAATGTAGAACTGGAAGAGCTGAGTTCAGAAGTAGTAGAGCACAGCTTGGTCAGGAAGCAGTAAGCACAAGCCTGATCGCCGGTGCAATTGGTCTTGCACTGGTATGTATTTTCATGTGCTGGGTATATCTTCTTCCGGGACTTGCAGCCAGTATGGCACTGCTGCTTTATACAGAGGTCACACTGCTTCTCCTGAATGCATTTGATATTACACTGACATTGCCTGGTATTGCCGGTATCATCCTTGGTATTGGTATGGCGGTGGATGCGAACGTAATTATTTTCGCACGTGTGAAAGAAGAACTTACAGCCGGCAAGTCTGTTCATGCAGCATTGAAATCCGGTTTCCATAAAGCAATGTCAGCCATCATTGATGGAAATGTGACAACGCTGATCGCAGCAGGTGTGCTGTGGCTTCGCGGAAGTGGATCTGTCAAGGGATTTGCCTATACACTGGCAATTGGTATTGTGATTTCCATGTTTACAGCTCTGGTGATCACGAGACTGATCATTTTCTCTTTCTACGGAGCTGGTATCCATAATGTAAAAAGCTTACGGAAGACATCTGAAAGAACGTAAACCATTTGACTTCCTTGGAAAGAAGAAAATCTTCTTTGTTCTGTCAATCATCCTCTGCCTGTGCGGACCGGTCATGATGGGCGTGAACCATGCAAGGGGAATCGGGGCAATGAACTACAGCCTTGACTTTGTCGGAGGAACATCCACGAATGTTACATTTGATAAAGAATATACTCTTGATGAGATCGATAAAAATATGATCCCGAGTATGGAAGAGATCACCGGAGATAAGAATATCCAGGTTCAGACGGTAAAGGGAACGAACCAGGTTGTATTTAAGACGCAGACGCTGGATCTGACAAAGAGAGAGGCTCTCGCATCTTATCTGAATGAGAATTATGGTGTTGAGACAAAGATATTGCAACTGAAAATATCAGTTCCACAGTAAGTTCTGAGATGCGTGTGGATGCAGTCATTGCTGTGATCATTGCTACGATCTGTATGCTGCTTTATATCTGGTTCCGTTTCAAGGATATCCGGTTTGCGACAAGTGCTGTCATTGCACTGGTACATGACGTACTGGTAGTTCTTGGATTCTATGTGATCGCAAGAGTATCTGTCGGAAATACATTCATTGCGGTTATGCTTACAATCGTAGGATATTCTATCAATGGTACGATCGTTATCTTTGACCGTATCAGAGAAGAGCTGAAGACGAAGTCCAAGGCAGAAGATCTGAAGGATCTTGTAAACCGCTGCATTACGCAGACACTGACAAGAACACTCTATACCAATATTACGACATTTATCATGGTTGTTGTACTTTATATCCTTGGTGTCAGCTCCATCAAAGAATTTGCAGCACCTCTGATGGTAGGTATCGTATGTGGTGCTTATACATCTGTATGCATTACCGGTGCACTCTGGTATGTAATGAAGACGAATATCGGTGCAAAGGCTGCCACAGTTTCTAACGGAACAAAAGCCATTGCTGATACAAAAAGAAGGCTGAACAGGTAGATAGTTCCGAAGCTCCGGCTGATGGAAATACTGCAAAGAGCGGCAAGAAAAAAGGGAAGAAAAAATACCTTTAAAGATAAGAAAAAGAAAAATAAATAAGCATTGAAGTTTCAGCCTGCTTTATGGCAGATATTCACAGGAAGCCTGTTCCGGCAGTAAAGTCGGACGGGCTTCTGTTCGTTTAAGTGAAGAACAGGAGAAAATGACAGATGGCAAAGTGGTTTATCAATATGAAAAAAGCAGATTTCAACGGAATTGCCAGGAAATATGGAGTTTCCACGGTAATCGCAAGGATCATGAGAAACCGGGAAGTCAGGACAGATGAGGAAATCAATCTGTATCTGAATGGCACACCAGAAGATCTTTATGACGGACGGCTGATGAAAGATATGGAATGTGCGGTTTCAATTTTGAAAGAGAAGATTGCAGAAGAGAAAAAATCCGCATCATAGGTGATTATGATATTGATGGGGTGAATTCTACTTATATTTTGCAGAAAGGACTGGAACTGGCAGGTGCGGATGTGGATACAGATATTCCGCACAGGATCAAAGATGGCTATGGTCTGAACCGGGCATTAGTTGACCGTGCATACCAGGATGGGGTTGATACGATCCTAACCTGTGATAATGGAATCGCGGCAATTGAGGAGATTGCATATGGAAAAGAAAAAGGGATGACGGTGATCGTGACGGATCATCATGAAGTGAAATTTAAAGAAGAAAATGGTGTTCGCATTTATCAGATCCCCGCAGCAGATGCGGTGATCGATCCACATCAGAAAGACTGCAATTATCCATATAAAGAGCTTTGCGGAGCAGGGGTTGCCTATAAACTGGTGCGGGTATTGCTGGAGGAACTGGAGATGGATCCGGCAAAAGCAGAATATCTGATCGAGAATGTCGCGATCGCTACGATCGGCGATGTGGTAAATCTGACAGGAGAGAACAGGATTTTTGTCAGGACGGGTCTGGAAATGCTGAAAAAGACGAAAAATGAAGGGCTGAAGGCATTGTTTGAATGTACTGGAATCGATGTGGAAAATCTGAATACCTATCATATTGGTTTTGTCATCGGTCCATGTATCAATGCTTGTGGAAGACTTGATACGGCAAAAGAGCATTGGAACTGCTCAATGCACCGGGACGCAGAGAAGCAGTGATGATGGCAGAAGATCTGAAAGCACTCAATGAAAGCCGGAAGGAAATGACAGAAAAAAAGGTGTGGAACGGGCAGTTGAAATGATTGAAACTTCCGCTCTGAAGGAAGACTGTGTCCTGGTTGTCTATCTGCCGGACTGCCATGAGAGTATTGCGGGGATCATTGCAGGAAGACTGAAAGAACGTTATTATCGTCCGACTTTCGTATTGACAAAGACAGAAAATGGAGCAAAAGGATCAGGACGTTCCATTGAAGCATATGATATGTTTGCAGAGATGAACCGGTGTGCGGAACTGTTCACCCGGTTCGGCGGACATAAACTGGCAGCCGGTCTTTCTCTGCCTGAGGAAAAAGATTGGATTATTCAGAAAGAAGATCAATGAACTGGCACAACTGACAGAGGAGGATATGCAGGAGCGGGTATCGATTGATTTATGCCTTCCGTTTGAATATATTGATGAGAACCTGATCGCAGAACTGAAAAGATTAGAGCCTTTTGGCATGGGAAATGAAAAGCCTAAATTTGCGGAAAGAAATCTCAGTGTGATCGATCCGAGGATCTTTGGAAAGAACCGGAATGTATTAAAGTGCAGGCTGAGAAATGAACGAGGCATGCAGATGGATGGGATTTATTTCGGAGATGTAGAAGACTGCCTGAAAGTGATGGAACAAAGAAAAGTAATGCCTCTGACTTTTTACCCGAAGATCAACGAATATATGGGAAAAAGAAGTATTCAGCTTGAAATTGTAAATTATCAGTAATGAAAGGGGTGAATTATCAGAATTTCACGTGCAATATGCTCAAATTGCACAACAGTTGGAAGTTGTTGTTTGAAAATGGGGAAAATGGTGTTATACTTAATGATATTAAGTTGAAATGTACCCAAAAGCAGATAATCTGGTGTACAGATTCAGATACAAAGGATGAGTGAAAGGGGAAGTCGATATGGCAGGCACTCTGGAGTATGAAGAGCTGAATAAAAATCTTGAAATGGTGGATGGACATGCGGTGAAAGCACCGGAAGATTACCAGGATCCGAACAGTTGTACCAGGCACTGATTGCCCGGGTACGTAAGTATCATCCGTCAGCGGATATTACAATGATCGAAAAGGCATACCGTATCGGAAAAAGAAGCTCATAAAGATCAGGTACGCCAGTCAGGAGAGCCATATATTATCCATCCTTTGTGGGTCGGGATCATTCTTGCTGAACTGGAGATGGATAAAGAGACGATCGTTGCCGGTATGCTGCATGACGTAGTGGAAGACACGGAGATGACGCTGGATGATATTACGCGTGAGTTTGGGGAAGAGGTCGCATTGCTCGTAGACGGAGTCACGAAGTTAGGGCAGTTGAGTTATTCACAGGATAAACTGGAAGTACAGGCGGAGAACTTAAGAAAGATGTTCCTCGCCATGGCAAAAGATATCCGTGTCATTATCGTTAAGCTGGCAGACCGTCTTCATAATATGCGGATTCTGGAATTTATGACCGAGGCGAAGCAGAAAGAAAAGAGCCCGTGAGACGATGGATATCTATGCACCGATTGCACAGAGACTCGGTATTTCCAAGATCAAGACGGAGTTGGATGATCTTTCTTTAAAATATTATCAGCCGGAAGTATACTATCAACTGGTAAAGGATCTGAATGCCCGCAAGACAGAGCGTGAAGAATTTGTGCAGCAGATCGTTGCGGAAGTTTCAAAGCATATGGAAAATGCATCGATCAAAGCCAAGGTTTATGGAAGAGTGAAGCATTTCTTCAGTATTTATAAGAAGATGGTGAACCAGAATAAGACGTTGGATCAGGTGTATGATCTGTTCGCTGTGCGGATCATTGTGGACTCAGTGAAGGACTGTTATGCCGCACTGGGAGTGATCCATGAGATGTATACTCCGATTCCGGGACGATTTAAGGACTATATTGCCATGCCAAAGGCAAATATGTACCAGTCTCTTCATACGACACTGATGGGACCGGCAGGACAGCCGTTTGAAATCCAGATCCGGACAGAGGAGATGCATAAGACAGCAGAATATGGTATTGCGGCACACTGGAAATACAAAGAAACCGGAGGAAGTAATGCCAAGGGCCTGAATTCCCAGGAAGAAGAGAAGCTGAACTGGCTGCGTCAGATCCTGGAGTGGCAGAAGAGATATGTCGGATAACCGGGAGTTCTTAAGTCTGCTGAAAGGGGATCTGGATCTCTTCCAGGAGGATGTTTACTGCTTTACACCAAACGGAGATGTCAAGAATCTGCCGAATGGTTCCACACCGGTGGATTTTGCTTATGCGATCCACAGTGCTGTCGGTAATAAAATGATCGGTGCGAGAGTGAATGGACGGCTTGTCAAATATTGATTATAAGATCCAGAATGGTGACAGGATCGAAATCCTGACGTCCCAGAATTCCAAAGGACCAAGCCGTGACTGGCTGAACATCGTAAAGAGTACCCAGGCGAAGAATAAGATCAACCAGTCGTTTAAAAGGAATTTAAAGAAGATAATATTATCCGTGGAAAGGAACTGATCGGCAATTACTGCCGCAGTAAATCTATAGATCTTGTCAATATACTGAAAAACCGAAATACGAGAGAGATCGTTCAGCGGAAATATGGGTTCCGTGACTGGGATGCGGTGCTTGCAGCAATCGGACATGGCGGACTGAAGGAAGGTCAGGTTGTCAACCGTCTGCTGGAAGAATATGAAAAGGATCATAAGAAAGAGATCACGGATGAAAATATCCTGGAGAAGATTTCTGAGGCAAATAAGCAGAAAGTGCATATTGCCAGATCCAAGAGCGGAATTGTTGTCAAAGGAATCAATGATATGGCAGTGCGTTTTTCCAAGTGCTGTCTGCCGGTTCCCGGAGACGAGATCGTTGGTTTTGTAACGAGAGGAAGAGGTATGTCTATCCATCAGGACAGACTGCGTCAATGTGATCAATCTGTCTGCGGCAGAGAGATCCCGTCTGATCACTGCCGAATGGGAAGATCCGGGTGATACGGAAGAGGGAGGGCAGTATCTTGCAGAGCTGAAGCTTTATGCAGACGACAGGAGAGGACTTCTTCTGGATATCACAAAAGTATTTACGGAAGAAAAGATCGATGTAAAGTCCATGAATACGAGAACGAGTAAAAAAGGAACCGCAACGATGGATATGGGCTTTATCGTCCATGGACGTGAGGAGCTGAACCGGGTAATTAAAAAGTTAAGGCAGATTGAAAATGTCATTGATATAGAAAGAACGACAGGCTGATAAGAATGTCAGACAGCCTGAACAGATCAGAGGGGAAAAATATGAAAATTGAGAGATTTGTACTTGGACCGATTGAAACGAACTGTTATGTGGTAGTAAATGAGGATACAAAGGAGTGCTTTGCAGTTGATATGGCATATTGTCCTAAGGCGTATGTGGATCATATCAGGGAGCAGGGATATCAGATGAAGGCACTGTTCCTGACACATGGACATTTTGACCATATTATGGGAATAGAAGATTTTCTGAAAGCATTTGATGTTCCGGTTTATGTCGGCAGAGAGGAACAGCCGTTACTGGCAGATGACAGACTGAATGCTTCATCTATGTACGGATATCATTGTGCATATACAGGAGCAAAAGCTTTGGAAGACGGACAGACAGTTGAATGTGCAGGAACAGAAATTCACGTGATCCATACACCGGGACATACAGTAGGCGGATGCTGCTATTATCTTCCGGAAGAGGAAGCACTGTTCTGTGGAGATACTTTGTTCTGTGGCTCGATCGGAAGGACAGATCTTCCTACAGGAAGCAGCCGGGATCTGGCACATTCTATCAGAGAAAAAGCTGATGATTCTGCCGGATGAGACAAAGCTGTATCCGGGGCATATGGATGAGTCTACGATTGGCTATGAAAAAGAGATTAATCCTTTTATCTAAAAAAATAACAGAATAGGAAAAGAATGATAGAGATAAAAAGTAAGAAAAATAAATTTACCTATAATGTATATCATGTCACGAAAGCTTTTTTCCCTGAGGAGGAGATCGTGCAGACTGTTGATGAAGAGCAAGAGCCGCTGGTATGGATGCAGTTACCGGGAGGAGCTTGCTTTTCCCTTTGCAGAGAGAAGTCTGACGATGGCAGACAGAAAAATGACTCCGGAGGAGGAACAGACAGAAAAGCGGGAAGTGCCCCGGCAGGTCTATCGGTTTCTTTCCGAAGAATGCGACAGAGAACTGGCATGGGGAATGCTCACGGGAGTCAGACCTACGAAGCTTGTGATGCAGAAGCTGGAAGACGGAATGGATCAGGCACAGATCAAGAGGTTCCTTGAGGAAGAATACTGTGTTACGAAAGAAAAGGCAGAGCTTGCTTATGAGATTGCGTGCAGGGAAAAAGGAGCAGCTTGGAAAGCTGGATGTCAGCGAAGGATTCAGCCTTTATATCGGGATTCCGTTCTGTCCGAGTATCTGTTCCTACTGTTCTTTCAGTTCTTCTCCGGTCGGCGAGTGGAAAGATAAGATTGATGCCTATCTGGATGCACTGATCAAGGAACTGAAAGCACTTGGCAGGATGGCAGGAGAACGGAAACCGGATACGGTGTATGTCGGTGGAGGAACTCCGACGACACTGGAGGCGGGACAGTTAGATCGTCTTCTCGGAACAATCCGAAACTGTTTTGATCTGTCTGAACTGAAAGAGTTTACAGTGGAGGCAGGCAGACCGGACAGTATTACGAGAGAAAAGCTGGAAGTGATCCGCAGATATCCGGTGACGAGAATTTCTGTCAATCCACAGACGATGCAGCAAAAGACGCTAGATCTGGTCGGAAGAAAGCATACCGTTGAAGAGGTAGAACGCATTTTTTGTATGGCACGAAAGCTTGGATTTGATAACATCAATATGGATCTGATCGTGGGACTTCCGGGTGAGACAAGGGCGGATATGCAGGATACATTGAGAAGAATCAAAGCACTCGCCCCTGACAGTCTGACGGTGCATGCACTGGCGATTAAACGGGCAGCAAAATTCGGGCAGGAGGGCAGAACGATGGATCTGCATTCTGAGATTTCCGGGATGGTAGAGGATGCGGCTGAATGTGCAGAAGAGATGGGGTTAAAGCCGTATTATCTGTACCGTCAGAAAAATATTGCAGGAAATTTTGAGAATGTTGGTTATGCAGAGGTTGACAAAGCCGGAATTTACAATATACTTATTATGGAAGAAAAGCAGACCATCCTGGCAGCAGGAGCGGGAGCTTCGACCAAGCTCGTATTGCCGGAGAAGATTCAGACGGCAGGCGGAAAAAAGACGAATCTGATCCGCATCGAGAATGTGAAAAATATTATGGAATATATCCATCGTATTGATGAGATGATAGAGCGAAAAGGAGAATGGTTATGGCGTTAAAGAAAAAGCCGGTAAACGGTATGAAGGATATTCTTCCGGAGGAAATGCAGATCCGTGATTATGTGATCAGTCTGATCAAAGAGACATACAGAACATTTGGATTTTCATCCATTGAGACACCGTGCGTAGAACATATCGAGAAATCTTTGCAGTAAGCAGGGTGGAGATAATGAAAAGCTGATCTTCAAGATCTTAAAGCGCGGCGAAAAGCTGAATCTGGAAACGGCAAAGGAAGAAAATGATCTGGTTGACAGCGGACTCCGTTATGACCTGACACTTCCGCTTTCCCGTTATTATGCGAACCACTCCAATGAACTGCCGGCTCCTTTTAAGGCACTCCAGATGGGAAATGTATGGCGTGCAGACAGACCACAGAGAGGACGTTTCCGTCAGTTTATGCAGTGCGATATTGATATCCTTGGCGAGCCGTCCAATCTGGCAGAGATCGAATTGATCCTTGCGACAACAGCACTTCTCGGAAAGCTGGATTTCAAGAATTTTACAATCCGTATCAATGATCGCCGTTTCCTGAAGGCAATGGCAGCTTACAGCAGATTTGCAGAGGAAGATTATGATAATGTCTTCATTACACTGGACAAGATGGATAAGATTGGTCTGAAGGTGTTGCCGCAGAGCTGAAAGAAAAAATGGTTATGCGGAAGAGTCAGTTGAGAAATATCTGCAGTTATTCAAGGAGATCACGAATGATGTGGCAGGAGTGCGTTCCTGTAAGGAGAAGCTGGAGGGATTTCTTCCGGCAGAAGCAGCCGATTCACTTGAGATGATCATTACAAGTGTAGAGAGTGCAAAAAGAGGCAGAGTTCCGTATGTTCTTTGACCCGACTCTGGTACGTGGAATGTCCTACTATACAGGAAACAATCTTTGAGATTTCCATGGATGAGTTTGGAGGTTCCGTCGGCGGAGGCGGTCGTTATGATAAGATGATCGGAAAGTTTACGGGTCAGGATACACCGGCAGTAGGGATTTTCCATCGGATTTGAGCGATTGTCATGCTGCTGATGGAACGTGGATACAAAGTGCCTACAAGTGGAAAAAGAAAGCATTCCTGATCGAGAAAAAATATGCCGCAGGAAGGCATGCTGAAAGTGCTGGCACTTGCAAAGAAAGAGCGTGAAAATGGCCGTCAGGTGATGATCGTGAATATGAAGAAAAATAAAAAAGTTCCAGAAAGAGCAGCTTGCAGAGCAGGGATATACAGAGATCAGCAGAGTGCTACCGTGATTCTGTGGACAGCCTGTAAGACGGTAGAGCAGAGCGAAAAGAAAGAGCTGCGATAGAAAAAGCAGCAATAAAAAAAGCAGCGATAGACAGAACAGGAAGAAAGTAAAAAGGAAAGGATGAGATACAATGGCTGAATCAATGCAGGGCTGAAGAGAACTCACCGTTGTGGCGAGTTGTCTGCAGTGAATGTCGGTGAGACAGTGACCATCATGGGATGGGTACAGAAGAACAGAAATAAAGGAGGTCTCGTATTCACAGATGTCAGAGACCGTTCCGGAATTATCCAGGTAGTCTGTGAGGAGGGGACGACAGAACCGGCTCTGATCGAGAAAGCGGCATCCCTCCGTTCAGAGTATGTTGTGGCGATCGTTGGTAAGGTCGCAAGACGTTCGGGAGCTGTAAAATGATAAGATTGCAACAGGAGAGATCGAGGTGATCCCAAGTGAACTGAGGATTCTTTCCGAGGCAATGACTCCTCCGTTCCCGATTGAGGAAAATTCAAAGACAAAAGAAGAAATCCGTCTGAAATATCGTTATCTGGATTTAAGAAGACCGGATCTTCAGAGAAATCTGATGATGAAGAGCAAGGTTATGATGCTGACCCGTAAATTCTTCACAGAAGAGGGATTCCTTGAAGTTGAAACCCCGATGCTTGGTAAGAGCACGCCGGAAGGGGCAAGAGATTACCTTGTGCCAAAGCCGTGTGCATCCGGGTTCTTTTCTACGGTCTTCCACAGTCTCCGCAGCTTTACAAGCAGCTTCTGATGTGCTCTGGCGTGGATCGTTATTTCCAGATCGCCAGATGCTTCCGTGATGAGGATCTTCGTGCTGACCGTCAGCCAGAGTTTACCCAGATGGATATGGAACTTTCTTTTGTAGATGTGGATGATGTGATTGATGTCAACGAAAGATATCTGAAGAAACTGTTCCGGGAAGTGCTGGATGTAGAGGTACAGCTTCCGATCCAGAGAATGACCTGGCAGGAAGCAATGGATCGTTTTGGATCAGATAAGCCGGATCTCAGATTTGGAATGGAACTGACGGATGTAAAAGTGAAGTGGTAAAGGACTGTGGTTTCGGTGTCTTTACAGCAGCACTGGAGAATGGTGGAACTGTCCGTGGTATCAATGCCAAAGGACAGGGCGGCATGCCAAGAAAGAAGATCGACAAGCTGACAGCATTTGTAAAAAGATTACGGTGCAAAAGGGCTGGCATATGTTGCCATTCAGGAAGACGGAACCGTGAAATCTTCTTTTGCCAAGTTCATGACAGAAGAGCAGATGCAGGCACTGATCGCAGCAATGAACGGAGAAGCAGGAGATCTGCTGTTATTTGCTGCTGATAAAAATAAAGTAGTATGGGATTCACTGGGAGCATTGCGTATAGAGCTTGCGAAGCAGCTTGAACTCCTTGATAAAAATGAATATCGTTTTGTATGGATCACAGAGTTCCCGCTTCTTGAGTGGAGCGAAGAGCAGAACCGTTTTGTTGCGATGCATCATCCATTTACGATGCCGATGGAAGAAGATCTTCAGTATATTGAGTCTGATCCGGGCAGGGTACGTGCAAAAGCATACGATATCGTCCTCAATGGAAATGAGATCGGCGGAGGAAGTGTCAGAATCTTCCAGGATGACATTCAGGAGAAGATGTTCCATGCACTTGGATTTACAGATGAGCAGGCATACAGCCAGTTCGGTTTCCTGTTAGATGCATTTAAATACGGAGTTCCACCGCACGCAGGACTTGCTTACGGACTGGACCGTCTGGTGATGCTGATGGCAAAGCAGGACAGTATCCGTGACGTAATTGCATTCCCGAAGATCAAGGACGCATCCTGTCGATGACGGAAGCTCCTACGCCGGCAGATACAAAGCAGTGGGAGGAGCTGGGACTGGAAGTTGTCACAGAAGAAAAATAAAAGTTCTCTTCAGGATGAATCAGGCTGAGAATGAGAATGTGAGAAAGAAAATAAAAATCTTCTTGACAAATGAAGTAAGGAAGACTAGAATAGAGTTCATCAAAAGCAAAAACCGATGAGGAAGAGAAGTAAGTTTTAAAAAGAATTTGCAGAGAGCAGCAGGTGGTGGGATTGCTGTAAGGATTTTAATTCCGAATGGACTTTCGAGGGTGGCCTGAAATGAAAAGAGTAGGAGTCGCCGGGAACCGAACCCGTTATCAATCAGGAGCGTATGTTAGTACGTGAGAAAGTGGACGCAGGTCAATTTGAGTGGTACCGCGATAGTAAAGAAATTTATTACCGTCTCAAGCATTTTCGCTTGAGGCGGTTTTTGTTGCATCAGCCGGAAATGAAAGCCTGTATCCAAGATCGGCTCCTTTGCTTTTTGCAGAAAATGAAAAGAAAAAAGGAGACAAAGTATTATGAAGAAAAAGAATTTTAGCAGTAGTTTTAGGTGCGGTAATGGTAATGAGCCTGGCAGGATGCGGCTCAGGAACATCAGGAGAGGATAAAAAAGCTTCCTCCGATGGAGAAAAGACTTATACGATCGGAATTTCCCAGTTTGCAGAGCATGGTTCACTGGATAACTGCAGGGAAGGATTCCTTTGAAGGGCTGAAAGAAGAGGGAATTGAAGAGGGTAAGAACCTGACAGTTTCTGTAAAGAATGCAGCGGCAGATCAGGGTACAGCAAAGCAGATCAGTGATTCATTTGTATCCGATAAAGTGGATCTGATCTGTGCAATCGCAACCCGAGTGCACAGGCAGCATACAATTCAGCGATGGATTCAGAAATCCCGGTTGTTTATACAGCAGTCACAGACCCGGTTGCGGCAAAGATTGCAAAAGATGACGGAACAGCAGTCGGAAATGTAACAGGAACGAGTGATGAGCTTCCGATCAAGGCACAGCTTGAAATGATTCGTGAGATGATGCCGGATGCAAAGAAAATCGGTATTCTTTATACAACAAGTGAGGCAAATTCCTGTATCCGCTCTTGAGTACAAAAATATGATGATCTTGCAGGAGACTATGGATTTGAGATCGTAGAAAAAATCATTAGCCAGACCGCAGATATTTCTCTTGCGGCAGATGAACTGGTATCGGAGAAGTTGACTGCCTGACGAACCTGACAGACAATACAGTTGTAGCTTCTCTGGCAACGATCCTTGACAAGAGCAAATGCAAAGAAGATTCCGGTATTCGGAAGTGAGATCGAACAGGTGAAGATCGGATGTCTTGCAGCAGAAGGACTGGATTATGTGGCACTTGGAAAGCAGACGGGAAAGATGGCAGCCAAGATCCTGAAAGGTGAGAAGAAAGCATCTGATATGCAGTTTGAGACAATTACAGAACCTGGTTTTTATGTAAATAATGAAGTAGCGAAGAATCTCGGAATCACAGTTCCGGAGGATCTTCAGGACAAAGCTGTAGAAAGCATTTGATGAGATTACAAAATAATGAAAATAAGAATCCGGAGGCGTAGAGTGATGGGGATTTATATAACAATATTGGAGCAGGGGCTGATTTATGGAATACTCGCCCTTGGAGTATACATAACATATAAGATTCTGGATTTCCCGGATCTGACAGTGGATGGAAGTTTTCCGCTTGGGAGCAGCACTGCTGTAACAATGATCACGAAAGGTGTGAAATCCGATATCTGACACTTCTGATTTCATTTCTGGCGGTGTTCTTGCCGGAACACTGACCGGACTGATTCATGTGAAATTAAAGGTGCGTGATCTGCTGTCCGGAATTATTATGATGACAGCATTTATACGATAAATCTCCGTATTGCAGGCACGGCAAATGTGCCGATTTTTGGCGATGACAACATTTTTTGACAATGCGCTGGTAAAAATGGATCTTTCAGGGATCGCTTGCCCATTTGTATAATTCTGGTTATCGTTCTGATGATTGCGGTGATTATGAAAGTCCTTTTTGGATCTGGTATATGAAGACAAATCCGGATATCTGCTCCGTGCAGTCGGTGATAATGAAGTGCTCGTCACTTCCATGGGTGTGCACAAAGATGAGGGAATTCAAGATCATCGGACTTGCGATTGCCAATGGACTGGTTTCATTGGCGGATGTATTTTTGCACAGCAACAGAGAGTTTTTGAAATTTCCATGGTACAGGAACCATTGTTATCGGACTTGCCAGCGTGATCATCGGTATCAAGCCTGTGAAAAAAGTTTTTCATTCGTGTGACAACAACGGCTGTTCTGATCGGTTCCATCATTTATAAAGCCTGTGTTGCTTGCAGCCTTAAAGTTTTTTGATGCCGCAGGATTTGAAATTGATTACGGCAGTTTTGTTTCCTTGTGATTTTAGTTCTCGGCATGGATCGCAAAAAGAAGAAGGTGAAGAAAAGATGTTGAATTAAAGAAAATCGATAAAATGTATAATCCCGGAACAACAATGAGATCTGCCTGTTTGAAGATTTTAACCTGAAAATTGCAGGATGGCCAGTTTGTTTCCGTTGTCGGAAGCAATGGTTCCGGAAAGACCTCGATGCTGAACATCATTTGGCAGTATACCTGTGGATGCCGGAAAGATCCTGGTGAATGGAGTGGATATTTCAAATCAAAAGGAATTTAAAAGAAACCGTAACATCGGTCGTGTATTTCAGGACCCGTCCAAGGGTACCTGTCCGTCGATGACAATTCTGGAGAATCTTGCTCTTGCAGATAATAAAGGGAAAATTCTTTGGACTTGGTGCAGGAATCAATAAGGCGAGAAGAGAAGTACCGGGAAATGTTGAGCCAGCTTGGCCTGGGACTGGAAAAATAAAATGGATGCAAAAAAGTCGGGGCACTTTCCGGCGGACAGCGGCAGACCCTGGCACTGCTTATGTCTACCATGACACCGATTGATTTTTGATCTTTGATGAGCATACTGCTGCTTTGGATCCAAAGACAGCAGAGATCTGATCATGGAACTGACAGATAAGATCGTCAGAGAAAAAGCATCTACAACCATCATGGTTACCCACAACCTGCGCTATGCTGTGGAGTATGGCAACCGCCTTCTGATGATGCATCAGGGAACAGCGGATTGGCTCTGCTGTTCCCGTCTTTTTTTCGCGTATCATTTCTATAGTGTGATAATAGAAATGGTTCTTTTGTGCTGTGAAAGGTTATTCGTCCCAGCCTTCGTAAAAACGGATATTGACAGAAATATTGCGGATCAGTTCATCTTCGGCAAGGAGAATATCTTCCGGATCGGAGACATGAGGAAGAATCGGCTCGTCCTCTTCGAGTTCTACCGTGATCCAGGTTCTGGCAGCTTCATTTGCGTTGTCGATGGCATCATCCAGTGTCTCACCGGATGCTTCGCAGAACTCAAGATCAGGAAAGTAAGCAGCGTATCCTCCGTCAGTTTTCTTTAAATACAGCGGGATATATAAATTTCATGAATCATACCTCCTAAAATGATCTATGGTAAAGAAAAAAGCACTTGAAGTCTTTCGGGAACTCAAGTGCCTTCAGAGCGACAGACGTGGTTCGAACCCGCGACCCCAACCTTGGCAAGGTTGTACTCTACCAACTGAGCCACTGTCGCATACAGATTGTTCAAAGAACAACCAAACTATAAAATTGATAAATGAGAGCGACAGACGGGGTTCGAACCCGCGACCCCAACCTTGGCAAGGTTGTACTCTACCAACTGAGCCACTGTCGCATATTGTCTCCGACGAACAATAAATATATTACTATATCGTGGAAAATTGTCAATATTTTTTTGTGAAAAAATATTTTCTTAATAGTTTAGGCTTTTTAAGAAGAAAAATCATGGTATACTTAGAGCGTTAAACTGAAGCGTTCAGAATTTTGATGAAAGAGGTGTAGTTCATTGAATACGATTAAAGTTGCAATCCTCGGTCTTGGTACTGTAGGGACAGGTGTATATAAACTGATCCAGAAGAGAGCGGATGTGATGGAAAGAACGGCCGGTGCGAAGCTGGAAGTAAAGAAGATCCTTGTGCGGAATATGCAGAAAAAGCGTGAAGGTGTGGAGCAGGAGCTTCTTACGGATAACTGGAAAGAGATTCTTGAGGACGATGAAATCTCTGTCGTGATCGAAGTGATGGGTGGACTTGAGCCTGCAAAGACGATGATCCTGGAGGCACTGGAAGCCGGGAAGAATGTAGTTTCTGCGAATAAAGATCTGATCGCAGAGGAAGGGCATGTCCTTCTTGATACAGCACAGAAGAATCAGGTGGATTTCTTATTCGAGGCGGCGGTAGCAGGAGGCATCCCGATCATCCGTCCGTTGAAGCAATGTCTGGCAGCCAATGATATTTCAGAGATAGTTGGGATTGTGAACGGTACGACCAATTATATCCTTACCAAGATGACAGAAGAGGGAATGGATTTTGCAGATGCACTGAAAAAAAGGCACAGGAGCTTGGATTTGCAGAGGCAGACCCTACTGCGGACGTGGAAGGACTGGATGCGGGAAGAAAAGTGGCGATCATGGCATCCATCGCATTTCATTCCAAAGTTGTATTCTTTAATGTACATACAGAAGGAATTACGAAGATTACGGCAAGGGATATTGCATATGCAAAGGAATTTGACAGCGTCATCAAGCTTCTGGGTGTTGCACATAATACAGAAAATGGAATCGAGGTCGGAGTCTATCCGATGATGATCCGGAAAGAGCATCCACTTGCTTCTGTACGGGATTCTTTCAATGCAGTATTTGTACATGGAGATGCAGTGGATGATGCCATGTTTTACGGAAGGGGTGCAGGTGAATTTCCGACAGCCAGTGCCGTAATGGGCGATGTGATTGATGTGGTAAGAAATATCGGATATGGCTGTACAGGGAAGGATCAGTTGTACCTGCTATAAAGATCTGCCGATCAAGGAATTTGGTCAGGTGAAGAACAAGTTCTTTATCCGTATGCAGGTCGCAAATGAACCGGGAGTACTTGCCGCTATTGCAGAGGTATTTGGAGACCATAAAGTAAGTATTACGAGGGTAGTCCAGGAACATTCTGCACCGGAAGCAGCAGAGCTGGTTATCGTGACGGAGCGTGTGAAGGAATGCAATATGCAGGAGGCACTGAAAGCACTGATGGAGATTCCGAGTATCCAGGAGATCAGCAGTATTATCCGAGAGTATTAAAGGAATCAGAGTGTATTAGAAAGAACCGGATGACCGGTACAGAAAAGGACTGTGCGGGGAGCGTTGCAGGAAAAGAGTGGAAGAGAACGGAAGAGAACGGAGGTGTACGGATGGAACGGAGAAGTCAGCCGATCGGTTTTATGATCAAGCAGATCAATAATGTATTTGAAAAAGAGTTGAATGAAAAGGTGAAAAGCTGGGGCTTACTTCTTCCCAGTGTGCAGTACTCGATTACTTATTTCATACCAGTAAAGATGAGATAAGCCAGCGGGATGTAGAACGTCACCAGTCTGAAAAATCCAACGGTGACCGGGCTTTTGAAGCGGTTGGATGAAAAGGGATACATTCTCTGTGTTCCAAATGCAAAAGATAAAAGAAAAGAAAAATATTTACCTTACGGAGAAAGCCTATGATATACAAAGGCGGATGGAGGCAGAGCGGAGAAAGCTGGATCGGGAACTGACCCGCGGGATGAGCAAAAGAGAAGTAGATGCACTGATGAGAAATCTGGAAAAGCTTCTATATAATGTCGCTGATCCGTGAAAGAAGTATTGAGCTTATGGCAGAAAAGAGAGACTGAAAGACAGGAGAACAGGATGAGTTACGCAGATAAAGTATTTATAAATATGTGCAGGGATATTATTGAAAATGGAACCAGCACAGAAGGCGAAAAAGTCCGTCCGAAATGGGAAGACGGCACAGCAGCTTATACAATAAAAAATTCAGAGTAGTGAACCGGTATGACCTTTCAAAGGAGTTCCCGGCACTGACATTACGCAGGACAGCAATCAAGAGTTGTGTAGATGAGCTTTTTATGGATCTGGCAGAAAAAGTCAAATAATGTGCATGAACTGAAAAAGTCATATCTGGGATAGCTGGGCAGATGAAAATGGTTCTATTGGAAAGGCCTATGGTTATCAGATGCAGGTGAAGCATCAGTATAAAGAGGGAATGATGGATCAGGTAGACAGACTTTTATATGATCTGAAAAGAAAATCCCTACAGCCGCAGGATCATGACGAATATTTACGTGCATGAAGATCTGCATGAGATGAATCTGTATCCGTGTGCATACAGTATGACGTTTAATGTAACGAAAGAGGAGGGCAGTGAACAACTGACTCTGAACGGAATTTTAAACCAGCGTTCGCAGGATGTTCTGGCTGCAAATAACTGGAATGTATGCCAGTATGCAGTTCTGCTGCATATGTTTGCACAGGTATGTGGCATGAAAGCAGGGGAACTGGTTCATGTAATTGCGGACGCACACATTTACGACCGGCATATTCCTCTGATCGAGGAACTGATCTCAAGAGAGCCTCTTCCGGCACCGAAATTCTGGCTGAATCCGGAAGTGAAAGATTTTTATGATTTTACGCCGGATGATGTAAGGCTGGAAGATTGAAACGCATCCGCAGATTAAAAATATTCCGGTTGCGATTTAGGGTTAAGGAGGAAGAGGACAGATGAAAGCAATCGTAGCAGCAGATAGAAATTGGGGAATCGGATATCAGAACAGATTACTGGTGAGCATTCCGTCTGATATGAAGTTTTTTCGACAGACTACCACAGGACACGTTGTAGTTATGGGTCGAAAGACACTGGAAAGTTTCCCAAATGGACTTCCACTTAAAAATCGTACGAATATTGTGCTTACTGCAAATAAGGATTATGCAGTGAAAGATGCGATTATCGTACATTCTGAAAAAAGAATTATTGGAAGAGCTGAAGAAGTATGATACCGACGAGATTTATGTGATCGGAGGCGAAAGCGTATATCGTATGATGCTTCCATATTTGGATACAATTTATGTAACAAAGATCGACCATGCATTTCAGGCGGATACATTTTTCCCGAATCTGGATGAACTGGAAGATTGGGAAATGACAGAGGAAGGTGATGAGCAAACCTGCTTTGACCTGGAATTTGCATTTACCAGATATGAGCGTCGATAGGAAGAAAGGTGCAGGATTGAAGAAAAGAAAAATCTGTAGTGTACTCATCGCAGGGATTCTGTCGGTGGGAATGATTTTTGACGGGATGCGGAGCAGGACAGCCAGGAGGACAGTCACAAAAAAGGTAACAGAAGCTGAGAAAAGCTTAAGGTTGTTACGACAATTTTTCCTCAATATGATTTTTGTACGTCAGATCGCAGGAGATCAGGTGGAGCTTCAGATGTTATTGAAGCCGGGCGAGGAAACCCATTCTTATGAGCCGACACCCCAGGATATCATAGCGATCCAGAACTGTGACCTGTTCATTTATGTCGGAGGAGAAAATGATGCATGGGTGGAGGATATCCTGGAGTCCATGCCAGATAATGGCCGAAAGACATTGAAACTGACGGACTGTGTGGATACAGTGGAAGAAGAGCAGAAAGAAGGCATGAAGGAAGAACGTGATCATGACCATGAAGACGGACAGGATCAGGATTCCCATGATGAGGAGTCACATTCCGTCCATGAGATTGATGAGCATGTATGGACTTCACCTGTAAATGCGGAAAAGATCGTGGAAGTGCTGGCAGATCAACTGGAGGAACTGGATCAGAAAAAATGCAGCAGTTTATAAAAGAAAATGCCGCGGAGTATGAAGAAAAAAACTTCAGGAACTGGACGGGCAGTTCCGGGAAGTAGTTGAGAATGCAGATTCCAGACTGCTTATTTTTGGAGACCGGTTTCCGTTCCGGTATCTGGCAGAAGAATACGGACTGGATTATTATGCTGCATTTTCGGGCTGTGCATCGGATACAGAGCCAAGTGCGGCAACAATGGCATTTCTGATCAATAAAGTAAAAAGAAGAAAAAGTACCGACGGTTCTGAAAATGGAATTGAGCAACGATAATATTGCTAAAGCCATTGCAGAAGCAACCGGAACGGATGTAAAGGTATTTTACAGTTGTCATAATCTGACGGCACAGGAATTTAAAGATGGGGAAACTTATCTGAGTATGATGGAGAAAAATGTGGAGACACTGAAGGAGGTTTTGAACGGATGGCACTGATAAAATGTGAGAATGTATCGATCGGCTATGAGGTCAGACCGTCGTCCGGGATCTGAATTTTGAGATCGGCCAGGAGACTATCTTTGTATTGTCGGTGAGAATGGTTCGGGTAAGAGTACGCTGGTAAAGAGTCTGCTTGGATTGAAAGCAGTGGACAGCGGTAAAAAATTGAATTTGGAGATGGTCTGAAGCAGAAAGAAATCGGTTATCTTCCACAGCAGAACGATTTTCAGAAAGATTTCCCGGCCAGTGTCTATGAGGTGGTACTTTCCGGGAGACTGAACAGCCGCGGATTCAGACCTTTCTATACAGCGACGGACAAAGCAGAGGCGGCAGAAAAGATGGAGATGCTCGGGATCACAGATCTGAGAGGCCAGTGTTTCCGGGATCTGTCCGGTGGTCAGAAGCAGAGAGTCCTTCTTGCGAGAGCGTTATGTGCGACGAAAAAACTGCTGCTTTTGGATGAGCCGGTGACAGGACTGGATCCAATCGTTACAGCAGAATTTTACCAACTGATCCAAAAGATCAACCGGGAATCAGGAATCGCAGTGGTGATGGTTTCACATGATATTGAAAGTGCAGTGGAGTATGCAAGCCATATTCTGCATTTGCAGGAGACGGTACTTTATTTTGGAAAGGCTTCGCAGTATAAAAAGAGCCGGGCAGGAAAAGCATTTCTCGGAGGTGAGTAGCAATGATACAGGAAATTATAGAGATGATGTCGTATCCTTTTATGACCAGAGCGTTTCTTGTTGGTTCACTGGTGGCACTTTTTGTTCTGCTCTTCTTGGTGTGAGTCTGGTATTGAAGCGTTATTCTATGATCGGTGATGGACTTTCCCATGTGGGATTTGGTGCAATGGCGATTGCAGCAGCAATGAATGCAGCACCACTTGCAGTAGCGATCCCGATTGTAATCGTGGCGGCAGTCCTGCTTCTGCGGATCAACAGTAATGCGAAGATCAAAGGCGATGCAGCGATCGCACTGATCTCCACCAGTTCTCTGGCGATTGGTGTTATGGTGATCTCGTTGACAACGGGAATGAATACCGATGTATACAATTATATGTTTGGAAGTATTCTGGCGATGAGTTCGGATGATCTGAAGCTGAGTGTGATACTTTCGGTTATTGTATTGATTTTATTTATATTCTTCTATCATAAGATTTTTGCAATTACCTTTGATGAGACATTTGCAAAAGGGCAACGGGGTGAAAGCAGGTCTTTATAATATGTTGATCGCAGTTCTTACAGCAGTGACGATTGTGCTTGGAATGCGGATGATGGGAGCGTTGTTGATCTCCAGTCTGATCATTTTCCCGGCACTGACATCCATGAGAGTATGTAGAACGTTCAAGAGTGTTATCCTTAATTCAGCTGTATTGTCAGTGGTTTGTCTGATCGCAGGACTGACAATCTCCTATGTAGGTGCGACTCCAGCAGGAGCAAGTGTGGTCCTTGCCAATTTAGCGGCATTGATTGTGTATTCATGCATCGGAATGATCCGTAACCGGGCAAGATAAAAGGAAGCACGGGCAAATAAAATACATCAAGAATTGAACGTTGACAAGCCTATTTATACAAATTATAATATATATAAATTTCGCGTTGACGTGTCAGCAGAGAGAGAGAGATTCTCTGAGATCAGGTGGCAACAAGGATGAAATATTCGCCCTGAGCATGACGTTCATGCTTGGGGTTTTCTTTTTGGAAATAGGGAGGTACAGAATTTGAGACAGATTACAGGAAATAAGTTACTTGTCAGAGCTTTGAAGGAGGAAGGTGTCGATACTCTTTTCGGATATCCGGGAGCCTGCACGATCGATATCAGTGATGAGCTGTATAAGCAGGATGAGATCCGTGTGATCCTTCCACGACATGAGCAGGCACTGGTTCATGAGGCAGATGCGTATGCAAGGACAACGGGAAAAGTCGGAGTATGTCTGGTAACGAGCGGACCGGGGGCAACGAATCTGGTGACAGGACTTGCCACAGCCAATTATGATAGTGTACCGCTTGTATGTTTTACAGGACAGGTGGCGAGACATCTGATCGGAAATGATGCCTTTCAGGAAGTAGATATTGTAGGAATTACCCGCAGCATTACGAAATACGGTGTCACAGTCCGCAACAGAGAAGATCTGGGACGGATCATTAAAGAGGCGTTTTTATATTGCAAGAACGGGAAGACCGGGACCGGTTGTAATTGATCTTACAAAAGATGTGATGGCGGAACTTGGAAGTGCTGTATATCCTGATTCAGTGAATATCCGTGGTTATAAGCCGAATACGAGTGTGCATATGGGACAGCTCAAGCGTGCGTTGAAGATGCTGAAAAAGGCAAAGAAACCATTGTTCCTTGCCGGCGGCGGTGTGAATATTGCACGTGCGAACAGCATATTTACAGAGGTAGTTGAAAAGACGCAGATTCCGGTAGTTACGACGATCATGGGAAGAGGGGCGATCCCGACGAACCATCCACTGAATTTATAGGAAATCTTGGAATGCATGGTGCATATGGAGCCAATATGGCAGTCAGTGAGTGTGACCTGCTTTTTTCCATCGGAACAAGATTTAATGACCGTATTACTGGAAAGCTGCATGAGTTTGCTCCGAATGCACAGATCGTACATATTGATATTGATACAGCATCCATTTCCAGAAATATCCATGTAGATGTACCGATCGTTGCAGATGCCAAAGAGGCGATCACGAAAATGAATGAGTATGTAGAAAAATGTGAGACGAAGAAGTGGATGAAAAAGATTGAAGAATGGAAGATGGAGCATCCGCTTACGATGAAAAATCGTCAGGCGATGGGACCACAGGACATCATTGAGGAGATCAACCGTCAGTTTGACAATGCGATCATTGCAACAGATGTCGGGCAGCATCAGATGTTTACGACTCAGTATATTGAGATTACAAATGACAAGCAGCTTGTCACATCAGGCGGACTTGAACGATGGGATACGGGTTCCCGGCAGCGATTGGTGCAGCACTGGGAAATCCGGATAAAAAAGTTATTGCCATTTCAGGAGACGGTGGTATGCAGATGAATATTCAGGAATTTGCGACTGCGGTGCTGGAGGAACTTCCGTTGATCCTGTGTGTATTTAATAATGAATATCTTGGAATGGTACGACAGTGGCAGAAGCTTTTCTACGGAAAGCGTTATGGTATGACGAATCTGAAAGCAGGTGCATTATACCGTCGTACTAATGGAAAGGAGATGCCGGAATATACTCCGGATTTTGTAAAGCTTGCAGAAAGTTATGGAGCGAAAGGTATCCGGGTTATGAGAAAAGAGGATATTGCGGCAGCATTTGAACAGGCAAAAAAAGAGACGAAAATCCCGACACTGATCGAGTTTATCATCGATCCGGAGGAACTGGTTTATCCGATGGTAAAACCGAACGGTACGCTGGAAGATATGATCATGGACTGCTAGGATGCTAGGAAAGGAAGTGAAAAAAGATGGAAAGTAGTATGAAAAAAGATGGATTTCTCTGTATGTAGAAAACCAGGTTGGAGTTCTGTCAAAGATTTCCGGGTTATTTTCAGGCAAATCTTATAATCTGGACAGTCTGACTGTTGGAACGACAGAAGATCCAAGCGTATCCAGGATGACCATCGCCACAGTCAGCGATGATGAAACCTTTGAGCAGATCAAAAAACAGCTGAACCGTATGATCGAAGTAATAAAAGTCATTGATTTTACCGATGTTTTTGTAAGAATGAAAGAGATCCTCTATGTAAAAGTCTTCAAATGTACACCGGAAGATAAGGTAGAGATTTTTCAGATTGCGACAACTTTTTAAGGCAAAAGTGATCGATTATGGAAAGGACAGTCTTTTGATCGAGTTTGTGCAGACTGCGACAAAGAATGATGCAGTAGTGAAGCTGATGAAAGAAGAGTTCAAGCATATCGAAGTTGTCCGCGGCGGAAGTGTCGGAATTGAGTCTATCAGTATGATGGAACGCTAGATCAGAGAACAGGGACAATATAATTAATCAGTAGTTTAGGCAGAAGTGTTGAAAAATGTGTGATGGAAGAAAGGAAGAAACTCATGAAAGTATTAAAAAATAAAATAATATATACAGGAAACGGAAAAATTGACAATGGATATATCCGATTCAACCAGAGAATCTCAGAAGTAGACGAAATGAGAAATTTCGTACCGCAGGAAGACGATGAGATCATTGAGACAGATGCGACTTATGTGATCCCGGGATTTATTGATGTGCATAGTCATGGAGGATACGGAAAAGACAGCATGGATGCTTCCGCAGATGAGATTGACTGGATGGTACGTCAGATGGCAGCCAAAGAGGGAATCACAACTTACTTCTGCACAACGATGACGCAGACTTATGATAATATTGAAAAAGCCATGGTGCAGATCAAAGAAGCAGCGGAAAAAAATCCGATCATCCAGGGAATCCACCTGGAAGGACCGTTTATTTCAGTCAACTATAAAGGGGCACAGGATGCTTCTTATATTAAGAAACCAGATGAGAAAGCACTTGCTCACTGGAATGAGTTAAGCGGAAACCGTATCCGTGTGGTTACTTATGCACCGGAGGAGGCAACGGAAGAATTTGAGAACTGGTGTCTTTCCAACCGGATCGTTCCAAGTGCTGGACATTCCGATGCAACTTATGACCAGCTTGTGGCATCCAGAGCCTGCCATGTGACTCATCTTTATAATGCACAGAGAGGTCTGAAGCACAGAGAGCCGGGAGTTACCGGATATGGTTTTTCTGACCGATGGCGTTAATACAGAGCTGATCTGTGACGGTATCCATATCAGACCGCAGATGATCGCATTGGCACATAAAAGTAAAGGGCAGTGACGGAATCGAACTTATCACAGACTCCATGCGTGCAAAAAGGAATGCGATACGCTTGTAAAGAAAAAAGACTTCTTTGTGACGAATCGGACGCGGAAATCAGGGATATTCCTTCGCAGTGCAGGCCCGCTTTACCTCAGCCCGTTGACCGTTTGTAACTCGAAAGTGGAAATCTTCGTGCAATGGCACTCGATTTACTTTCTCTAACAAACGCTGCAAAGTGTCTTCGGAACGCTCCTGCTAATGCACCTGCTCAGGAACACCCCTGCTTTCCGCTGACCATCTCGATAAGAAGTTACTGGCTTCACAGTGTATTCACTCAACAATGCAAATTTAAAAATAAGAAGAAGAAAGCCGGAAGGTTATCGACTAAGATATCAAATCCTGCAGTTTGCAGATTGCTTATCCTGGTCAATAGCCATTCGGCTCTTTATTTCTTATTGGAATTTCGTGCTTGTTGAGAGAAAATGTTCTGGCATGAGGGAAAATTTTCTGATTTGAAAAGCCTAATATCCGCCCTTGCTGTTGCGTGAGCAGTGCATTGACAAGGAGCGTTCCGAAGACACTTTGCCCAACTTGTTAAGAAACGTAAATGCGAGTGCCTTTGCACGAGCATTTCCACATTTCTGTTACAAGTTGTCAACGGGGCTGAGGTAAAGCGGGTCCTGCACTGCGATGCACCAGTATCGGCAGTGGTGCTTCAAATGATTGCCTCACCGGTGACTGATTGATCGTTCCAGAATGGAGAGCAGGAGATAATCCCCGACCAAATGGATGTCCCCCGGACGATCGCCAAAATAAGGGACTCTGGTTCTTCCTTTAATTTTATAGTGCGTGATTTCATGACGGACTGCCATGAAGGAGAGGATACTGGAAACTGACAAGATGCTTGGCGATTACAGTCAGCCCTGGAAGTATCACGGTCAAGTCGGTTGGTACAGCGGAAAATAAATGGCTTTCCCTGTTCTTTATAATAATACATAAGTGCATTTGCAAGTGAATTTTTTTATAGTTATTCAGCGAAGGATGAATAGGCATTCCTGCCGGTTTATTTACAACAAGCAGATCATCATCCTCATAAATGATATCCAAAGGCAGTTGAACAGGTGGGATATGTTCGGAGTATTCAGATTCCTGAATATGGACCGTCAGAGTATCGCCGCAGGAAAGTGTACTTCGCATATAAGACCAGATTCCGTTGATCAGAATACTTTCAGGCATTTTCTTAAGCTGAGTCAGATTCTGATAGAATAGCCTTTATGACGGAGATATTGTTCTACACGTAGTCCGTGTTCTGATTCTGAAATCTGATAAGTAATAGTTCGTTCCATATATAAAAATCCTTTCAAAGAAAACTATTTATTTCAAAAGAAACTATTTGAGAGTCAAAGGCTGATAAAAATAAATCGTATCCATTCAGACACAGATGATATTATAGCGTAATCCGGGGATATTTTCCAGGATTCCGGTAGATTCTTTTCGGGTGGAATATGATAAAATGGGGAATAGACAGCGGAAATATGAAATAGAAAAAAGCATAGCAGAAGAAAAGTGCTTATTATCAGAATCCGAAGAAAAGAGAGGATCATAAATTATGGATATTAATCAGAAAGTGACAGAAGAACTTGGGGTGAAAAGGTGGCAGGTGGATGCCGCGGTAAATCTCATTGACGAAGGATATACCATTCCGTTTATTTCACGATACAGAAAAGAAGTGACCGGTTCTCTGAATGATGAGCAGCTCAGAAAGCTGTATGAGCGTTTGATTTATTTGAGAAATCTGGAAGAAAAGAAAGAGCAGGTGCTTTCCAGTATAGAGGAACAGGGAAGCTGACGGAAGAATTAAAGCAGCAGATTCTTGCTGCAGAGACACTGGTTTCCGTGGAGGATCTGTACCGGCCATACCGACCGAAGCGTCGTACCAGGGCGACCATCGCAAAGGAAAAGGGTTAGAACCACTGGCAGCAGATTATTATGTTGCAGAAAAGTATGGAACCATTGGAAAAGATCGCAGAAGCGTATATTTCTCAGGAGAAGAGTGTTGTATCAGCGTCAGAGGCTGTTGCAGGGGCGAGAGATATCATTGCCGAGTCCATCTCAGATAACGCAGATTACCGGAGCTGGATCAGAAAGATTACGATGAATAAAGGAAAAGTTATTTCTACAGCAAAAGATCCTGAGGCAGAGTCAGTTTATGAAATGTATTATGAATTTGAAGAACCTGCGGAAAAAAGCTGGCAGGGCATCGGATTCTTGCATTAAACCGAGGAGAAAAGGAGAAATTTCTGACAGTAAAAGTGCAGGCACCGGAAGAAGAAATCCTGCGTTATCTGGAAAAGAAAGTGATCGTGAACGAAAATACATATACAACGGAAGTATTAAAAGAGACGGTGGCTGACAGTTATAACCGTCTGATTGCTCCTGCCATTGAGCGTGAGATACGAAGCGAATTGACAGAACGTGCGGAGAATGGAGCGATTGAAGTATTTGGAAAAAATCTGCACCAGCTTCTGATGCAGCCACCGATCGCAGGAAAAGTGGTACTTGGATGGGATCCCGCATTCCGTACAGGATGTAAGCTAGCTGTTGTTGATGAGACCGGAAAGGTGATCGGAACGACGGTTATTTATCCGACGGCTCCTACAACACCGAAGAAGATCCAGGCGAGTAAGGATCTTCTGAAAAAGATTATTCCAAAGTACCATATTTCTCTGATTTCTCTTGAAATGGAACCGCTTCAAGAGAGTCAGAAGAATTTATTGTAGAATTATTGAAAGAAATTCCTGAAAAGGTACAGTATGTGATCGTAAATGAGGCGGGGGCTCCGTTTATTCAGCAAGTAAGCTGGCAAGTGAGGAATTTCCTAATTTTGACGTAGGTCAAAGAAGTGCCACATCTATGGCGAGAAGACTTCAGGATCCTCTTGCTGAACTTGTAAAAATAGATCCGAAATCGATCGGAGTAGGTCAGTATCAGCATGATATGAATCAGAAGAAGCTCGGTGAATCATTAAATGGTGTGGTTGAGGATTGTGTGAATAAAGTAGGCGTGGATCTGAATACGGCTTCTGCACCGTTGCTTTGCATATATTTCAGGAATCAGCAGTGCAATCGCAAAAAAATATTGTTGCTTACCGGGAAGAAAATGGAAAGTTTGCCGACAGACGGGAACTTTTAAAAGTACCGAAGCTGGGGCCAAAAGCCTATGAGCAGTGTGCGGGATTCATGAGGATCCAGGGTGGAAAAAATCCGCTGGATGCGACAGCAGTTCATCCTGAATCTTATGAAGCGGCAGAAAAAGCTCCTGAAGAAGCAGGGATACAAAGCAGAGGATATCACAAACCATAAATTAACAGGGTTATCATTGACGATCAGAGATTATAAAAAGCTGGCAGAAGAACTGGAGATCGGAGAGATCACGTTGCGAGATATTGTAAAAAGAGGAAAAACCGGCACGTGATCCACGTGATGAAATGCCAAAACCGATTCTTCGTACCGATGTACTTGAAATGAAAGATCTGAAAGAGGGAATGGTTCTGAAAGGAACAGTAAGAAATGTCATTGACTTTGGCGCATTTGTAGATATCGGCGTGCATCAGGACGGACTGGTGCATGTTTCCCAGATTACGGATAAGTTTATAAAAACATCCACTGGAGGCTGTCAGCGTGGGTGATATTGTGGATGTAAAGGTAATGAGTGTGGATATGAAGAAAAAAGGATTCAGTTGACGATGCGGGGAATATAAATTTGTAGTTGTCGGGGTGATACGCTTGTAAATCAGAAAGCTTCTTTATGGCGAAGCGGACGCGGAAAGCAGGGATATTCCTTCGCGGTGCAGGCCCGCTTTACCTCAGCCCGTTGACCGTTTGTAACTCGAAAGTGGAAATCTTCGTGCAATGGCACTCGATTTACTTTCTCTAACAAACGCTGCAAAGTGTCTTCGGAACGCTCCTGCTAATGCACCTGCTCAGGAACACCCTGCTTTCCGCTGACCATCTCGATAAGAAGTTTTTAGCTCCACAGCATATTCACTCAACAATGCAAATTTAAAAATAAGAAGAAGAGCCGGAAGGTTATCGACTAAGATATCAAATCCTGCAGTTTGCAGATTGCTTATCCTGGTCAATAGCCATCCGGCTCTTTATTTTATTGAAATTTCGTATTTGTTGAAAGAAAATATCCTGATGTGAGGAAAGTTTTCTGACTTGAAAAGCCTAATATCCACACTTGTTGTTACGTGAGCAGTGCATTGACAGGGAGCGTTCCGAAGACACTTTGCCCAACTTGTTAAGGAACGTAAACAGGAGTGCCTCTGCACGAATGTTTCCACGTTCCTGTTACAAGTTGTCAACGGGCTGAGGTAAAGCGGGTCCTGCACTGCGATGCAACAACAAGGGTGGATATGGACGCTCTTCTGTCAGAAACACTTCCTGCTGTCGCAATATTTTCACCCCCGACAATTACAAATTTCTTACAACTTAAACAACAACGTTGCAATATTAAAGTAGATAAGAATCGAGAACGTATCTACCAGTGTCGTGATCAGCGGAGAAGCCATGATCGCCGGGTCAAGATGAACCTTCTTTGCGAGCAGTGGAAGCATACATCCGACCATCTTAGCCATAATGACTGTTCCGATCAGAGAGAATGCAATCACCAGTGCAAGGGGACGGATTCCGATACTGGATCAGGATCCGAGTCCATTCACAATAGAAAGTGCAGCTCCTACGATCAGGGAGATACGGAACTCCTTGAATACAACCTTGAAGAGATCTTTAAAATGGATCTCATCCAGTGCAATTCCACGGATGATCAGGGTTGCACTCTGGGAACCACAGTTTCCGCCGGTATCCATCAGCATGAGGGATGAAGGAAACCAGAAGCGGGATTGCAGCAAAAGCGTTCTCGTATTTCGTGATGATCGTTCCGGTGATAATGGAAGTAAGCATCAGGATCAGAAGCCAGGGAATACGGTTCATGGCATGCTGGAAGACAGAAGTATCAAAATAAGTTTTTTCACTTGGATTGATAGCAGCCATTTTTGTGATATCCTCGGTTGCCTCATCGACCATGACATCCATTGCATCATCGAAAGTAACGATTCCGACCATCAGTCCATCGGCATCCAGGACAGGAAGTGCCAGCAGATCGTATTTGGTGAAAAGCTGGGCTACATATTCCTGGTCATTATGGGTCGTTACAGAAATAATCTCCGTCTCCATCAGGTCTTTGATCGGAACATCATCCTCAGTCGTCATCAGATCTTTGGCACTGACGATGCCGACCAGCTTTCTGCGTTCTGTGACGTAGCAGGTATAGATCGTCTCTTTTATGGATTCCGGTACGCTTGATATGAGCCATGGCCTGTCCCACGGTCATTGTATCACGCAGATCAACATATTCGGTTGTCATAATGCTTCCGGCACTGTCATCCGGATAGTTCAGAAGCTGGTTGATCATCTTACGGTCTGTCGCACTGACGGTGTTGAGGATACGGTTGACCAGGTTAGCCGGAAGTTCTTCAAGCATATCGACCGTATCATCCATATACAGGTCATCTAAAAGTTCTTTTAACTCTTTTTCTGTGAACATTTCCACCAGATAGGACTGCATGGAAGTATCCATATTGGAAAATACTTCCGCAGCTTTATCTTTGGGAATCAGGGCGAAATGCAAGAGCAAGCTCTTTGTCATCAAGTTTCGAGAGAAGTGAGGCAATGTCCACTTCGTTCATTACGTCCAGGATACTTCTGACAGCTTTGAACTGACGCTGCTGGAGAAGCTTGATAAAAATCTCTTTGTTCATGATAGATCCCTCTCATTCTGTCATTATTTACCATTAAGCTGCATATGTGGTAACCACTGGCACCAGAGTCCATGACCTCACCTCCCTTTTATCTTAGAAAAATCATTTCGTGAAGTATCTTTAAAATATAAAAACTCCGTCAATGCCCGAACAATGACGGAGTCTGAACCCCAACTAAATAATAGCACCGTTCAAAGCTTTAGCATCACAGGGCATATAAATTGCATTAAGTTGCGCCTTCGCGACGCAGCCTGCTAACCAGCTCATCGTGTCTCCACAATTCCGCGGTAGCAATCTTCGGATTTAACGACATAAGCCGAATCATCCAATCCCTGTGGTAACCTCACCTACCGAAATGATGTAGTTATTTAAATTCCTTAATTATTGTAGTTCACAGACCGGGGCGTGTCAAGTTAAATAGAAAAACTTCATAATAAAATTGAGTAAATAGTGCGGTTCCCTACATATACTGTTAAGAAACAGAAAAGGTTAAATTATAGAGTGCATTCTAAAATCAAATCTGTTATAATCAATGCGTGGACAAAAATGGGGAAAACCTCAGAAATATTTAGAAGAAAAGAGGAAAAGTAATGGATTATAAAATTACAGGTTATGAGCCGGAAAAAGTTATTTCATTTCTTTGAAGAGATCAGTGCGATCCCAAGAGGTTCGGGAAATGAAAAAAGGAATCAGTGATTATCTTGTGAAATTTGCAAAGGACAGAGGTCTGGAGGTGATCCAGGACGATGCTTATAATGTAGTCATTAAAAAAGCGGGAAGCAGAGGGGCAGAGGATCATGCACCGGTTATGCTTCAGGGTCATATGGATATGGTCTGCGAGAAGCGTGCAGGGGTAGAGCATGATTTTGAAAAAGATGGGCTGGATCTGATCATCCGGGATGGCAGACTGACGGCAAATGGAACGACGCTTGGCGGGGACAACGGAGTTGCCGTAGCCCTGATGTTGATGGTGCTGGATGATGATGAGATCGAACATCCTCCGGTAGAATGTGTATTCACGACAGAGGAAGAAGTAGGACTCAACGGTGCGAAAAGCATTGGACAAGTCGGTGCTGAAAGCAAGAACCATGATCAATATGGATTCAGAGGATGAGGGAGTTGCAACGGTAAGCTGTGCAGGCGGTCTCCCCGAGTTCAGTTTACAAAAGAGATTCAGAGAACTACCGTGCAGGGCAGCCTTCTCACGCTGAAAGTCGAAGGACTCTTAGGAGGACATTCCGGTCAGGATATTGATAAAGAGCGGCAGAATGCAGATCTTCTGATGGCAAGAATGATACAGAGATTATTAAAAGAGACAAAAGGACAGCTTGTAAGCTTTAACGGAGGAACGAAAGATAATGCGATTCCGAGAGAGTGTGAGGCATCTCTGATCTATGAATCCGATGAAGAAGCTGCGAAGGCAGAAGAACTGGCATGTGAGCTGGCAGAAACTTATGCAGAGGAACTGACACCGGCTGAGCCGGATTTCTCCTGTGAGATTTCCTGTGAGACAAACCGTACTGCTGAAGCAATCCCACAGGATGCAGCAAAAGAATTTATTTGTGCGATGCGTCTTGCCCCGAACGGGATTCAGAAGCGAAATATCAAAATGGATGGATTTGTAGTTGTATCATTGAATCTGGGTGTGGTCAGAACAGAGGAAGACCGGATCGTTATGATCTTTTCTCCACGTTCTTCTGTTGCATCACTTCAGGAAGATACAAAAGAACGTCTGAATACACTGGCAGAAACTTTTGGCTTTACAGTAAGCCATAGTTCAGAGTATCCGGGATGGAGCTTTAAAGAAGACTCTCCGGTTCGTGAGATCTGTAAGGAAAGCTATAAAGAATTATTTGGGGAGGATCTGAAGATTGAAGCAATCCATGCGGGACTGGAGTGCGGATTGTTCTCTGATGCGATCAAAGGACTGGATGCGATCGCGATCGGACCGACGATCGCCAACTGTCATACTCCGGATGAATATCTGACGTTGGATTCTTTTGAAAGATTCTATGAGTTCTTAAAAGATATTCTTTCACGGCTGGCAAAGTAGGAAAATCTGTTCCGCAGTCCGGTAAAGAACAGCCAGAGAGAGCTGAGTTATATAAAGTCTGAAAAAAAAAAAAGGAGGAAATCTGAACGGTATCGGTCTGAACCGACACCGCGTCAGAGTTTCCTCCTTTTTGGAAAAAGCAGAGTATGATCAGGATAATCCAGGATCATTCACAGACTGCTTTAATCCTTACGAATCTTATAAAAATCTTTCCATTCTGACGTTCCTCGAGGATCATTTTCTGCTTGATCATATAAGGCAGAATGGAGTCCAGGAACTTTTTCGGATCAGTGACTCCGATGGAATCCTGCATAAAAAGGCTGCTTTGCAGTAAGATCTTTTACAAAAGGTTCTAACTCTTTTCTGGTTAAAGGACCTTTTTTTTTCAGAACTTTTTTCACTGCGGAGATTCCTTTGGCACTGAGCATATTGGCGAGGTCCTGATTCTGTCGTGAAGCACGCCAGAGTCCCCAGCCATAGACAATCATTGTTGCCACTGCAAAAAGAAGAACATAAGGAAGGTATTTCAGGATCGTTTCCATTATTTATGCTTTTCTCCTTTCCAGTAGATGAGATGATTATCATGTAGTATTTCGAGGTATTTGATCAGACGGGGAACAGGCTTTCCCATTTTCGGAAACTGTTGTTCGAGTTCTTTGGAAATCTGATGGACATCCTTTTTCCCGTCGACCGCATTCCATACAAAGCTTCCAAGCTCATCAAGCCGGATATCACTGACTCTCGGGCGTCGGAACAGCTTTTGTGCGATTTTATGATAAAATCCTTTCCATTCGATAAGGACGGTAATAATACCGTCCTCATCTGCTTCATATTCAATTTCCGGATTCTTTTCCGGAACAAAATCCAGATAGTTTTTACTGTCTTTCTTTTCATGAAATCCTTATTCCTTATCTGCTTTCATGCATACTCTGTAAAGTAATGCAAGTAATGCGATGAAAAGGATCAGACTGCCGATCTGCGGTAACTGGAACGGCAGAACGATCTTGCTGTCGATCTTAAAAACTGCAAATACTGCAAGGAGGATACCAACGATACCTTCTCCTGCGATCATACCGGAAGTAAAGAGCAGTCCACGGTCTGTGCGGGCTTTCTTTTTCCTTCTCTGTTCCTTTTCTCTTTTCAACCAGGATGCGTACAACACCACCAGCCATGATACCTGCACTTAAGGAGAACGGCAGATACATACCAACTGCAAATGGCATAACCGGCATATGAAGAATCTCAACTACGATGGCGATAAACACACCGATAAAGATAAGGCCCATGGAAGTTCACCGTTCATGATACCCTCAACGAGCATCTTCATCATAGTAGCCTGAGCTGCCGGAATCTTTTCTGTACCATATCCCCATGCCTCATTCAGAAGATAGAGAACAAATCCAATTGCTGCTGCGGAAGCAACCACACCGATGATTTCACCGAGCTGCTGTTTCTTCCAGGTGTAGCACCTACAATAAATCCGGTCTTTAAGTCCTGAGAAGCATCACCGGCGATTGCTGCAACGATACAGATGATGCCACCGATGGAAATAGCTCCTACCATACCTGTAATACCAGTTGAACCGGTAGCCTTGAGGATAACAGTTGCAAAAAGCAGTGTTGCGATCGTCATTCCGGATACCGGGTTGTTGGAAGAACCGATCAGACCTACCATACGGGAGGATACTGTAGCAAAGAAAAATCCAAATACTACAATGATTAATGCACCGATCAGATTCACAGGGAATGTCGGAATCAGCCAGATCAGTACTGCGATCACAAGTGCGACTGCAATCAGAACCGGATCGGAAGATCCTGCTCTGTACGGAGTCCCTTATGTGCTGCATTTTTATTCTTCATACTGTCAATAGCCTGTTTAAATGTTCTTATGATCAGAGGAAGACTCTTGATCAGACTGATGATACCACCTGTTGCAACAGCTCCTGCTCCGATGTATTTAATGTAATTGCTCCACAAAGCACTTGGGCCGCCGCCCTCCATAGTAAGAAGTTCTGTTACTGTTTTATTGCCGGGAAGATGGTTGCATCTGCACCGAATAATGCGATCAATGGCATCAGTACAAACCAACTGAGTGTTCCACCGGCAAACATATAACTTGAGAGCTTCGGTCCACAGATATAACCTACGCCTGCGAGGGCAGGAAGTACCTGGATACCAACCTGAGATCCTTTGTAGCTTTCAAATGCATGACCAATCTCACTCTTAAAGAGCTGTGTTCCGTCTGCAAGGAATTTGTACACTGCTGCAATCCCCAGTCCTGCAAATACAGTGCCGGCTTTAGAACCTCCCTCTTCGCCTGCCAGAAGTACTTCTGCACATGCAGTTCCCTCAGGAATGGAAGTGTTCCATGTTCTTCTACGATCAGAGCCTGACGGAGAGGAACCATAAAGCAAACGCCCAGGACACCTCCGAATAATGCGATCAGGAAGATCGTAAGAATACTTGGAAAATCAATTTTCCTTCCTCTGCCCAGAGGAATAATGCAGGAAGTGTAAAAATTGCTCCTGCTGCGACAGACTCACCGGCAGAACCGATCGTCTGTACCATGTTGTTCTCAAGAATGGAATCCTTACGGAGAATCACACGTATTATACCCATAGAAATAACTGCTGCCGGGATAGAGGCGGACACAGTCATACCTACGAGGAGTCCGAGATATGCGTTCGCTGCCCCAAATACGATTGCCAGAAGGATACCAATCAAGAGTGCTGTTACCGTAAATTCAGGAACGACTTTGTCGGCTGGAATATACGGCTTGAAGTCTTTCTTGTTGTTGTCCATTTCTCTTTTCCTTTCTTTTGTATATTTCTTGCTAATGATTAGCATAGCTTCACTATTATATCATGATAAAGTGATAAAAGAAAGCGAAAAAGATTAAAATGTCAAGGAAATAATGTCCAAATATGGATGAAATCGTAGAAAACGGGTCAGAAAGACCTGGCAGCAACTTCGTAAAGACTTGATTTTGAGAATAGATATTACACGAAATATGTGATAAAATAAAAAGAAGTATGTCATTTTTACAGAGAAATGGAGGTTACATCGGATGGAAGCATATACGGGGTTTGCAGCAGTCTATGATATTTTCATGGACAATGTACCTTATGAAGAGTGGGAGCAGCTATCTCCATGGTCTGCTTCTGGAGCATGGAATTGAAGAAGGGATCGTATTGGATCTGGGATGTGGGACAGGTGCGATGACAGAGCGGCTGGCAGCATTCGGATATGATATGATCGGGGTGGACAATTCAGAGGATATGCTGGAGCTTGCCATGGAAAAAAGAGTACAGTCAGGGCAGGATATTCTGTATCTGTTGCAGGATATGCGGGAATTTGAATTGTACGGTACAGTGCGTGCGGCAGTGAGTGTCTGTGATTCGGTAAATTATATTACAGAGCCTGAAGAGCTGAAAGAGGTATTCCGGCTGGTGAATAATTACTTAGATCCTGAAGGCGTCTTTATTTTTTTGATTTTAATACAGTATATAAATATAAGGAAGTAATGGGAGATACCGTTATAGCGGAAGACCGTGGTGAATGTAGTTTTATCTGGGATAACTATTACTATGATGAGGAAAAGATCAATGAATATGATCTGACGCTGTTTATCAGGGAAGAGGGAAAAGAGAAAAAATTTGTACCGGAAGTATCAGGAGACGCATTATCAGAGGGGCTATACATTAGACGAGATGAAAGAGCTGATTCAAAGTTCGGGCCTGATCTTTGAGACTGCTTATGATGCATTTACCCATGAAGCACCGACAGAAAAAGTGAACGGATCTATATCATAGCAAGAGAATATGGAAAGTTACAGAAATAAGCAAGAAATTTTATGATGAGAAAGGAAAAGAAGAATGAAAGATTATATTGTCAGGGCAACCGCAGGAAATACGCAGATCCGTGCTTTTGCCGCAGTAACAACGAACCTGGTAGAAGAGGCGAGAGTCCATCATCAGACAAGTCCGGTTGCAACAGCAGCTCTGGGACGGCTTCTGACCGGTGGAGTCATGATGGGAAGCATGATGAAGAATGATACCGATATGCTGACGATCCAGATCAAATGTTCCGGAGATATTGAGGGGCTGACAGTGACGGCAGACAGTCAGGGAAATGTAAAAGGATATGTATTTAATCCGGATGTCATGCTGCCACCAAAGAATGGAAAGCTGGATGTAGGCGGAGCATTGGGCCAGGGAGTTATGACGATCATCAAAGATATGGGACTGAAAGAACCATATTCCGGTCAGACAATCCTTCAGACCGGAGAGATCGCCGAGGATCTGACCTACTATTTTGCAACGTCTGAGCAGGTTCCGTCTTCCGTAGGACTGGGTGTACTGATGAACGGAGATAATACGGTCAGAGTTGCCGGAGGATTTATTGTTCAGGTTATGCCTTTTATTGAAGATGAAGTATTAAATAAACTGGAAGAAAATATTAAAAAGATCCGTTCTGTCACG
>VOFC01004472.1_pt1 | contig 38368 bp, 54 predicted proteins | sample 5384161 | NCBI WGS metagenome assembly VOFC01 (sample SAMN12384722, study PRJNA508395) | human gut metagenome | isolation source: healthy gut B | host: Homo sapiens | reverse complement strand
CCCCATCACCATCCATGACCTATGACCGGGAAAAGGGCACTGTTACCATCATTGTTCAGACCGTGGGCGCCACCACGGAAAAGCTCAGCCACAAGGAGCAGGGTGACTGCCTGCAGGATTTCGTCGGTCCTCTCGGTAAGCCCACTGAGACCGAGGGCAAGAAGAAGGTCTGCGTAGTGGGTGGCGGCGTGGGCTGCGCCATTGCGTACCCCGTGCTGAAGAAGTTCCACGATTGCGGCGCCGAGGTCCACGCGGTTGTCGGCTTTAAGAGCAAGGACGTGGTCATCCTGGAGGACAAGTTCAAGGCCGTGTCCTCCGTGCTGAAGATCTGCACCGACGATGGCTCCTACGGTCAGAAGGGCCTGGTCACTGAGGCCCTGAAGGAGCTGCTGGACGCCGGCAAGGGGGAAAAGCCAAAGGACGTTGCGGAAGCCGATGGCCTCGAACCAAAGGACGGCATCCCACCATGCCAGCAGGAATACCAGCTCCAGCACGGTCAAGGCCAGATAGATGCCATACAGGATCTTGGCGGTGGACTGCACCTTGGGCACCAGCTTGTCCACCTGCGGGCCGGGGCTCTCCGCCTTCATCAGGTTGACGTGGGAGCCGCCGGTCAGCGGCAGCAGCGAAAGCAGGAACACCAGCACGCCCATGCCGCCGATCCAGTGGGTGAAGCTGCGCCAGAACAAAATGCCCTTGGGCAGGCTCTCCACCTCCGGCAGGATGCTGGCACCGGTGGTGGTAAAACCGGATACCGTCTCAAACAGCGCATCCACGGGGTTGGGGATGCAGCCGGTGAGCACGAAAGGTGCGGCACCCACCACCGAGATGACGATCCAGCTCAGTGCGGTGGCAGTAAAGCCCTCCCGCATATAGAATACCTTGCTGCGGGGCATGATGGCCCGCAGCGCAAAGCCGATGCCTGCGCTCACGGCAGCCGTGAGCAGGAACACTGCCAGTACCATCCACTCGCCGTAGATCAGGCTGGCAGCGGCGGGCAGAAGCAGCAGGGCGCCCTCGATCATCAGGATATAGCCCAGCAGACGGAAAACGATCGCATAATTCATAGCCCGCCTCCGTCAGCTCTCCACGATGTCCCGCAGGTCATGCAGGCCATGCTCCAGCGTGACCACGATCACGTTGTCGCCCACCTGGATCTGGTCGCCGCCGCGGGGATCAGGATGCGGTCGCCGCGGGTGATGCAGCACAGCAGCAGGTTCTTTTTCAGATGCAGCTGGCTCAGGGGCACACCGGTGGCCCGGCTCTCCTCGTGCACCGTGAATTCCAACGCTTCCACGCGGTCGTCCAGGATGCGGTACAGGGTCTTGATGTTGCTGCCCGCCTCATTCTGCAGGGCACGCACATACTGCACAATGTAATCGCAGGTCATGTACTTGGGGTACACCACGCTGCCTAGGTCCAGCCCGGCCAGAATGTCATCGAACTCCAGACGGTTCACCTTGGTCACCAGCTTGCCGTGGGAATGCTTTTTGGCAAACAGGGTCAGCAGCACGTTTTCTTCGTCGATGTTGGTCAGAGCCACAAAGGACTCTGCGGACTCCAGGCCCTCCGACAGCAGGAACTCCCGGTTGGAGCCGTCCTCGTTCAGGACCTGGGCACCGGGCAGCTGCTCGGCCAGCTCCTGGGCGCGGGCGGCATCCCGCTCCACGATGCGGACCCGCACATGGTTGTCCAGCAGCTCCTGGCTCAGGTAGAACGCGATGGCGCCGCCGCCCACGATCAGGGCGTTGCGCACCGGCCGCACCGGCATGTGGATCTGCCGGAAGAAGGCATGCGTTGCCGTTGGGGATGATCACCCCGCCGTCACGCTCCACGGCACACACCAGAATGTCGCTCTTGAGCCGACTGGGGATCTCGCGGATGGCTGCGCACCGCCCACGTCCAGATGGCCGTCGGCCTTCGGGGGCAGCTCCACCAATGGGTTGTCGATGCAGCCCTTGACGTTGCCCGTGCCGTCGGTGCAGGCAATGAGCACACCGGCCGGGCCGCCGCCCTGCACCCGCAGAGTGACCTTGTCGCCGTCATCCTTGAGCATGGAGCCCATGAGCGATGCACCCGTGAGCAGGCGGCCCAATGCCGCGCTGCAGGTGGCACTGGTGGTGTGCAGCTGCTCGGCGCGGCGCACAAGTTCGGTGGAATTCACACCGCAGAACACGACGCCGCCGTTTTCCGACAGGCCGCGGATCAGGTTTGCCATAACGTTATCCCTCCAATTGTGTATACTGCTTGACTGCGCAGAAGAAATAGCGCTGGCTGTCCCCGGTCAGGGGGCCGAAGGTCTCGCCGTCGCAGACGCTTTCCAGCGCAAAGCCGTGCTTTTCCAGCGCGGCGCGGATGGTGTCAAGGTCGTAGGTGTACTCGCAGAATTCCTCGTGGAAGTGCTCACCCGTCTCGTGGTAGTCGATGTCCACGGTGATCTCCACCTTCCGGTCGGCGGCATTGTAATGGTTGCGCCACACACAGGAAGCGTCCTCTTCCTCAAAGGTGAATTCGTTTTCGCCCAGCACGTTCTGGTGCTTGTAGGGGGTATTCATGTCAAACAGGAACACGCCGCCCTTTTCCATAAAGAACCCGGCATTCGCAATGGCCGTGTCCAGATCCGGGATGTGGTTGAAGGTGTCAAAGGTAGACACCGCACCCCGGATGGTGCCGTACAGGTCCAGCTTGAGCAGGTCCTGCCGCAGCAGCAGCAGTCCCCCGGAAAGGCCCAGCTGTTCGGCTTTGTCGCGCACCACGCAGAGCATCTCCTCCGACTGGTCGATGCCGATCATATCGTAGCCTGCCTGGGTCAGCATCAGGGTCAGTTCCCCGGTACCGCAGCCCAGGTCCGCCAGGATGCCGTCCCGGATGCCGTGGGCCTCCAGCTGGCTGTGGATGTGGCTGTAAAGGGCGTCGTAGTCGGCCTCGCCGTTGAACTCATCGTAAAAATAGGCAAATTCGTTGTAAGCCATGGTGTTACTCCGCTTCCTGGTCCTCGGCAGCCACAGCGGCGTTCAGCACCGCCTGCAGCTCCGGGATGCCGTAGCCGTTCTCGCCGCTGGTCAGCACCACCTTCTGGCAGCCGTAGGGGCGGCAGAGGGTCTCGAACTCCTCCTGGGTCTTGGCCAGCTGGCTCTTTTTGAGCTTGTCCGCCTTGGTCAGGGCCACCACATAGGGGATGCGGTGGTAATGCAGATACCGCAGCATCTGCAGGTCGTCGGCACTGGGGGCGTGGCGGCAGTCCAGCAGCTGCACCAGCAGGGTGTGGTGCCGGGGGGCCTCAAAGTAGCTGTTGATCAGGTCATCCCAGCGTTCCCGGTCGGCGTTGCTGACCTTGGCGTAGCCGTAGCCCGGCAGGTCCACAAAATAGCAGTCATCCACCGCATAGAAGTTGATGGTCGCCGTCTTGCCCGGGGTGCTGGACACACGGGCCAGGTTTTTGCGGCTGCACAGCTTGTTGATCAGGCTGGATTTGCCCACGTTGGACCGCCCCGAAAAACTCAACTCCGGGCGGTCGCTCTCGGGCAGCTGGCTGGAAATGCCATAGCTGGCAATAAAATCAGCTTTGTTGAAGATCATGGGGGATTCCTTTCTGTTTTGTCAGCAGACAGCCCCGGTCTGGGGCTTTTCGGCAGCAGGGGGCACGATGCTCTCGGCCGTCTTGGCCTTTTTGCGGGTGCGGCTGGCCGGAGCCTTGGCCTTTTTGGCGCTCGTCGGCTTGAGCAGCGCGGCGTTCAGCACCTGGGTCAGGTTCTGCATGGGCAGGAAGGTCAGATTCTTTTTGACCTCATCGTCCACCTCGTACAGATCCGGCTCGTTGTCCTTGGGGATCAGCACCGTCTTCATGCCCTCGCGGTAGGCTGCCATGCTCTTTTCGCGCAGGCCGCCGATGGGTAGCACGTTGCCGTGCAGGGTGATCTCGCCGGTCATGGCCACATCACCGCGCACCGGCATCCCGGACAGGCAGGACACCAGGGCGGTAGTCAGGGTAACACCGGCCGAAGGACCGTCCTTGGGCACAGCACCTTCCGGGGCGTGGATGTGCAGGTCGCACTTCTTGAGCCGCTCCGGGTCGATGCCGTATTCCAGTGCATGGACCCGCACCCAGGTGACAGCCAGCTGAGCGCTCTCCTTCATCACATCGCCCAGCGAACCGGTCACCGTGATCTTGCCGCTGCCGTTGTCGATGACCTGCACCTCAATGGGCAGGGTCTCGCCGCCCACACTGGTCCAGGCCAGACCGTTGGCGATGCCCACGGCATTGGTGCGGTTGAGAAAGTCGGGCTTGACGAAGCGGGGGCCCAGCAGATCTTCCAGCATGGAGCCGGTGACCGACACCGTCTCCGCCTCGCCGGATGCGATCTTGCGAGCGCACTTGCGCAGCACACTGGTAATGGTGCGCTCCAGATTGCGCACGCCGGCTTCGCGGGTATAGCCGTCGATGATGCCGTACAGGGCGCTCTGGCTCAGGGTGACCTTGCCGGTCAGACCGCAGGCCTTGAGCTGCTTGGGCAGCAGATGCTTGCGGGCAATGTTGTATTTTTCCACGCGGGTGTAGCTGGGCAGCTCGATGACGTCCATGCGGTCGCGCAGGGGGCCGGGAATGCTGCCCAGATCGTTGGCCGTGGTGATGAAGAGCACATGGCTCAGGTCGAACGGAATGTCCAGGAAGTGGTCGTTGAAGGTGCTGTTCTGCTCGGGGTCCAGTGCCTCCAGCAGAGCTGCCGCCGGGTCGCCCCGGAAGTCACCGGCCAGCTTGTCGATCTCGTCCAGCAGCATCAGAGGGTTCGAGCTCTTGGCGGTGATCATGGCACTGATGATCTTACCGGGCATGGCACCGATGTAGGTGCGGCGGTGGCCGCGGATCTCGGCTTCATCCCGCACGCCGCCCAGACTGATGCGCACATACTTGCGGCCCAGACTTTCGGCGATGGAACGTGCAATGCTGGTCTTACCGACGCCCGGAGGGCCGACCAGGCAGATGATCTGCGCCTTGACGTCCGGAGCCAGCTTGCGCACGGCCAGCGTTTCCAGAATGCGGTCCTTGACCTTTTTCAGGCCGTAGTGGTCGCGGTCCAGGATCTGCTGGGCACGGTTGATGTCCAGATCATCCTCGGTATAGCTGTTCCACGGCAGGTCCAGGCAGGTGTCCAGATAGGTGCGGATGACGGTGGCTTCCTGATTGGAGCCCTGCATCTTGGACAGGCGGTCCACTTCCTTGAGCAGCTTTTTCTCGCTGTCCTCGGCCAGATGCAGTGCCGTGATCTTGCGGCGGTACTCGTCGGCCTCGGCATGGGTGTCGTCCCCCTCGCCCAGCTCATCGCTGATGACGTGCAGCTGCTCGTGCAGGTAGTAGTCGCGCTGGTTCTTGTCCATGGACTCGTTGACCTTGTCCGCGATCTCCTTCTCGATCTTCATCACCTGGCACTCGCGGCGCAGCATCTCCACAAGGCGCTGCAGACGGCCCGCGAGGGTGTTCTCGTTCATCACAGCCTGCTTGTCCTCGTAGCGGAACAGCAGGTTTGCGGGCATGTACTCGCTGAGGAACTCCGGGTCGGTGCTGGACACGATGGTAAACACCACATCCTTGGCCAGACGCGGGTTCATGCCCAGATACTCGTCAAAGCTGCTCTTCAGAGCGCGCAGCAGGGCTTCGGTCTCCACGGCGTCCTCGGTCTTGCCGACACGCACCGGGGCCGGGCGCACGGAAGCCAGCAGGAAATCGCCGGTGGTGTCCAGATCGGTGAGCTTGGCGCGGTATTTGCCTTCCACCAGAACCTTGACCAGATCATCCGAGACGCGCAGCACCTGCTTGACCTCGGCCACGACGCCGTAAGCAAATAAATCCTCCTGGGTGGGGTCACTGAGCTCCATCTCCTTCTGCGCCACAAGGAACACATTGGAGTTGTTGGCCATGGCCCATTCCACGGCGGCAATACTCTTTTTTCGCGGCCCACCTCAAAATGGACCAGATTATTCGGGAATACGACCAGCCCACGCAGGGCGATGGCAGGCAGATGCAGTTCCCGGCGCTCTGCCTTGATCGTTACTTTTTCAGACATGATGCAAACACCTCCCGGCTGCCGATGGATGGTTCTGTCCGGCAGCCCTGTCAGTCTGGGGTTTTCTCATAAAATCAAAATCGTTTGTTTCTTTATTATACTGATTTCCGGTCAAAATGCAACCGTTGCCGCAGTGGCGTCGGTTATTCGCCCCGCTTTTCGCGGGTGCTGAACCCCAGCCGCCCCAGTGCCGGCAGCAGTGCCTTGAGGGTAATGGACGTCAGTGCGCCCATTACCAGGCCCAGCACCAGCATGACCGGCGCATAGTACAGTGACAGCGACGACGAGATGATAACGCCGGCCCCCAGCAGCTGCCCCACATTGTGGGCCAGTGCGCCGCAAACCGAAAGGATGAACCAGGTGGGCCGCACCGGCACCACATAGTACAGCACGGCCATGACCAGCAGCGACAACAGGCCGCCGCACAGCGAGAGGAACCCCGCCGTGAAGCCGGATACCAGAAAAACGAACAGTGCCTTGAGCACGTCCAGCACCAGCGCCTGCTTGACACCCATGAAGAACAGAGCGTACATTACCACGATGTTGGCAAGGCCCAGCTTCATGCCGGGCAGAAGGCCCGGAATGACCAGCGAGCCTTCAATGAACGAAAGCGCCATGGCCAGCGCGAACAACAGGCCCGACAGGGCGATGTGCCGCGTCTTTTCATAGCTGCGTGGATTTTTTGGCATGCGTGTGCTCCTTTACTCTTCGGCCTGGGACTGTTCGTAGCGTTCCTGCTCTTCCATGGCGGCCTCCCATGCGGCAAACAGCTCTTCCTGATGGAAACGCAGGTCGCTGAGCTCGTCGCTCTTCTGGCGCAGCAGGTCGGGGTCGTTGTACACCTCCGGGGAGTTGATCTCGTTATCCAGCTCCACCTCGCGGGCACCGCAGGCCTCCATTTCATCCTCGCAGGCCTTGATCTTTGCCCGCAGCTCGGCGCGGCGGCGGCGCTGCTCCTTGCCATAGCCTACTTTGGCTGGGCCGGCGTCCTTCTGGACCGCCGGGGCCGGGGTGCCACGGCCCATCAGGGCGTCGTAGCTGGGGTACAGCACCGCCTTGCCATCTTCCAGGTACAGGATGGGGCAGGCCAGACTGTTCATCAGGTGACGGTCGTGGGTCACCAGCAGCAGCGTGCCGGTGTAGGCCATGAGGGCCTCGGTCAGGTTCTCGCGGGTGTAGATATCCAGATGGTTCGTGGGCTCGTCCAGGAACAGCAGATTCGGCCGCTCCAGCACGATCTCCGCAAAGCGCAGGCGGGCCAGCTCACCGCCGGACAGATTCTCGCAGGGTTTGAACACCGTATCGCCCCGGAAGCCCAGCTTGGCCAGATGGCTGCGCACCTCCAGCTCGGTCATGCGGGGGTACTTGTTCCAGATCACGTCGATGACCCTGCCCTGTCCCAGACGGTTCTGCTGCTGGGCAAAAATGCTGGGCCGTGCACCGGTGCCCAGACGCACCATGCCGCCGGAGGGGCGGCGCTTGCCGTCCAGCACCTGCATCAGGGTGGATTTGCCCGCGCCGTTGGGGCCGGCGATGATCAGCCGCTGACCGCGGCACACCGTATAGGTAAAGGGCTCCAGCAGGGTGCGGTCCCCGATCTTGATGGTCAGGTTCTTGAGCATCACCAGCTCGTTCCAGGGTTCCACGTCGTACTCAAAGCGGAATTTGAGCTGGTTCGTCTCGTCCTTGGGTGCTTCGGTGATCTCCAGCTTTTCCAGCTGCCTGCGGCGGCTCTGGGCCATTTTGGTGGTGGAAGCACGCACAAGGTTGCGGTCCACATAGTCCTGCAGCTTTTCGGCCAGTGCTACGTCGGCATCGTGCTGCTTCTGGCGCAGGGCGTCAGCGGCCTCCTTCTGCGGCAGGTAAGTCGAGAAGTTGCCCTTGTAGGTGGTCATGGTCTGGAAGGAAACCTCCCAGATCTTGGTACACACTTGTCCAGGAAATAGCGGTCGTGGCTGACCACCAGCACCGCACCGGAATAGCCCTTGAGGTAATTTTCCAGCCATTCCATGGTGGCAAAGTCCAGGTGGTTCGTGGGCTCGTCCAGGATCAGCACATCCGGCTTTTCCAGCAGCAGCTTTGCCAGACGCAGCCGGGTCAGCTCACCGCCGGAAAGCACAGCAATGTTCTTTTTTTCCCAGGTGTCCTGCGCAAAGCCCATGCCAGACAGCACCTTTTTGATGTTGACGTCCATGTTGTAGCCGTCGGCGGCATCCACGATGTTCTGCAGTGCGTCGTGCTGGGCCAGCAGGTCGGTGTTGTCGGGCTGGGCTGCCATCTTGCGCTCCAAAACCTGCATCTGGGCCATGGCGTCCAGCACCGGCGCAAAGGTAGCGCGCATTTCGCCGTAGATGTCCAGCGTGGGGTCCAGTTTGGCGTTCTGTTCCAGGTAGCCCAGCGTCACGCCATGGGTCACGCTGAATTCCCCGTCATAGTCCTGATATTCTCCAGTCAGGATCTTGAGGAGCGTGGTCTTGCCCGCGCCGTTCTGGCCCACAATGCCGATACGGTCCTCCCGCTCGACACTGGCCGTCACATCGTGCAGCACGACTTTTTCGCCAAAGCTCTTTCCAAGTTTTTCTAAATGTATCAGCATTGTTTCAATCCATTCTGTTCTGCTGCGGTTCCGCAGGGGCTCAGCACTGGTGGCGGCGGTTCTTCAGTCCCACATTGGCCAGCTCGTCCTGCTCCATGACCAGCGGATAAAGTTCTTCCAGGCTGGCGATCTCGTAGGTGGGGATCACCTTGCCCGGGTTCTCGGCGTGGTTGGGGTTGAACCAACAGGTGTCCAGCCCGGCGTTTACCGCCCTGGATGTCGCTGGTCAGGCTGTCGCCCACCATCAGCACATGCTCGCGGTTCTCCACGCCCAGTGCCCGCAGGGCGGCGTCAAAGATGCGTGCACCGGGCTTCTCGCAGCCCAGCTTCTCGGAGATGAACACATCCTCCATGAAGTTGGACACGCCGCTCTCGGCCAACCGCCGGGTCTGCACCTTGTGGACGCCGTTGCTCACCACGGCCAGTGTGGCCACCTCCGACAGCTCCCGCAGCACGTCCAGCACCTCGGCGTTCATCAGGTCCGGGTGGGTGGACAGCTGCTCCAGATAATAGCGGTTCATCTCTGCGCCGTCTCCGGCGGCGTCAATGGCTTTGAGGAAGCGGCTGAACCGCTCGTTGAGCAGCTTTTCGCGGCGGATCTGGCCTTTTTCCAGCTGACGCCACAGTTCCTCATTGATGGTGCGGTAGGTCTGCACTGTTTCGGCGTCCGGCTCGATGCCGTAGTTCACCAGCGTTTCGGCCAGTGCCTTGCTCTCGGCGGCGTCAAAGTTGAGCAGCGTATTGTCCGCATCAAACAGGATGCAATAGTATTTTGCCATAATATCCCCTCATTTCCTTTTTCCGGCCCGCTTTGCAGGGCGGGCATTACAACAGGGAGAAGCCAGCCCTGCGGTGGGCAGAGCTGGCTTCTGTTCATTCCGAAATCATTTCATACGCCTGTACGTCGGTTTGTTCCGGTTTGTTTTCTGAACAGGTTGTTTGGGCGGTGCAGGGAGTGGCATTGCATTTCTGCATTTCCTCCTCCAGTGCACCGTTTTCTACAGTTTCCCAATCGGTATCGTAGTAATCCACGCTGCCGTCGGTCACATCTTCTGCACCGGGCAGGCCCGGCACCCGCGGCTCTTCCCAGAACATCGAACCGCCTCCCTTCCCCTCAGCCTATGCGGCGCAGGGGCAAAGGGTTCTGCGCTCAGGAGCGGGCTGCCGATTCTTCGGCCGTGTCATTTTCGGCTTCTGCCTTGGGAGCCGGGCTCTCAGAGGAAGCACTGCTGTGAGAGCTGCTCTCGGAACTGCTGTGGGAGGAACTGGCGGCCGCACTGCCGCTGTGCGAGGTGCTGCCGCTCCCGGCTTCCGACGAGGAACCGCTGTGAGACGAGCTGCCGCTGTGGGAGGAACTGGTGCTCTCGGCCCCGTTGGAGCTGCTGACGGATTCCTTTTCCGACGAAGAAGAGGAAGAAGAACCGGATGTACTTCCGGAGGAAGCCCCGGAAGAAGTGCTGGAAGAACCAGACGAAGAAGAGCTGCTGCCCGAAGAGCCGGAGCTGCCGGAAGAACTGCTGGAAGAGCCCGAAGAAGCTGCCGGGGCACCGGGCACCGTGATCTCCAGCGTGTTGCTGGTGACGGTGCTGCCGTTGTAGCTCACCACTGCGTAGACCTTGAAGGTAGTGCCCTGCATCTCAGCCGTAATGGGCACCGTCACGCTGGTCTGGCCTGCGGCAGAAGCAGCCTCCACACCGTTGGCATACCAGCGGATGGAATCTGCCTCCAGATACTTGCCGCTGATCTTCGCGTGGAAGGTGCAGCTGCCGCCCACTGCAGCCTTGCCGCTGCTGCTGATCTGCACCGACGCGGCAGCAAACACGGCGGTCACATCCAGATTCTGCTTGAAGTTGGCATCCGTGCGGGTCTTGTTGGTCACGCCGTCGCTCCACTTGACGAACACATAGCCCGATGCCGGGACCGCCGTGACGCTGACCGACTGGCTTGCACCGACGCTGTAGGTCAGTGTGGTCTTGCCGTTGTCATTGCCGGCGCTCAGGGTACCGCCGCCGGTCTTATCCACGCGGTAGGATGCCTGATACTGGGTGGTGTCCTCCTGCACTTCGGAAGAAGAGGAGGTCACCTCACTGCTGGACGAAGCCACAGCAGAACTGGGGTCGGGCACATATTCGGCGCGGCTGGGAATGTTGTTGGTGTCCGGGCGGCGGTCCTCGGTCTCGTAGGCATGGGTGCGCAGGTAGTTCAGCAGCACCTTCAGGCCGGAGGTCTTGAGGTGGATGTCGCCGCTCTGGTAATAGTCGGCGTTGCCGTAGCCGGTGGAATCCTTGAGGGCTTCGGCCGTGTTGAGGAACTTCAGGCCCATTTCCTCACACATGGACAGCAATGCCATATTGAAGTCGTCGATCCTGGTCTGGTCCATGTTGGGATAGTTGGAGTGGTCGGCAGGCACCGGCGGCACCGTGTTGACGATGATGTCGGTGTAGGGGTAGCTGGTCTGGATGGCCTGCACCAGCTGCTTGTAATTGCTGATGAAATCCTCCACGGCCATGCCAGTGTCGTTGGTGCCCAGCATGATGACCACACGGCGGGGCTTCATCTTGGCCACAGCTTCCGCGATGGTATAGCGGCTGCTGTCCTTTTTAAAGGTAACGATGCCCTCGTTCAGGGCAGCGCTTGTGCCAATGCCCTCCTTGGCGCAGAACTGCTGCAGGCTGATCAGGCCGTTGGCATACAGACGCACCGTGTTGGAATCGCCGATGAACAGCGTCTCACTCTGGTAGGCGTCACCCGCGTCCGCCGTCTCGGGGAGCAGTGCACTGGACTGTTCGTTGATCTGGTAATGGTCGGCGATGTTTGCATCATCCGCAGGCTGCTCGGTGCCCGGCTGCTCCGAAGAGGCAGCCGGTTCCTTGCCACGGTGGATCAGGACAAGGGTGATGCCAATGGTCAGCAGCGCCGCCAGTGCACACACAATGCACACCAGCACTGCCTGCTTCTGCATGGGCGTCAGCGACTGTTTTTCCGGTTGTGTATTCTGTCTCATAGTTTTTTCACCATTCCCTTTATTGCGCGTTGTTTCAGGCACGCTGCTCCAGCAGCTGGTCGGCAAGGTCGGCGCAGCTCTCGGCCAGCAGCACCGGGTGGAAGGGCGCAAGCTCCTCCCTGCTGCCGTAACCGTACAGCGCACCGGCAGCGTCCAGACCGCAGTCTGCTGCGCCGCGCATGTCGTCGTTGCGGTCACCGACCATCAGCACCCGCTTGCCCTGCAGCATGGGCTGGCTGAGCACATAGTGCACCACGTCGGTCTTGGTGTCGCGGCTCTCGTCCATGGACGCGCCGCCGATGAAATCAAAGAAGGGTGCAAGACCCTTTTCTTCCAGGATCGGGGTGACCACCTCGGTGGGCTTGGAAGTAGCGGTGCACAGGATCAGCCCGGCGTCCTTCAGGCGCTGCAGCATTTCCGCTGCACCGGGGTACGCGGCGCATTCGTGGCTGCCCTTCACCGCGTAGCTTTTGCGGTAGAGGCGGGTGGCCTGCTCGATCTTGTCCAGCTCGGTGAAGTGCTCGCCGAAGCTCTTGCGCAGCGGCGGGCCCAGATAGCGGCGCAGATTGACGCCGGTGACGTCCACGCCCATTTTCTGAAAGACCTCTTCCAATGTATGGAGAATGCCGGGAGCGGAATCGATCAGGGTCCCGTCCACGTCAAACAGGATGGCATCGTAATGCAGCAATTGCGGTTTCCTCACTTTCATGGTGATACAGTCTATAGTATAGCACAGATTGACCGCCTCAGCAATTCCAACAAATGCATTTTTCCGGTTTTTATGCAAACTTTCCGTGAAGAGACGGTAAACAAAATGCCCGCCCGGCACCCGGGCAGGCAGAGGGCCTTACTGGTCAGCAGAACAGCCGCTGCCGGAAGGCGGATAGTAGAGGTTGTTGGAGATGAACTCCAGCTTATCCTTGAGCACGAGCTCCAGGTTGGCCACGGCGTGCACCATGTTGGTTGCCGAGTCGTTGACCTCCAGCAGCTTGCACAGGTCCAGCCCATCCAGGCCCATGGCCACCTTCATCTTCTGGCTTTCGGCGCACAGAATGTGGCTGAGGGCCGTTTCCTGCAGGGCGATGCTCTCCATTAGGTCGATCACAGCCTGGTCCAGCGTGACCTTGGGCATCTCCGGGCACTGGGAGCGGGTACAGGTTTCAGCAGACATAGAATACCATCCTTTCCGGTCGAGAGGGTTTGCACGCCCCATCCTATGCCCTGCCGTGTGGCGGCGTTACTGCTTTTTCGCGCACGCGCACCTTTTCAATGGTCTGCCGGTAGCCGCCGGTGCCGTACTGGATGCAGCGGTTGATGCGGCTGATGGTGGCAGTGCTGATCTCCACCGTTTTTACGATCTGCTCGTAGGTGCTGCCGTCCAGCAGCAGCTTTGCTGCCTCCAGACGCTGCGCCATGTCCGAGATCTCCTTGACGGTACACAGATCCTCGAAGAAATCGTAGCATTCTTCCCGCGTTTCCAGGCTGAGGATCGCGTCGAACAGCGCGTCCGATGGTTTCGTTTCTTCTGGGATTTTTCTCGGCCATAACAGTTCTCCTTCTTCTAACAGATCACATCAAAGCAGGGTCGGTTCATCGTGTTATTACTTTAGCACTTCAAAGTGTGAAAGTCAAGACCTGTGGGTGATGGTTTTCAATTAAATGCACTATTCAGTTTTATTCTCTTCACATATGAAAGAAAAATCACCTAAAATTATTCCCAGAAAATGGTCGAATTGGCGCATCCTCCGAACTTGTTACAAAAATATTGACAATTGATGAAAACTGCCCTAAAGTAAGACACAATCATTCGGCAAATGCAAGACCAACAGGACATGATCATTTGCAGCACCCTCTTTCAGCGAGCCGCTTCTCGGGTGAAAAAGGCGGCAGTCAGGAGCAGAGGACCCTCGCCTGCGAGCAGCCTGTGTGAACCGGGTTTTGTGCCCCCAGAGTAATGCAACGCCGTCCAGCCCCGTTACCGGGCAGTATGGTCAGAATGCCATGCGTGGGAGAGTGGCTGTCCTACAGACAGCAAGCGAAGTGGTACCGCGGAGCAATGCATCTGCATTGTGCAGGGGGTGTGTGAGCCTTCGTCTTCGGGAAAGATCTTCCGCCATCGGTCATGTTCCGATGGACGAGGGCTTTTTTACACTCCGGGCAATGCTTTGCCGGACGGCAGCCTAACGTTCCCGGTTTGTTGCATGGAAAAAAAAAAAGGAAAGAGGTAAAAACTATGAATACGCTGGTCATCGTATTGATCGCAGCGGTGTGCCTGTTTGGCGCTTATGTGCTTTACGGCCGCTGGCTAGCTAACAAGTGGGGCATCGACCCTGCAGCCAAGACCCCGGCTGTTGTCCATGAGGATGGCCGGGACTATGTACCCACCAACGGCTGGACGGTGTTCAGCCATCAGTTCAGTTCCATTGCCGGTGCCGGCCCTGTGACCGGCGCCATTCAGGCCGCTGCCTTCGGCTGGCTGCCCGTGCTGCTGTGGGTGCTGCTGGGCGGCATCTTCTTCGGCGCCGTGACCGACTTCGGTGCCCTGTATGCTTCCGTTAAGAACGACGGCAAGAGCATGGGTATGCTGATCGAAAAGTACATCGGCAAGACCGGCCGCAAGCTGTTCCTGCTGTTCTGCTGGCTGTTCTGCGGCATCGTCATTGCTGCTTTCGCAGACATGGTTGCCGGCACCTTCAACGCCTTCGGCGCCGACGGCGCACAGGTCGAGGCTGCCAAGACCAACGGTGCGGCGGGCATGGTGTCCATCATGTTCATGGTGTTCGCCGTGATGTTCGGCCTGATCCAGAAAAAGTACAGCTTCTCCGGCTGGAAGGAAGCCGTTCTCAGTATCGTATTCATCATCCTGTCCTTCGTGGTTGGCGCAAACCTGCTCCTCATCCTGGGCAAGGCTGCATGGAGCTACATCACCTTCGTTTACATCTTCTTCGCTGCCGTGCTGCCCATGTGGCTGCTCAAGCAGCCCCGTGACCACATGACCACCTTTATGTTCGTGGCCATGATCGTGGGCGCTGTGGTTGGCCTGCTGGTTGCACACCCCCACGATGAACCTGCCCGTGTTCACCGGCTTCACCAATGAAAAGCTGGGAACCATGTTCCCCATCCTGTTCGTCACCGTGGCCTGCGGCGCGGTGTCCGGATTCCACAGTCTGGTGTCTTCCGGCACCTCCTCCAAGACTGTTGAAAACGAGAAGGATATGCTGAAGGTCGGTTACGGCGCCATGGTTCTGGAGAGCCTGCTGGCTGTCATCGCCCTGTGCGTGGCAGGCGCAGCCGCTGCCGCGGACGGTACTCCTGCCGAAGGCACCCCCTTCCAGATCTTCAGCAGCGGTGTGGCCGGCTTCTTTGAGATGTTCGGCGTGCCTGTGTACACGGCCACCGTGTTCATGACCATGTGCGTTTCCGCTCTGGCCCTGACCAGTCTGGACGCCGTGGCCCGCATCGCCCGTATGAGCTTCCAGGAGCTGTTCAGCGTGGATGACATGGAGCACGCCGAGGGCTGGCGCAAGCTGTTCTGCAACGTCTACTTCTCCACCATCATCACTCTGGTGTTCGGCTTCATGCTGACCAAGATCGGCTATGCAAACATCTGGCCGCTGTTCGGTTCTGCGAATCAGCTGCTCTCCGCCCTGGTACTTGTAACGCTGTGCGTGTTCCTGAAGGTTACAGGCCGCAGCAACAAGATGCTGTTCCCTCCGCTGGTAATCATGCTTTGCGTTACCTTCACCGCTCTGGTGCAGCGCCTGATCGCCATGGTCAAGGCCATCAGCACCGCCGCTTCTGTGACCATCCCCGCTGGCGAGACCACTTGGGGCGCCGTGTTCATCGCCAACGGCCTGCAGCTCATCCTGGCTGTTCTGCTGATCGTTCTGGGTCTGAACATTGTGTTCCACTCCTTCTCTGCTTACAAAAAGGCTGAGCACAACAGCGAAGCAAAGGTCTGATTTAATCCCACCATTCACAATCCTGTTTTCAATAAACAAAACGCCGCTGACGATACACAAAGCCGTCAGCGGCGTTTTTGTTGTGGAAGCGTATTTCATATTGTAAGCCCGGAAAATCTGCGGATCTTCCGGGCTTACGTTTTCCAGGCTAGAGAAAAGAGAAGCTGCTTATTATATGCCAGCCTTGCAGGGCGGCAAGCTGGGTCTCGGTATGGAACCAATGCTCCCCGCCCTCCAGAATGGTCAGGTGCGCCCCGGTCTGCTGTCGGAACTGCTCCATGGCGGTGTGCCCGGTAAGGGGGTCTGTATCGGCATAGAGCACCTGTGTGGGCACTTTCCAGTGCAAGGGGTGTTCCCTTACCCAGCACAGATACGGCCACGAAAGCGTTTCTCCCATCTCCGTGGGGATCTCCCCTGCCGCCGTGCGCAGCTGCGCCTCCGTTACCCCTGCCTGCTGCATCAGGTCAAGGATCAGCTTTTCCATATCCACGATCGGGGAGACAAGCAGCGCCTTTTCCGGCTGCTGCGTTTGCAACGCCTGCATAGCCAACCACGCACCGATGCTGACCCCATAGAGCCGAATATGTGGCCAGACCGGCTGCATCCGGGCATAGACCGTTTGCAGTTCCCGGGTGACCACCCACGGCACCAGCTTTTCCGGGTTGTCTTTCCGGGCGCCGTGCTCCGGCAGGTCGACAGCCAGCACCTGCCAGCCTGCCGGGCAGGCTGTGCGGGCAAAGCGGGCGGCCTCGGCTGCGCTGCCGTTTTTCCCGTGGACATAAAGATACACCTTGCGGCTGCGCTCGCCGTACAGGGCAGCCGGAATGCCTGCAACCTCAAGCTTGATTTTTTCCATAACGGCTTCCTCCTGTTTTAGGGCATTTCGTGCCCTGTTTTCTCTATGATAGCACAAGCAGCCGACAAACACAAACAGGAAAAAGAGCCAATTCTAACACGATTTCGAATACTCTCCGCGGCGGGATTACCCCCTCAGTCTGCTATCTGCGTTCGCAGCCAGCTCCCCCAAGGGGACGCCTTAACTCCCTCTCGTGAACAAAAAAGAGCCACCGCACAGCCTTATGCGATGGCTCTTGGGGATAGTATTTCAGGTTTTGCTTAGCCGAAGATGTTGATCAGGATACCAGCAGCAACGGCAGAACCGATAACGCCGGCCACGTTGGGGCCCATGGCGTGCATCAGCAGGAAGTTGGGGGGGTTCTCACTCTGGCCGACCTTCTGGGAAACGCGAGCGGCCATAGGCACGGCGGAAACGCCGGCAGAACCGATCAGGGGTTCACCTGACCGCCGGTCAGCTTGTACATGACCTTGCCGCACAGCACACCGGCTGCGGTGCCGAAGGAGAAGGCGATCAGACCCAGCACGATGATAAACAGGGTGCGGGTGTTCAGGAAGGTGTTTGCGCTGGTGGTGCAGCCAACCGACAGGCCCAGGAAAATGGTGATGATGTTCATCAGCTCATTACCGGCAGTCTTTTGGATACGATCCACCACGCCGCACTCCTTCATCAGGTTGCCCAGCATCAGCATACCGACCAGAACGGCGGCATCAGGCACGATGAGGGAAACAATGATAGCGACCATGATGGGGAAGATGACCCTCTCGGTCTTGGAGACGGTGCGCAGCTGCTTCATGACCACAGAGCGCTCCTTGGAGGTGGTCAACGCCTTCATGATGGGCGGCTGGATGACGGGCACCAGTGCCATGTAGCTGTACGCTGCCACGGCAATGCTGCCCAGCAGCTCAGGTGCCAGACGGGAGGTAACGAAGATAGCGGTGGGGCCGTCGGCACCGCCGATGATGGAGATGGCAGCGGACTGCTTCTGGGTGAAGTCTACCAGACCGGTAGCGGCCAGCAGACGAGCGCCCATGTAAGTACCAAAGATACCAAACTGTGCGGCAGCGCCCAGCAGCAGGCTCTTGGGGTTGGAGATCAGGGGGGCAAAGTCGGTCATGGTGCCGATGCCGAGGAAGATCAGCGGCGGGTAGATGCCCAGCTTGACGCCCATGTAGAGCATATCGGCCAGACCGCCGTTGTTCAGGATCTCGACCCACATGGGGTGCTCCAGACCATCACCGACGAAGTACTGCATGTGGATGATGCCGCTGCCGGGGAGGTTGGCAAGGATCATGCCAAAGGCCATGGGTAGCAGGATCAGAGGTTCGAACTCCTTGACGATGGCGAGGTACAGCAAAAAGCAGCCCACGCAGATCATCACGGCGTACAGCCAGCCGCCGGGCTGGCCAAACTGTGCAAAGCCGGAACTTTGGAAAATACCGACCAGAGTATCAATAAACTGTGTCATGCTCTTCCTCCTGTGTTAAAACGGGGCCGTGGTGTCGTTCACGCCGGCCTTGCCCCAGCCATTTTTGCCACGACGCACTGCCTTAAGGGTGTACTTGCCGTTGCCCATTGCATGGATAGCAGCCATAATAGCGGCCACCACATCACCGGGGATGCCTTCCTCTACCTGAGGAGCGGGCGCAGCCTGCTGTACCGGAGCGGCAGCGGGCTTTGCGGCGGGTGCCTGCGCAGCAGTCTTGGCGGCCTTCTTCTTGGCATTCATCGAGTCGAAGATCTTGCCCTCCAGCGTGATGATAGCCATCAGCAGCACGAGGATCAGGAACACCAGCACGATACCAGTAATGGTAACGACCACATCGAAACCTAAGTCCATGGTTTTTCCTCCTGTTTGTTGGATACTGCAAGCGATACAACATCGTCAGCAGAAAATCAATTTGGGTATAGTATACCGTATTTTGCCATTCATTTCAACAAAAATTAACAAATTTTATTTTTTTGCTGCTTTGTGATATGACATGGACAAAACGAGCCTGACTTAGCGGCGGCCGATGCGCGGGGTAGCGTCCGTAAAGCCGGTTTCCAGCTTATCACCGAGGGAAAGGCTCTGTGCCGTACCCAGTGCAACACAGTTCACGGGGTCCGGCGAGACCGTCACTTCCACCTTCAGTTCCTGACTCAGATATTCGGTCAGGCCGTGCAGCTGGGCACCGCCGCCGGTCAGCATAACACCGTTGCGGTAGATATCGCCTGCCAGCTCCGGCGGGGTCTTTTCCAGCACCTGATGGGCTGCGGTGCCGATCTGCTCGCTGAGCATCATCACCGGCTCGTACAGGTCGTCGGTAGAAACGGTCACGCGCACCGGCAGACCGGTGAGCAGGCTGCGGCCCTTGATCTCCATGCTCTCGTGGAAATCGGTCTTTTGGGGGCAGCAGGCAACGTGCTTTTTCAGTTCCTCGGCGGTGCGCTGGCCGATGGCGATGCTGTATTTGTTGCGGACGTGCTTGAGGATCTCCTCATCGTAGTGGTTGCCGGCCACGCGCACACTGGTGGCCTTGACCTTGCCGCCAAGGCTCAGCACCGCGATATCCGTGGTGCCGCCGCCGATATCAATGATCATGCGGCCGTCCGGCAGGGTGATGTCGATGCCGGAGCCGAGGGCTGCGGCGATAGGCTCGTCGATCAGGTACACCTGACGGGCACCGGCTGCCACCACAGCCTCTACCACGGCATCGCTCTCAATGCCGGTAATAGCGGCGGGCACGCACACTGCCACCCGGGGCTTGACCATGTGGGAGCTGTATACCTGCTTGACAAAGCGGCAGATCAGCTCCCGGGTCATGGTGTGGTCGCTGATGACGCCGTCCTTCAGCGGGAAGATGGCGGAGATATAGTTGGGCGTGCGTCCCACCATAGCCAGTGCCTTGTCGCCGGCTTCCAGCACGGTGTTCTTGCGGGTATCCATTGCCACAACGCTGGGCTGGTTGAGCACCACGCCCTTGCCCTCCTGCGCGATGATGATGGTAGTAGTACCAAGGTCGATGCCGATATCATTCTGTGCCATAATTGCCTGAATCCTTTCTCTGCGTTCCTCTATCATGTATGTAACGCCCGCAGCTGCGGGCAAAAAAACAAAGACTGCTTTAGTATAACATAGTTGCGGCAAAAAGTATACAAGCTTTGCCGCTGTTCTGCGCGGTTTTATCAGGAGCTCTTCCCTTCTGTGCTGAGCTGCTCCGGCGGCTGTCCAGCCTGCAGCAGGGCGCACAGGCCGCTGTAACGCAGGTTCTGCCGGATGTTGCTCATCATGCTGTTCACCACGTCCCTGCGGCCCGCCACAACGCACAATTTGCGTGCGGGTAACGCCGGTGTAGAACAGGTTGCGGTAGCACAGCCTTGGCGGCACCTGCGCCACCGGCAGGATCACCGCCGGGAATTCGCTGCCCTGACTTTTGTGCACCGTGATGGCGTAGGCGATCTCCAGTTCGTTCAGGTTTTCCGCCGGGTAGAGCAGCCGCCGGTCGTCCATGCGCACCACCATGGAGCGCTCCCGCACGTTGATGCTTTCCACAATGCCGATATCGCCGTTGTAGGCACCCACGCCCTGCTCACCGCCGATGCGGTTCCAGACGATCTCGTAGTTGTTGCGCACCTGCATCACCTTGTCCCCTACCCGGAACACCCGGGCGGCGCTTTGCAGCTGGGGCTTGCCCTTCTGGGGCGGGTTGAGTAGGTTTTGCAGTTCCACGTTCAGTGCCTGTGTGCCGGTGGGGCCAAGCTTTGTGGGGCACAGCACCTGAATATCCCGGATGGGGTCAAAACCGTAGCTCCGGGGCAGCCGGGTGGTGACAAGGTCGCACACCAGACGCTGGGCGGCCTCGCCGTCGGACTCCAAAAAAAGAAGTCATCGGTCTTGCTGCCCTTTTGCAGCGGCTCGCCGGAGATGATGTGGTGGGCGTTTTCCACGATGAGGCTGCGCTTTGCCTGCCGGAAGATCTCGTTCAGGCAGACGGTGGGCACGCAGCCGGAGCGGATGACCTCGCTGAGGATGTTGTTCGAACCTACACTGGGCAGTTGGTCGGCATCGACTACCATAGTAATACGGCAGGTGTAGCGCAGCGCTGCAAGGAGCGCCTGAAACAGCTTGACGTCCACCATGCTCATCTCGTCCAGAATGACCACGTCACACTTGAGCAGGTTTTTGTCGTTATGGATAAAGCTGACCACGCCGCCGGTGTAGTCCACCTCCAGCAGGCGGTGGATGGTGCTGGCCTTGCGTCCGGTCAGTTCGCTGAGACGCTTGGCGGCACGGCCGGTGGGCGCGCACAGGGCTACCCGCTCGGCCTGATTTTCCAGCAGCTGCAAAATGGCGTTGACCGTAGTGGTCTTGCCCGTGCCGGGGCCGCCGGTGAGCACAAGGCAGTTCTCAGTCATAGCCTTGCGGATGGCTTCCCTTTGCAGGGGGGCGTAGGCAAAGCCCTGTGTCAGCTCCAAGATCTGGATGTTTTTATCCAGATCCCGGGCCGTGTTCTTGCCGCGCTTTGCCAGCAGATTCAGCCGGTCGGCAATGTCCTGCTCTGCAGCCAGCAGATCTGGCAGGTAGATATAGGGCACGGCATCGAACATTTTTACACACAGTTCTTCCGTTTCGATGCAGTGATCCAGCGCACGCGCCAGCTTTTCCGGCGGCTGGTGGATAAAGTTGGAGGCAGTTGCCAGCAGCTGTGCCCGGGGCAGACAGGTGTGGCCGTTGCCCGCATTGTGGCGCAAAGTGCGCAGCAGGGCAGCTTCCAGCCGCTGGGCGCAGTCCCCTTCCATGTGGTAATACTGGGCGATACTGTCCGCGTGGCGGAAGTCCAGCTGCAGCGGCTCCCCGCACAGCAGATAGGGGTTTGACGCAATGGCCTGCATCGCCCCCACGCCAAAGGCTTTGAACACCTCCATGGCCTTGCGTGGGCTGATCTCGAACTGCGCCAGATAGGCGATGAGCTCCCGCATACCGAACATCCGCTTGAACTCCTGCTGGATGCGGTCGGCTTTATCCGGCGAGATGCCGGGGATCCCGTCAGCCGGGCGGGGTCGTTGGCGATGACCTCCAGCGCTTCAGCCCCGAACATATCAATGATCTTATCCGCAGTCCTTGCGCCGATATACGGCAAGGAGCGGCTGGCCAGAAAGGCATACACCGCTTCCAGATCCTTGGGCATATCGGTTTCGCATTCCTGCGCGTGGAACTGGCGGCCATAGGTGGCGTGGTTTTCGTATCGGCCGCGGCAGATGACGCTTTCCCCTGCGTGCAGCTCGCCTACGATGCCGCAGACCACCGTGAGTACCCCGCCGCCGGAGATTTCGAACACCACATAGCCGTTATCCTCGTTCTCGTAGATGATATCCTCCACGACGCCTTCAATCTGTTCCAACTGCTCGTCCACCAGCTCCACCTCCTTTTGCACAGATATTATAAGTATAGCCCTTTTGGCGGGATTTGTAAATTGTAGAATCCGTAAAATACCCCGGCGGCTCTCGCCTTTTTCCGGCAGTTGTGCTATACTGGGCGCAAACATTATGTCACGAAATGAGGAGCAACAATGGAGATCATCATTCATCAGGCCATTCTGCACGTTCTGGATACCACCATGGATGCGCCGGTGCTCAGCGGCGGGCCCATGGAGCTGACCGCCGAAAAAACGCCTACCTGCAAAATCACATTGAAAAGCTGCTGGCCAGCGACGATATCCGCCAGTGCCGCCCGCTGCCGGACTCGGCCTTTAAAAATGAGCTGGAGCACAATCAGGACTTTGTGGATCTTTCCTGCCGCATTGCCGGGGTGCTGTTCGACTATATGCACGCCCACACCACCATTCCCGGGGCAGACCTTGCCGTGGTGGATTTTACCCGGGACGGTGCGCCGTGGCTGGGCATCCTGAAGTTGAACTATAAAAACGGTTACACCCACTATACCGAAACCGTAGAGGGCGCCCCGGTGAATTCCATCATCCAGCAGCGCGCCTGCCTGCCTACCCAGAGCGGCAAGGTAGAGGAGGGCGCACTGGTTGACCTGACCGATTACTCCATGCGTCTGCTGGAAAAGAAGTATGATATTGACGGTCACAAGGAGTTTTACCTTTCCACCGTGGTGTTCCAGTACACCACCACTCAGCCGGAAAAGAAAAAAGCTGCAGGCCATTCAGGAAGCCGCCGTGCAGGCTGTGCAGGAGAACTACGCCGAAACGCCCCATGTGGAGGCACAGGTGGCCATGATGATTGCCAATCAGGCTGCCGACAACGACAATCAGGTGTCCATCCAGCAGGTGCGCCAGCAATTGGAAGAGGAATATCCTCTTGCCGCCGTGCCCTTTGACGATTATGTAGAAAAAGAGCGACATCATTGAAAGCGCCGCCCAGCCGGTGACCGTGACCCCTGCCCGCATCCGCCGGATGGAAAGCCGCAGCCTGCGCACCGCCAACGGCATTGAGGTAAAGATCCCCACCGAGCTATTGAACGCCGAATCGGAGGTAGAGTTCCTGCACGCCGATGACGGCAGCATTTCCCTGCTGATCAAAAATGTCATTTTGTAAGCTTTAACTGCAAAAATCTTGCAAAGCCCTGCGTTCAGCTTTGCTATCCGCAGGGTTTTGTGCTATACCTGTGTTGTATCTTTCGTGGTATATGCGTTATGGCCTAGAGGAGGAGAATTTTATGGAACTGGCTCTCATCACCGCGCAGCAGGTCGCGGTCTTGTTCCTGCTGATCGGCACAGGCATGGTGGCGGTCAAAACCGGCGTGCTCAAGCTGGAAAACAAGCAGGCGCTTTCCAATCTGCTGGTGTACATCATTGTGCCGGCCATGGTGGTAAACTCTTACCGCATGGAGTTCAGCGCCCAGATCTTGCACAATCTGCTGGCGGCTTTCGGCATGAGCGTCCTGTCCGTGCTGCTGGGCACTGTGATCACTCTGCTGCTCACGGCACGCAAGACTGGCAGCAGGATGCCCATTTTCCGGTTCGCCTGCATTTTTTCCAACGCAGCATACATGGGCTTCCCGCTTATTTCGGCGCTGTTCGGCTCCGAAGGTCTTTTTATATGCCAGTGCCTATGTTACCGTGTTCAACATTCTGCTGTGGACGCTGGGCTACGGTCTTGTCAGCGGCGGCTCCAGTGTAAAAAGAGGTTGCCCGCAGTCTGGTGCGCACCCCGGTACTGTATGCCATTGTGGTGGGGCTGGGCATCTATCTGCTGCAGATCCCGCTTCCCACCCTGATCACTCAGCCACTGGAACTGTTGGCCGGAGTGAACACCCCGCTGTCCATGCTCATTACCGGGATGCTGATTGCCGCCGGTGATGTGCGCAGCATCGTGACCGACAAGCACATCTGGAAGCTTGCCTCCGTGCGTATGCTGCTGATCCCGGCGGCTACGCTGGCGCTATTCGGGGTGCTGGGCTTCCACGGCACTGCTGCACAGGTGGTCACGCTGCTGGAGTGCTGCCCCGCCGCTGCCATCACCTCGGTATTTGCGGTGCAGTTTGGCCACGACGAGCATTTTGCCGCCGGCAGCGTGGTGCTGACTACCCTGCTCAGCATCGTTACCCTGCCGCTTTGTGCGCTGATCATCACCATGGTGATGTAAGACGCTGTGCGGTAGTGCTGCCATATTTGCTGCCATATTTATATTGTAAGAAGAGCCGCCGTGCCTCGTGTTGTACGGCGGCTCTTTGCTTTTGCAAGCGGAGAGCATTTTCAACCATTGCTACACAAAACAAAAAAGCCATCGCTTTTGCATTTCTGCATCAACGATGGCTTCGTATTGGAGCGGCCGACGAGGCTCGAACTCGCTACCTCCACCTTGGCAAGGTGGCGCTCTACCAGATGAGCTACGGCCGCATATCCGGTGCATTTATCCCTGCACCCTCCCGAGCGATTCTTGCGAATTTCGGGGTCCCCGCGAAAGCTTGCAAAGCAAGATTTTGTGTGGAAAAGGAGAAAGTCTTACACGACTTTCGACGTGGTGCCTCCGATCGGAATCGAACCAATGACACGGGGATTTTCAGTCCCCTGCTCTACCGACTGAGCTACAGAGGCAAATACGACCCGGATCGGGCTCGAACCGACGACCCCCAGCGTGACAGGCTGGTGCTCTAACCAACTGAGCTACCGGGCCATATGGTGGAAGTTAACGGGCTCGAACCGCTGACCCTCTGCTTGTAAGGCAGATGCTCTCCCAGCTGAGCTAAACTTCCACATATGGAGCGGCCGACGAGGCTCGAACTCGCTACCTCCACCTTGGCAAGGTGGCGCTCTACCAGATGAGCTACGGCCGCACATTCCATTTGTTTTTGCCGGTCTGTTGTCCGGCGACGTTGGTTATTATACCGCACACTCCGGCAGTTGTCAACCACAAAATTACATTTTTTGAAAAAAGAATGTCTTTTAACTCTGGTACGTTCTTTTTATTTTTGTGTGCAGCACCACATCCCCCCCCTTTTCGCCTCGTTTCGCACGGCTGTGTGCACGGGCAAAATACAGTTGCTTTCTATTTCACAAACTATTATAATAAAGAGGACGCTTTGTCAAACGGAAAATGCACCCGCGCGGATGCAGCTTCCATTTATAGAAAAGAAAAAGGAATTGCCAGCAAAAAGGAGCTAACGCAATGTATAAGATCACTGAAAAGGTCGCGCTGAACCCCACCGTGACAAAGATGGTCATCGAAGCCCCGCTGATCGCCAAAAAAGGCAAAGCCGGGTCAGTTCATCATTGTACGTCCGTTTGAGGACAGTGAGCGTATCCCCCTGACCGTGGCCGGTTACGACCGCGAAAAAGGGCACTGTGGATATTATTTTCCAGATCGTAGGCGGTACCACCATGGAACTGAACAGCCTGAACGCAGGCGATTGTGTCCACGACTTTGTAGGCCCGCTGGGCCGCGCCACCGAGACCGAGGGTCTGAAGAAGGTGTGCGTTGTGGGCGGCGGCGTAGGCTGCGCCATTGCACTGCCCATTGCCAAGGAACTGCACGATCAGGGCTGTGTGGTGCACAGCGTGGTCGGCTTCCGCAATAAGGATCTGCTGATCCTTGAGGACGAGTTCAACGCCTGCAGCGACGAGCTGCGCATTATGACCGACGACGGCAGCTACGGCACCAAGGGCGTGGTCACCGCTGCGCTGGACGAGCTGGTGGCTGCCGGCAACCAGTACGATCTGGTCATCACCATCGGCCCGCTAATCATGATGAAGTTTGTGGTCAAGACCTGCCAGAAGCACGGCCTGAAGAGCATCGTTTCCATGAACCCCATCATGATCGACGGCACCGGTATGTGCGGCGGCTGCCGCCTGACCGTGGGCGGTCAGACCAAGTTTGCCTGCGTGGATGGCCCCGACTTTGACGGCGATCTGGTGGATTTTGACGAAGCAATGGCACGCGGCACCATGTACCGCCCGTTTGAGGCACACGCCCGTGAGGCAGCCTGCAACCTGTTCAAGACTCAGGAGGGAATGTAAAATGGCTTTCAATATGGACCCCAAAAAGTGCCCCATGCCCACGCAGGACCCCAACGTCCGCAACAAGAACTTTAAGGAAGTGGCTCTGGGCTACACCGCCGAGATGGCTGTGAACGAAGCCAAACGCTGCATCGGCTGCAAGAACAAGCCCCCTGCCAGTCCGGCTGCCCCGTGGGTATCGACATCCCGGAGTTTATCGCTCACGTTGCAGAGGGCGACTTTGAAGCCGCCTATCAGGTGATCAACCGCTCCTCTTCCCTGCCTGCCGTCTGCGGCCGTGTCTGCCCGCAGGAGAGCCAGTGCGAGGGCAAGTGCACCCGCGGCATCAAGAACGAGCCGGTGGCTATTGGCCGTCTGGAACGCTTTGTGGCCGACTGGCACCGCGAGAACGTGCACACCACACCCATCGTGCCTGAGTGGAACGGCCATAAGGTGGCGATCATCGGCGCAGGCCCTGCCGGCCTGACCGCTGCCGGTGATCTGGCAAAGCTGGGCTACAAGGTGACCGTTTACGAGGCTCTGCACGTTGCAGGCGGTGTGCTGATGTACGGCATCCCCGAGTTCCGTCTGCCCAAGGCCATCGTCCAGCAGGAGATCGACGGCCTGAAGAAGATGGGCGTGGATTTTGAGTGCAACATGGTCATCGGCAAGGTGCTGACCATTGACGAGCTGATGGGCGAGTACGGCTACGAGGCCGTGTTCGTAGGCTCCGGCGCCGGTCTGCCCCGCTTTTTATGAACATCCCCGGCGAGAGCCTGAAGGGCGTGTATTCCGCCAACGAATTCCTGACCCGCTCCAACCTGATGAAGGCTTACCTGCCCACCAGCAAGACCCCCATCCGTACCGGCAAGAAGGTCGCTGTTGTCGGCGGCGGCAACGTGGCCATGGACGCTGCACGCTGCGCCAAGCGGCTGGGCGCCGAGAGCGTCTATGTGGTCTACCGCCGCGGCATGGAGGAGCTCCCCGCCCGTAAGGAAGAGGTGGAGCACGCTGAGGAAGAGGGCATCATCTTCAAGACCCTGTGCAACCCCGTTGCCATCCACCCGGACGAGGACGGCTTTGTGCACTCCATGACCTGCATTAAGATGGAGCTGGGTGAGCCTGACGCCTCTGGCCGCCGCCGTCCCATTGAAAAGCAGGGCAGCGAGTTCGAGCTAGAGGTGGATACCGTGATCATGAGCAGGGGCACCAGCCCCAACCCGCTGATCCGTTCCACCACTCCGGGCTTGAGACCAACAAGCACGGCTGCATCGTGACCGAGGGCGACGAGGGCAAGACCAGCCGTGACGGTGTGTACGCCGGCGGCGACGCCGTGACCGGCGCTGCTACCGTCATCAAGGCCATGGGTGCCGGTAAGGCAGCTGCAAAGGCCATGGACGAATACATCCGCAACAAGTAACAAATAGCAATAAGGGCGCTGCACATTTACCGTGCAGCGCCCTTTTTCAGCGCAGATCTTGTTATGAACAGAGTAGGCCCGGAAAGTCTGCGGACTTTCCGGGCCTACATTTTCACGGGATGGACACTGCCGAAAACGGCATCTGTTTTAATGTACGCCAGCCAGTTCCTTTACGGGGCGGCCGGTGCGGGTCATTTCAATCTTGCGGGATTTATCGTAGCAGTAACGGATGATGGCCTGCCGCCGCACAATGCCGATGAAAATGCCCCGGTCATCCACCACCGGGACGAAGTTCTGGCTCATGGCAGCTTCTACCAGTTCATCCATGCTGGTGGTCACCGTGACGGCCTTGTAGTCCCGCTTATGCGCAAACTCTGAGATGGGGATGTCCTCGGCGGCTTCCAGATCCAGACCATGGTATTTTTTCAGTCCCCACAGGATATCGCCTTCGGTCAGCGTGCCCACATATTCGCCCTTGCGGTTCAGCACCGGAATGGAGGCGTAGCGGTTGTTTTCCCACTTTTCCAACGTCTGCCGGAGGGTAAAGTCATCGTAAACGTACATCAGATCCTGCTTTGGGGAAAGAAAAAGAGAATGTTCATGCCAACAACTCCTATCGCATTTTTTTTGCAGGCAATACCTGTTGGAACGGTCTGCCTGCGCTATGTAATGTGCCGTGCGTCCGGCGTATTCCGGGAAGTATCATGGGAAAAAGGGGACTGGCAGCCCCTTTTTCTTCTTTGTTTCTATTTTAGCACTTTTTCATAGACAAAGAAAGCCAGGCAAGGAAGCTTTTATAATTTATTCACAGATTGTTTTTCTTTATTTGTCATACTTTCCGTTTTGATGGGTTCTGCACAGCCTGCCTTCAGCATACCACGCCCGCTGCGCAAAGCAGCGCGAGGGCTGTCGAGGGCAGTTCTCCCTTTTTCTTTACAAAATGATGCAAAAAGAAGCGCAAAAAGCAGTAAATCCAACAATTTGAACTGTACAACCACGGTGCAAAGTTGTATAATAGGGTGGGTGTTTATCTGAGGCAAGCTTTGTTTTGCACAGCCAACGCCCCCGACCCTTGCGTGTATTTTTATGAAAAATAACATAAAGGAGCAGAGCGACTATGATCACTTCCCGTTTCCCGCTTGGGAATGTCAGCTTTACTGATGGGTATTTTTCCACCCTAGTGGGTGAAGCCACCAAACAGTGCTACGGCGTTGCTGCCATGGCTCCCCGTGATATGACTGACGCTGTGAAAAGCATGGTATACGGTTCCGATTACCCGGAAAAGGGTGTGCGCGTGACCCAGCAGAATGGGCGTCTGGTCATCGAACTGCACATTGCCGTCAGCTACGGTCTGAACATTTCCACCGCCGCCCGCAGCATCTCCCAACGCGTCAAGGACGAGGTGGAGCAGGCCACCGGGCTGAAGGTCGCCCGCGTGGTGGTGTCCGTGGATGACGTCATCGCCTGATTTGTCTGCAAACCCGAGCCGGGATTTTCCGGCCAGTTACTAAGGAGTAAGAACAATGATTTCTGGTAAGATCCTGCGCGACGCCATCATTTCCGGCGCCAACAACATCAACAACCAGCGTTCCCGCGTGGACGAGCTGAACGTTTTCCCCGTGCCGGATGGCGACACCGGCACCAACATGGGCATGACCGTGGGCGCTGCCGTGCGTGAGCTGGAAGCTCTGGACGACAGCTGCACCGTGGGCGAAGCTGCCAAGACTGCTGCTTCTGCCATGCTGCGCGGTGCGCGCGGCAACTCCGGCGTTATCACCAGCCTGCTGTTCCGCGGCTTCTCTAAGGCTTTGGAGGGCAAAAAAAGAGGCTGACGCTGCCGATATCGTGGCTGCCCTGCAGAAGGGCGTGGAAGGCGCCTACAAGGCCGTGATGAAGCCCACCGAGGGCACCATCCTCACCGTGGCACGCGTTGCTTCCGAGGAAGCCGCTGCCAGTGATGCCGCCGATGTTCCCGCCCTGTGGGACGTGGTGCTGACTGCCGGCCAGAAGGCACTGGAGGATACCCCCAACCAGCTGCCCGTGCTGAAGAAAGCCGGTGTTGTGGACGCAGGCGGCCAGGGCATCATGGTCATCTTTGAGGGCATGGGCAAGGTGTTCCACGGCGAGGGCATTATTGCTGGTGGTGAGGCTGCTCCCAACAAGGCAAAGCTGTCCACCGAGAACGCCGGCAAGGGCGTGTTCACCGACGACCTGATGAAGGTGGAAGACATCAAGAACGGCTACTGCACCCAGTTCCTCATCAACAAGAACGAGGGTGCCAGCGCCGCCAAGATGCGCGCCTTTGCCGAGTCCAACGGCGACAGCGTGGTCTGCATTGAGGACGACGATGTCATCAACCTGCACGTCCACACCGCCGACCCCGGCAAGATCCTGAGCGAGGCCATCAAGTACGGCTACCTGACCAACTTCAAGATCGAGAATATGCACGAGCAGTTCCTCGCCCGCCAGAAGCAGGGCAAGAGCCTGGAAAAGCAGGCTTCTGCCGAGAAAGCTCCTTCCCAGTCCAGCGAGTTTATTTATGCCGCTGTAGACCCCAGCCGTGACTACGGCTTTGTGGCTGTTGCCGCCGGTGAGGGTCTGAAGGCTGTGTTCACCGATCTGGCAGCAGACGCCGTGGTCTCCGGCGGCCAGACCATGAACCCCGCCACCGAGGATATCCTGGCTGCCATCCAGAGTGTGCCCGCCAAGACCGTGTTCGTGCTGCCCAACAACAAGAACATCATCATGGCTGCCGAGCAGGCCCAGAAGCTGGCTGACCGTCAGGTGGTGGTCCTGCCCACCCGCACCGTGCCCATGGGCATCACCGCACTGCTGAACTTCGACCCCTCTGCCAACGCCGAGACCAACACCATCAGCATGATGGCTGCTGCCGATAAGGTCAGCACCGGCCTCGTCACCTTTGCCGCCCGCGACAGCGAGTACGATGGCAAGCGGATCCGCAAGGGTGAGATCATGGCGCTGGAGAACGGCAAGATCGTTGCCACCTCCAATGACCTGACTAAGGCCACCTACCGTCTGGCCCGCAGCATGTGCAAAAGGATTCCAGCTTCGTCACCATCATCTCCGGCTGTGACGTCTCCGATGAGGATGCCGAGAATCTGACCGAGATCGTCAAGGCCAAGTGCCCCAACCATGTGGAAGTCAGCCACATCCGCGGCGGCCAGCCCGTTTACTACTATATGATCAGCGTGGGTGATCTCCCCTCCCTGATTTGACTTATCGCAAAACACAAAGACCCGCATGGTACGTGCGGCAGCCTCTTTTTGGTGAAAAAAGACCTCTTCCGCACCGGATGTTTTGTCCGTGAAAATGCAAAGACGCGTCTTCAAAATCGTCAGACCTGATAAAAAGTTGTTTTGTTTCTCAGAAAGCTCACCTGGCTGCTCTCCGGCAGGTCGCCCAGAGCGCCCACCTGACGCAGGCGGTCCAGGATGCCCTGACCGACACCGGAAGCCTGCTGCAGTTCTTCGATGGAGAGATATTCCTCTCCGTGGATGGTCACCCGCTCCAGCGCATCGGCGGCGGCACCGCCCAAGACCTTTCAGGGCGCTGAAGGGCAGGCGCACCTTGCCGTCCTCCACCATATACTTGGAACCCCGGCTCTTGCCCAGCTCGATGGGCAAAAACTCGTACCCCCGCGGCTCAGCATCTCGTTGACCAGCTGCAAGCTGACCAGCACGTCCTCGTCCTTGGCGTTCTTTTTCCTCTTTCAGGCGGCGCTTGACCGCTTCCATGTGGGCGCGCGCCACGGCAGCGCCGCCGATGGCGGCTTCGTAGTCGATATCGTCGCCGCGCACGGTAAAATACACCGCATAGAAGGCCTGCGGCTTGGCCAGATCTTGTACCACATCAGCCGGATGGCACTCATCAGGTAGGCCACAGCATGCGGCCTTGGGGAACATATACTTGATCTTGCGGCAGCTCTCGATATACCAGTCCGGTACCTCGTGCTCCCGCATGGCCTCCTCCCAGCCCGGCTGGAAGCCGCCCTTTGCCACCTTGCCCTTACGCACGGCCTCCATGATATCAAAGGCCATCTTGGGCTCCAGCCCCTTGCGCGCAGCAGGTACAGCATGATGCTGTCACGGCAGCCGATGACCTCTGCAATGGTGCAGGTTCCGCTGCGGATCAGTTCGTCCGGCGTTGCCCGTCCACACGTCCGTGCCATGGGACAGACCGGAGATCTGGATCAGCTCCGAGAAATTTTTGGGCCGTGCTTCCACCAGCATTCCGCGCACAAAAGTTCGTGCCCATTTCCGGGATGCCGAAGGTGCCGGTCTGGCTGTCGATCTGCTCCGGGGTCACGCCAAGCGCTTCCGGGCTGGTCAGCAGGCTGTACACCTTGGGGTCGTTCATGGGGATGCTGTCCACCGGGATGCCGGTGTATTCCTCAAAATACTTGTAGAAGGTGGGCATATCGTGGCCCAGCTCGTCCAGCTTGAGCAGGGTGTCGTGCAGATACTTAAACTCGAAATGGGTGGTCAGCAGGCCGCCCGCCACGTCATCCGCCGGGTGCTGGATGGGACAGAAATCGTAGATCTCGTAGGTGTCCGGCACGACCACCATGCCGCCGGGGTGCTGGCCGGTGGTGCGCTTGACGCCGGTGCAGCCCAGCGTCAGGCGGTTTTCCTCGGCGTGGTTCACGGTGCGCTGCCGCTCGTCCAGATACTTTTTTAACGTAACCATAAGCGGTTTTATCCTGAATACCGGACACCGTGCCAGCCTTGAACACGTTGGCCTTGCCGAACAGCTCCTCGGTGTAGCGGTGCACATTGGATTGGTACTCGCCAGAGAAGTTCAGGTCGATATCCGGTTCCTTATCGCCGTAGAAGCCAAGGAAGGTCTCGAAGGGGAATATCGTGGCCGTCCACCAGCATCCGGGTGCCGCAGTGGGGACAGTTTTTTATCCGGCAGGTCAAAGCCATCGTCCACGCTGCCATCGGTGATGAACTCGCTGTGCTTGCACTTGGGGCAGCGGTAGTGGGGCGGCAGACTGTTCACCTCCGAGATGCCGGAAAAGTGCGCCACGGCAGAGGAGCCGACAGAACCACGGCTGCCCACCTGATAGCCGCCCGCATTGGGTAGGCCACCAGCTTGACCGCAATGACGTACAGAACCGCGTAGCCGTGGCCGCAGATGGAATCCAGCTCCTTTGCAGCCGCTTTCCACGATCTCGGGCAGGGGTCGCCGTAATCCCGCTTGGCGTGCTCCCATGTGGCATCGCGCAGCTGCTGCTCTGCACCCTCGATGCTGGGCGGGTAGGTGCCCCGGGGATGGCGCGCACGTTGTTGTCGATCATGGCGGCGATCTTTTGCGGGGTTCTTCACCACAACCTCGTAGGCTTTTTCCTTGGGCAGATAGTAGAACTGCGCCAGCATATCCTGCGTGGTGCGGAAGAACAGCGGCGGCTGGTTGTCGGCATCCTTAAAGCCGTTGCCCGCCTGCAGTACAGCGCGGTAGATCGCATCCTCCGGCTCGGTAAAGTGCACGTCGCCGGTAGCAATGACCGGCTTGTGCAGATCCTCGCCCAGCTTGATGACGGTGCGGTTGAATTCCTTGATCCGCTCCTCGCTGTCCACCTTGCCATCCCGCACCATATAGGCGTTGTTGCCCAGCGGCTGGATCTCAAGGATATCGTAGTAAGCGGCGATCTTTTTCAGTTCCTCGTAGCTGGTGCCGTCCACGATGGCGCGGTACAGCTCGCCCGCTTCACAGGCGCTGGTGAGCAGCAGGCCCTCCCGATACTGGTTCAGCAGACTGCGGGGCACGCGGGGCTTTTTGAAGAAATAATTGACGTGTGCTTCACTGACGATCTTGTACAAGTTTTTCAGGCCCATCTGGTTTTTGACCAGAATGATGAGGTGATAGTATTTCTTTTCGCACCTCGCGGTTGCCGCCAAGGCCGGTGTTGATCTCGCTGACCTTCGTCACCTCTTTTTCCGCAAGGTCGTTCAGCATCACGCAGAAGATACGTCCCAGCGCAGCGGAGTCCTCGCAGGCGCGGTGCGCTTCGTAGGCAGGCAGTTCCAGATGCTTATTGATGGTTCCCTGTTTATAGTTGTGCAGACCCGGGTACATGGTCTGTGCCATGGTCAAAGTGTCGATATAGGTAGGTTCCAACTTGACGCCGCTGCGCTTGGCAGCTGCCCGTAAAAAGCGCATATCAAAGGCATGGACGTTGTGCCCCACCAGAATGCGGTCGCCCGCAAAGGCAAGAAAAAGGCTTCCAGCGCTTCCCTTTTCACCGGGCGCATCCGCCACCATCTCGTTGGTGATGCCGGTCAGCTCAGTAATCTTGGGGGGTGATGGGCTTGCCGGGCTTGACGAAGGTGTCGAACTCCTCCACCACCTCGCCGTTGCGGATGATGACCGCGCCGATCTCGGTAAGGTACTCCACCCCGGATCAAGACCGGTGGTCTCGGTGTCGAACACGCAGAACTCGCCGTCCAGCGGCTGATCCTTTACGCCGTAGACGCAGGGCACCATGTCGTCCACAAAATAGGCTTCGCACCCGTAGATGAGCTTGAAATCCGGGTCTTTTTTGTGGATGTCATCGGCTGCCAGCATGGCTTCCGGGTAGCCCTGACACACACGCCGTGGTCGGTGATGGCAATGGCGGGGTGTCCCATGCGGTGCGCCAGCTTGACGATGCCGCCGGGATCGCAGAAGCCGTCCATGCTGGAAAGCTTGGTGTGCAGATGCAGCTCCACCCGCTTTTCAGGGGCAGTATCCTCCCGCTTTTTGCGCTCCACGATCAGCACATCATAGGGGTACACGATGTAGTCGTGCTCGTATTTATCGTAGGAGCAGTCACCCCGCACGATGACTGTGCTGCCTTTGCTGATGCCCTCCCACTTGGAGCAGTCCTCCCTTCCTGTGCGCGGACCTTCAGGTTGATAGAGCCGGTATAGTCGGTGATGGACACGGTGTAGATCTTGCGGTAGTTGCCCTTGACCTCGGTAAAGAATACATCGCCCCAGATCATGCACTTGCCGCCCTCGCCGCCCAGATCCTTGAGAGGCGTAAGGTTTTTGGGGTAAACATTTTGCCGTGGAAGATGGTGACCGGCTTGTCCGTAAGGTTGAGTCCCTCCACCTTGATGGACGGTGCTGTGTTCTTTTTCTCAAACTTGACCACCGGCGGTGCGATCTTGCGCTCCAGCTTTTCTTCCATTTGCTGCTGCTCCGCCGCAGTCACTGCGCTTTGCAGCGTCACCTTGGGGTAACGCCGGTATGCTCAGCAATGCGCTTGGCAAGCAGCTCCTCAAAGCCCATCTCCTGCAAAAACTTTGTGCCGTGGCACACCCCCACCGTGATGTTCTGCCCGGTAATGGAATGCTGCTCCTGTCCAGAAAGCCGTTGATGGGCACGCCGTCCCGCTTCATGTCCTCCAGCAGGGTGCGCAAAGCGTGCTCGTCCATGCATGGCATAACCGAACAGGTTTTTGATCTTCAGTTCAAAGCCCTCGTAGTCCGGCTGCAGGGAAGCCAGCAGGCGGGCGCAGAGGTTCTGATCCAGCGGGGCGGCGCTGCGCAGGTAAACTCGACCTGCCGGTCCTGCCGCAGCATCCGGGCGTGCTCCACGATCACCTGCCCGAAGCAGGCCGCAAAATCCGGGTCCGCCATAAACTGCGGCCACAGCTGGGAAACAAGTGGTTTCACAAATGGTACTCCTTTTGTTGGGTTCTTTACAGCACAAACTGCCGCACCCGTTTTTGCAGGTGTGGCAGTAGGCGAAACAGGAATTCTCCGAGGACCACCGGGGTTTATAGAATCCCGTCCATGAACTGATCCTTTAGAATGTTATCGCCGGTCAGCTTTTTTCAGCTTCTTGATGGGCTTGCCGTGGATGAACAGCACGGCCTCGCCCTTGCCGCCGGCAATGCCGATGTCGGCCTCGCGGGCCTCACCGGGGCCGTTGACAACACAGCCCATAACGGCCACCTTGATGGACTTTCTGATAGCCCTGCAGACGCTTTTCCACCTCGTTGGCGATCTCGGTGCAGGGGTACTGGTGCGTCCGCAGGTGGGGCAGGTGATGACCTCCGGCCCGGTGACCGAAGCCCACGGCGCGCAGGATGTTGAAGCCTGCTTCCACCTCTTTTTTCCGGCTCGGCAGCCAGCGACACACGGATGGTATCGCCGATGCCCTCCAGCAGCATCCCGCCGATGCCCATGCCGCTTTCAGCAGACCCATCTGGTAGGTGCCGGCTTCGGTGACGCCCACATGGAGCGGGTAGTCGGTGACGGCGCTGAGCTGGCGGTAGGCTTCCATCATGCCAGGGGCACGTTAGAGTTCTTGATGGAGATGACGATGTTGTTAAAATCGAACTTTTCCAGCAGCCGCACATGGTACAAAGCGCTTTCCACCATGGCCTCTCCGGGGTGGAGTGCACCGTAACGGGCAAGAATGTGCTTTTCAGACTGCCGCCGTTGACACCAATCGGATAGGGATGTTCTTCTGCTGGCAGGCATCCACCACTGCCTTTACCCGGTCGTCGTCACCGATGTTGCCCGGGTTGATGCGGATCTTGTCCACACCCACGTCCGCACAGGCCAGCGCTGCCTTGTAGTCAAAGTGGATATCCGTCACGATGGGGATGTTCACCGCGTTCTGACGGCTTCGATGCACTTTGCATCCGCCGGGCTGGGGCAGGTCACCCGCAGGATCTGGCAGCCTGCAGCTTCGCACCGCTTAGCCTGTGCCACATTGCCTTCGATGTCCTCCACCGGGCACATTGAGCATGGTCTGCACCGCAATAGGGTTGCTGCCGCCGATGGTCACATTGCCGATCTTCACTTCACGTTTTTTCTGCCGCATAAGGGTTCCCCTTTCTTATACTGTCCCGGTGATGAGCCGGAGAATATCGTTGTAGGTTGCAAAGAGCATCAGCCCGAACAGCAGCCCGAAGGTTGCAAGGGTGAGCACGCTTTGCAGCTTTTCCGGCACTGCATGGCCGGTGACGCCTTCAATGACCAAAATACTACCTACCGCCGTCCAGCGCCGGAATGGCAGCAGGTTGAGGATGCCAAGGTTGACGGTGATGAGCGCCAGCATCTCCAGCAGATCCTGCCAGCCGTAGCTGGCGGCCTGCCCGATGGCCGATACGATGCCCACCGGGCCGGAGAGGTTGTTGATGCTCTCCCGCCCGCGCACTAAGTCCACAAGGGAGGTGAACACGATGCGCCCATAGTACAGCACGCTGTTGCCCGCCTCCCGCAGCACATTGCCGGGGTCTTTTTCCAGCCCGTAGACGGAAAAGCCGATGCTCATGTGGGTCTCGCCCTTTTCGTCCTGCCATGTGTCAAACTGTACCCCCGGCAGATGCACCTTTTTGCCGTTCCGCAGCACGGTGAAATCCGCACTGTAGGACTGGGTGCGCACCAGCTCGTACAAGATGTCGTTTGCCACAAAGCAGCGGCGGCCGTTCACCGCCAGAACCTTGTCCCCTGCCTGCAGGCCGGTCTGCCCGCAGAGCGCACCGTCCTGAATGGCGTAGATGGTCTTGCTGGTGATGGGCTCATTCTGGGCGGCGATCAAAACCACCAGCACCACAAAGCCCAGCACGAAATTCATGACAGCACCGGCTACCATGACCAGTGCCCGCTGCCAAACCGGCGCTTCATTCAGGGGGACGCCGGTGGGCTGCACAGATGCTTCCGTCTCCGGGGCGGGCTGTTCCTGCACAGTATGGGCAGCTTCTGCCTGCTGGCTTTCGGGGCTTTCCTCCCCTTCCAGCGCTACAAAGCCGCCCACAGGCAGGGCACGCAGACTGTACTGGTGCCTTTATGATTCTTTTTTTCAGAGCACCGGCCCCATGCCGATGGAAAACTCATTGACCTGAATGCCGCAGAGCTTTGCCACAGTAAAATGCCCGAACTCGTGGATGGCGATCACCGCACTGAACACGAGCAGCGCGGCAAGGATGGTGATAATAAATGACATTCGTTCTCCTATACCGCCCCGGAACCGTCTACAAAAACAGCGCCGGGGCGTATATTTGCGGTCGCACTCGTACACGTCTGCCAGCGTATAGTCGCCGCCAAAGCTGTCGCTGTCCACAACAGCCCACCAGACGGCTCGATATCCGAAAACCGATCTTGTCCTCAAGGAAGAGTCTAACGGCTTCCTCGTTGGGCACCGTTGGCGGCGCAGGGCCAGGCCGCCCTTGATGGCCTTTTGCAGGCGGCAAGGCAACGGAAGGTCTCTTCGTCGGCCACATCGAAGGTGAGCAGCTTCAGGGTGGTAAAAAGTCAGCCGGGCACCACCCCGGCACGGGCCGGGTAGGTCAGTGCGTACTGGATGGGGATGCGCATATCAGGCACACCCAACTGGGCGATGACCGAATTATCGCTGAACTGCACTGCAAGAGTGGACAATGCTCTGGCGCTGCACAACGATCTGGATCTTTCTCTGGTGGAAGGCCGAACAGCCACACGGCCCCCGGATCAGCTCCAGGCCCTTAAGGTTCATCAGGCGGCAGAGTCAATGTGATCTTTGGCCCCTTTCCAGTTAAGGGGTGCTTGAGGGCGTCAGCTTTGGTCTTGCCGCGCAACTCCTCGGTCTTCATCCCGAAGAAGGGACCGCCGAAGCCGTGAGCAGGATTTTTGGTCAGGCTGGGGCGCTCTCCTTATCCTGCAGGCACTGCGGAAAATGGCAGAGTGCTCACTGTCCACCGGCAACAGCTTTTACACCATGCTTCGCCACGGCCTGTGTGACCAGATGGCCGCCGGTGACAAAAGAGCTCTCCTTGTTGGCCAAGCGCCAGATCATGACCGCTTTCAATGGCGCACAGGCTGGCACCCGAACCCGCAATGCCCACCACGCTGTTCAGCACCACATCCGGGCCGTCCAGCGCAGCCAGTTCCTTCCAGCCCCTCCGGGCCGGTGAGCAGCTTGGGTGCATTTGCCCGACCGGCCGCAACACGTCCACCAGCCGCGGCGGCATCCGGTCGGTCATGCAGACATATTTCAGGTGGAACTCCTCGATCTGCTGCAAGATCTT
>VOFC01005791.1_pt1 | contig 38429 bp, 74 predicted proteins | sample 5384161 | NCBI WGS metagenome assembly VOFC01 (sample SAMN12384722, study PRJNA508395) | human gut metagenome | isolation source: healthy gut B | host: Homo sapiens | reverse complement strand
AAGCAGACGAAATGCTCCGTGTCGCTCTGTTGGCCAAACCGGAGGGTGTGATCGCCTGTTCGGGCTATATGAGAAGTACCAGGGCGTATCGCTGACGCAGCAGGCTCAACAAACGGGCAAAACTCAGGAATTGAAATGCCAGCTATACGAGCGACAAAGACCTACGGGCAGACCTCTCCCGGCAACCCCTTTCTCGTCGGCAATGCCTATGCGTCGTATCTGATGTACCGTACGTGGGCCTTCCGTCCCGTTATCACCAATACTTCATCGCTCGACGAGGAGCTTTTTCGACGATGAGTTCGACGGAAACAACTCTGCCGTGATGAACCCGATCATTTCGAGTCAGAACGAAGACAAGGTGACGCGCAAGCAGAACTTTCCTCTCAATGCGAAGATTGATTACAATCTGCACAAGAATCTGCGGTTGAGCGTCAGCGGCGGATATACCCGTTATACCTACCTTTCCACGGAGTTCAACAACTCCTATACCTACAAGGGCTATCCCACGCTGACCAACACGAAGGGCGTCAACGGCTCGGTGCTGAACCGCGAGCGGTCGAACTGGATGAACGAAAATACGCTCACTTATACGAAAAACTGGAAAACGGCCGTCATAAACTCAATGCCGTGGCGGGTTTCACACTGGAGGGGGGGCACGTGACAAGCGGTTTGGATTCTCGGCCATGAACGTCCCCAACGAATCACTCGGCATAAGCGGCCTCGACGACGGCCTGCCCGATACGACAACGGCTCAGATCTCCGAAAACTACCTCATGTCGTGGCTCGGACGCGTCAATTACAGTTATCGTTCCGTTACATGTTTACCGTGTCGTTCCGTGCCGACGGTTCGTCGAAGTTCTCACCCGCGAATCGCTGGGGTTTCTTTCCATCGGGAGCGTTCGCCTGGCGGATCGGTGAGGAGAAGTTCATGCAGGAGATTACGGTTTATTGATGATGCCAAGCTGCGTGAGCTACGGTGTCACGGGTAACAACCGTGTGGGGGATTTCTCGATTTATCCTTCGTTGACGCTTTCCGACTATTATTCATTCTAACAATGGTCAGCCTTCCGAGGCCATTGTGACGGGCCTCCTCAAACAGCGACCTGACCTGGGAGTACCGATCAGGCTCGATCTCGGTCTCGATTTTGCGCCTGTTCAAGAACCGACTCAGTCTGACGGTCGACTGGTATCAGAAGATCACCCGCGACCTGCTGCTGAATGCCAACCTCCCGTACAGCTCGCTCGGGATATACGACCGTTTACAAGAATATCGGAAAAGATCCGCAACCGCGGTCTGGATTACCTTGAATACGGTCAACGTCAAGACCAAAAATTTTGAATGGACTTCCGACTTCAACATTAGTTTTCAACCGCAGCCGGGTGCTGGCTCTGGCCGAGGGTGAAGAGAACTATCTCTCGAAGATCAGCCTTTTACAGGTGATTTCAACGCTACGTATCTCTATCTGGCGAAAGTCGGACAACCGGTTGCCCAGTTCTATGGAATCCAGTGGGACGGTGTCTACGGCTACGAGGATTTCGATCGGGACAGCGCCGGCAACTATGTGCTCAAAAGAGTGTTCCGACGAACGGAAATGCCCGCGAGACAATCCAGCCCGGCGATATCAAGTACGTGGATCAGAACGGCGATGGTGTGGTCAACGACCAGGACAATGTGGTCATCGGTCGCTGCGAACCCATTCATGTGGGAGGATTCAATAACAACTTTACCTATAAGGGTTTGAGCCTTAGTGTATTCTTCCAGTGGCGCTATGGCGTGACGTGATGAATGCCAATCGGATCATCTTCGAAGGAAACTATGCCAACAAGTCGATCAATCAGTACAAGAGCTACGTCGACCACTGGACTCCGGAGAACACCGACAGCAAGAACTTCCGGGTTGGAGGCCGCGGTCCTTCGGGTGTCTACAGTTCGCGTACGATCGAGGATGGTTCGTTCCTGCGGCTGAAGCCCCTGCAGTTGAGCTTATACGCTTCCCAAAAGTTTACGCGGAAACTCCGTTTGCAGACCGTGCAGGTCTATCTCTCCGGACAGAACCCCTGGACCTGGACTGCCTATTCGGGACTGGATCCCGAGGTCTCGACCCGCAATTCGGCGCTGACCCCCGGATTCGACTACTCGGCCTATGCCCGCAACCGCATCTATACGGCCGGTATCAAGACTCGTATTCTAATCCTGAACGACACAATTTACGACCATGAGAAAATTTATCGCAATATTTTTGGGTGCAGGCCTGCTGGCCTCGGGATCGTGCAGCCTGCTCGATACCGAACCGGAGGACTTCGTAACGCCGTCGCTCTACTACAACAACGAAACCGAAATGAATACGGCCCTGAACGGAGTCTATGCCACCCTGGCAAGTTCTGCGTTGTATTCCAACAACATGTTGGGCCGCATGGGGCTTTTCGGCCGACATCGGTTACAAAGCTATTCCTCAGATTACGGAACGGTGGGTGATTACGACGTTTCGCCTTCGGATGCAAAAGATTCTGAACTATTGGCGCGACCTCTACAACGGAATCGGACGGGCCAACATGCTGATCAAGTATATCGACAAACCCAACCTGGACAAAGCAACCCGTGACAATATCTACGGTCAGGCTTTGTTCCTGCGGGCTACTACTACTTCATGCTGGTGGTTCGCTTCCACAACATTCCGCTGATCTTGACCGTCCCCGAGGATGGAAACCGCGAGTCGGTGCAGATTCCCCAGAGCGATATTCCGGGATGTCTATCTGCAGATCATCAGGGATATGGAAGAGGCGGCTCCGCTGGTTCGCACGGCGGCCGAACTCAACTCCCCGGGCGTGTCAGCCAGTCGACCGTTTATGGGATGCTGGCCCGCGTGGCCCTGAACATGGCCGGATATCCCGTTTATGAACCCGGCATGTATGCCAAGGCCAAGGTATGCCCAGAAAGGTGATTGATACGGGGACCCATGCCCCTGAATCCCTCTATGAGGAGGCTCTTTCTGACCTATATCCAGGACCGGTTTTTGATGTGGCCGAGAGTCTCTTCGAGGTGGAGTTCTGGGGAACAACGAGGGGGTACCTATACGACCGTGGCCCGGTATGGTCGGGCGGAATAACAGGGATCTATTGTACCGGACGAACCGCCCTGCCCGACAGCCAGACCCTTATCGAAAAGTATGGCTATTCGATTGCAACCACACGTGCGACGCCCTATTTCTACAACCTGTTCGGCGCCGGGGATTTGCGCCGCGACTGGACCATCGCGCCGTTCAACTACGATACGTCGACCGGGGAAAAGGAGGATGTCGGGTCGAATTACTGGATCCGTTCCTGCGGCAAGTTCCGCCGCGAACTCGACCTGAGTACGGACCGCTCGGGAAACTATACGTCGATCAATTTCCCGCTGCTGCGCTATGCCGATGTCCTGCTGATGTGGGCCGAAGGGGTGGCTGCCGATCCGTCCAACAACAACGAGGAGGTTGGCCCAGGCTTATGAATATGTCAATCAGGTGCGTCGCCGTGGGTATGGGCTCGATATCCATACGCCCGAGCGAGGTCGCCGATCTGGAATCCGCCGGAAAGAGTTTCCTGTTGGACAATATCAAGGAGGAGCGGGCCCGGGAGTTGGGCTTCGAACTCTTGCGTAAGGACGATCTGGTCCGTTGGGGCGATTTCCGGGGCGCAGATGCGTTATGTGAAACAGTTGGCCGACGCCATTCCGGACAGTTATACCTCCTCTTACTACGCCAATGCCAAGCGCTATTACAACAGTGCCACCGATCGGGACCGAGATCTGGCCCATCCCGACCTACGAACTGGGTATCAATCGCCGACTGGTGCAGAATACCGGATGGTAGAATCCTAATACGTTATGAAGATGAAAAAGACAAATAAAATACTCCTCCCGGTATTGGCCTTGACGTTGCTTGCAGGCGGTTGCCGCAAGCACTTTGAACGGTGGATGCCGTGGATTTCGAGGTGACGACCGTGTCGCAAACCTTCAAGGTCGGTGAGGCCGTACGCTTCAACTTCGAGGGCGATCCCGATTTCATCATATTCTATTCCGGAGAACAGGGGTAATGAGTATGCCTTCAAGGACAAGGACCGCATTACCGATACCGAGATGACCTTCACGTTCACTACGACCACCTCGTCAGGGAACGCCGGGGTATCCCAATCCAGCCGGGTGCCGATCTGCTATTCGACCGATTTCTCGGGCGAATATACCGAAGAGGCGTACGTGCGGCGACCTGGATCGACATTACCGATCAGTTCGATCAACCCCAGGATACCGGTATTACCGATCTGCTCTCCGGCGATGTGAACATTACGCGCTATTTCCCCCGATCAGGGAGACGCCGCTGTACTTCTGTTTCCATTATGTTGTTGATGCTTTCGATGCCTCGGCAGCCGGAGGTGAAGGCAATGGCCGTACGCAATGGAACTTCAAAGTCCCCCCAGTTCAACGGCGTTGTCGGAGAGACTTCGGAGGTTCTCTATGACATGGCCTCTTCGAACTGGCAGATCGTGTTGGCGGCGTCGTTCGATGGTGCTACCTCGTTGCCGGACGTCAACTCCTATCGGGTGCTGTTGCGCAGCGAATTCCAACCGCCCGTCTCGCGGGAGTGCTGGGCGATTTGCGGCCCGATCTACAAGATGGACCAGATCAACGAGGGCCCCGATCACGGAGTGGGTATCAAGGCCATGGCCAGTGCTTCGCTGAGCAGCTACGATTATGTTTACGAAACGCCGGGCGAATATACGGTTACCTTTGTCGGGGGCCAACGCCAACGTGTATGACCGCAAGGAGGTGGTTCGGACCCTCAAGATTCAGATCGTGGAGGACGAGGATCCATCACGCCTCCCGAGCGGAGAGTGGAACCAATAAAACAACAAGAGCATGACAAATCGCATCATATATCTGTTTGTGGTTGCGGCCGCACTGGCCGGTTGCAGCCGGGACGCGGCCTCATGGAGCGAGCCCGTGGACGGAGAACCGGTTCGGTTTTCCGCTTCGGGGGGGCATCGACCCGCACCTCGGTGGAGGCCGGAACCGACGGACGCCTGGCGATCTCGTGGACCGAAGGGGATCAAGTGGGTATTTACGGTATGAGCAACGGCCGTTCGATCGGTAACAACTACACCTATATTGCCGCACCTTTCGAAGAGGAGCCGTCGCGGTGCTCCTTCTCGGCCGAAGACCCCTCCAAGATCTTCACCTGGAAGTACGGAACGGCCCAAAGGCTATTACGCCTATTATCCTTATACGTCGGTGGAGGGGACGGGGAATTGTCCGCTACAACGCATCCTTTCTCGCTCCTGCCGCTCAGACACAGAGTGGCGTGAATTCGCCCGAACATCTGGCCCGCTACCGGGTTGCTGACGGCCCAGCCGGTCGAGATTGCCGCCTCGGATGAGGCACACGGAGGCATTCAGTTCAACTTTGCCAACGCCTTCTCGATCGTGGAGCCTGCGGCTGAAGATGACTGCCGACTGTCCGATCGAGAGCGTCCCGCTGAAGCAGATCCGACTCGTCGCCGAGTCGGAAATCTGGCCATCCCGGCCGGAACGATCGACCTCACGGTGCCGATCGGCTCCGACCCTGAACTCCCCGTCACGGTTGAAGAGGAAAGGCCGGAGGTTGTACTCGGGTTCGACGGATCGTTCGAAGTGGGTAAGGAGGAGTATGTCAGTGCCTATCTGCTGGTGGCTCCCGGAAGCCATGCCGCCGGGAGTGTGCGCCTGGGTTGACGGCCATCGACAACTCAATCCGCAGCACCACTTTCTCGAGGCGATCGCCCTCTTGCCCAACCGTCACTATACGAAAACATACGACCTGTCGCTCGACGAGTTTGAACCTGTGGATGAGTTCGAGGCGGAGCCTGGTGCTGACCTGCAAGGTGGGCGAGCCGCTGACCGTAACCATGACGGGTGTGGCCGACCGGGTCGACTTCTGGTCGGGCGAAGAGGGCCACGACTATGCCTATTCGGAGAAGGATCGGATGCAGGAGGCAGATATGACCACGAGCTTTCTGGATGCTGCTTGCCAGCGGAACTCAGCGTACACCGCTCAAGGTGAAATATTCCACCGATTTCGACGGTACGATGACCGAAGAGGAATTCTTGCAGCCACCTGGACGGATGTGACGGCGCAGTTCGACCTGTCGACCTTCATTTATAATGGTACGGATGCCGCGGAAAGCGTCTCTGCTTCTATCCGCCCCACAATGTCAGGGACGGTCGACTGCAGCGACTGGTTTGCCGGAGAAAACAACAGTTGTTATATCGCGTTTTTCTACCATGTGGATCAGTACGATGCCAGCTATGAGGATCCGGTGACGGGAACCAAAGGCAACGGACGAACCTATGTGTATATTCACGACATGTGGGTACGGGCACAGTATAAGTCGGAGAGAGAACCTATACGGAGATTTATCGGCAGAAATACGTTAAAAACGAATCCGATCCTGCCTATCCGACCGTTGTCTTCGGCTCGACTTTCGATGATGGAGATGGAACCAATCCGTTGAATGTATACTCCTATACGACCAGTTCCTATTCTATCCTTATGTAATGCGCCTGGGTTCAACCTTCCGGCCTACGGTGGAGAAAGAACTCCTATATTGTTCTTCCGCGTCTGGAGCGCCCCGAGGCGAAGAATGTCGGGAAGGACCAGCCGTTCGTCGTCAAAGCCGAGAGCGATCCGGTGCCGACCAGCTACGAATATGTCTTTACGCAGCCCGGAGTCTATGAGGTGGCCGTGGTGGGTACCTCGCAGACCCTCACCGGTCCGAAAGCGATTGTGAAACAGGCGACCGTTACCGTGACGGCGGAATAAATCTAACAGCTAACAGCCATGAAAAACACGATCAGATTCATTCTTTTGTTTCTTGCCGGTTCGGTTTGTAGCCTCCTGCTCCAAGGATGAGGGGGCGCGGAACCGCCTGTTGCGGCCGGTGCGGTCGAGGTGCGCGGAACGCTTGTCGATATCCGCTCTGCGACGGCCGGGGAGAAGGTCTTCCCGCAGCACGACGGATATACGTTCCAGACCGATATCGAGGAGAACTTTCGAGACCCCTTACTCGTATGCGGTAGGGTTGATGGAGTCCCGCGAGCCTGGAGGCCTTCCGTTGCGGCAGCGCCGGGACGGTCTATCTGGCTACGGATTGCCCCAACATGCAGGCCGCGGCTGGACCGCCCAAAAGCGCAGCCTTTCCAGGTCAGGGGAGATCGACTATTACCTCTATGCCTACAACTGCACGACTCCGAACCAGTGGGTCGATATTCCGAATCCCGCCGACCGGAAATACTCGACAATGCTTTTTGCGCAGAAACTCAGCGTTGCCGGGACTTCGATTCCGGGAACGGTTATCGCCAGGCTCCCGTTCTGCGGCAGTATGCGATCAATAACGTCTGCATGACGATCCTCCCCAACGGCGAGTATATCGCCGCATGTACGGGTTCCACGGTCGAGAATCAAGGTGTTTCGCTCTTTGTCTCGTCCGACAGGGGCCGGAGGCTGGAAGGTGCTTTCGCAGAACAACCTACGGTGAACGGCATTGCCAACTATTGCAATATTTTCGTGCATGAGGGAGCACTCTACATGATGGGTGTGGGGCCGAATCGTCAGAACGTGGTGATTACACGCTCCGATGACAACGGACGCACGTGGACCAATCCGCAGGATGAAACGAACGGTATTCTGATGCGCGGGTCGTTCCATTCGTCATCGGTGCCGGTTGTGGTGAGCGGCGGGCGCATCTGGCGGGCCATGGAGGACCTATGACAACGACGAGAAGACCGCCTTTGTGATGTCGGCCCCGCGGATGCCGATCTGCTTCAGGCATCAGTGGAAAGCAACCCAATACGATTCCCGGCACGACACCCGTCAGCACGGACTGGGAGTTCGACGGAAAACGGGTTTCGGAGTTGATCGAGGGCAACGTCGTGGCGACCCCCGACGGTAAACTCTACAACATCCTGCGGGCCAGCAGTTCCTATACGAGCCTGGCGGCGGGACGGGCGACTATTGTCGATGAAAACACGCTGGAGATCACGGCTCCCGACGACCCGATCCGTTTCCCGGGCGGCGGCAAGAAGTTTACGATCCGTTACGACGAGCAGAGCCGGCGCTACTGGGCAATCACTAATCCGGCTTCCGACAACGTGGCCGGGATGTCGCACAACGGCATCTACGCCTCGGGCATTACCGAGAATCTCGTGCGGAACCGGCTGGTGCTCTGCTATTCGACCGATCTCTCGACCTGGATTCAGTACAAGGAGATCGTTTCGGACCCCGATCCCTTCTTCCATGGCTTCCAGTATGTCGACTGGATGTTCGACGGCGAGGACATCGTGGCCGTGTGCCGGATGGCCTGCCCGAGAGTCGTGGACTTCCCGTGCGTCAGCACGATGCGAACTTCATGACCTTCTTCCGGATCGAGAATTTCCGAACCCTTTAACGGCGTGACGATGGACCGAATTCGAAAGTGGAGATACCTCCTGTGGGTGCTCGTGACGGTGTGGCCGCTTCTGTTGGCGGCGGCACCGTCGCGCACGCCCGTGGTGGAGGTCCGGGTCGTTTGATCGACATCCGCAAGGCCGACCGCTGGTCGGAGGCCTATCCGCAATATAAAAAACATCGTTTTGGAAACTCCCTGCCCGGAGCGACTCGTCGGTATGAAATATGCCGTGAGCCTCAAGGAGTTTGCGGGCCCTTCGGCGGTCCGCTCCTCCAAACCGTGCGATCTGCTGCTGGCACTCCATGGCACGGTGCCCGATACGACGTTGTGGCATCCTACCGGTGAGACATTCAACATCAATCGCAACCAATATCGGCTCTACAAGGGCCGCTATACGACTCCGGGGGGAGTGGATGGAGCTCCCTGTGACCCGCCGTGGAAAATCGTCGTCGATGCTTTTTCTACCGCAAACTGCGCGTGGCCGAGACCGTTCCGGTCCCGGGAACCGTCATTACGAAAGGTCGGTGCTGCAAGACGCATCACCAATCGAACATCCTCATCCTGCCCGACGGCGGCTTCAGCGGCCTGCAGCATCTCCTCTCAGCGGGCCATCGGGCTCTATCGCTCGACGGACCGCGGTGAGTGGTCCGAATGGTCGAAGGTCGACTATCCGGTCAACTTCTACACGCTTTTCCGGCATCGGGACGCCCTCTACCTGATGGGTACCCACTCGCCGCGGGGCATGATTGTTATCTGCCGCTCGGAGGATGACGGCCGTACCTGGGAACTGCCGGACGAGGTCCGGGCGTGGTATTCTGCTCGAAGGACGTTATCATTCGGCGGTCCCGGTGGTTCGAGCACAAAGGGGCGCCTCTGGCGAGCCATGGAGACCAATTTCCCCGATGAACGGCGGCAGGCATTCGTCCTCTCGGCGAAGGTCTCCGACGATCTGATGAAGGCGTCGTCGAGCTGGAAGATCTCCCGCTTTCTGAAATCCTCCGCCGAGTGGTTGCCGACGGCGGAGAGGGTGGATTCCGCCAGTGGATCGAGGTAACATCGTGGTTGCTCCGGATGGAAGCCTCGTGAATCTCCTGCGGGTTGACGAGCACAAAATTAGGGCCGTTCGGCTGCCGTGGTGCACGTCGACGATGAGCAGAGTGCGCTTCGATCCCGAAAGGATATCATCGAGATGCCGGGCGGCGGCAAGAAATTCACCATCCGCTACGACTCCCTGTCGCACCGTTACTGGGCCTCTCCTCGATCGTTCTCGACGAGTTCCGCGGAATACGACACGGCGGTATCTATGCGTCGGGAATCCACTGCGGACTGATCCGCAATACGCTGGCGCTGATCAGTTCGGAGGATCTCCCATTGGCAGGTGGAGCGCATCGTCCTGGCAAGCGACAATCCCTTTTTCGACGGCTTCCAGTATGTCGACTGGCAGTTCGACGGTGAGGACCTCGTCTCCGTAATCCGGCTGGCGATGGAGGGCCGCGCGGCCTGCCGAATCGGCAGCACGATGCCAATTTCCTGGTATTCAAACGAGTCGAGCGTTTCCGCGAGCCGGGAACTCCCGATACGATCCGTACGCTCCACAAACCTGTTGCGGGGCAGCCAGTTCCGGAATAAACCTTAATGAATGATGAAAACCATGAACCGAATCTTGAAAAAATGGGTGGCCCTTGCGGCTCTCCTGCTGCTGTCTGCGGGTACGGTCTGCGGGCAGCCTTTCCTGCGGTTGCCGGCGATTGTCGGCGACCACATGTGCTTCAGGCCGATACGGTTGTCGCGCTTCACGGCTGGGCCGATCCCAATGCCCGGGTTACGGTGACCCTTCGTGGGGTGAGCCGGTGACCGTGCGCGTCGGATACGATACGAAGTGGGAAGTGAAGTTGAAGACCCCCGAGGCTTCGTCGAAGGCCCACCATCGTCTTCAGAGCAACCGGAAGGCTTCCCGGACGGTCAAGGATGTGCTGATCGGCCAGGTTTGGCTCTGCAGCGGACAGTCGAACATGAACTGGAGCGCCGCAAACGGAATTGTGGATATGAAGCAGGAGCTGACGGGCAAGGCTGAGCCCGCAGATCCGCCTCTTCACCGTCACGAAAAACAGTTCGCCTATCCGTCCGAGGATTGTGTCCGGACGTTGGGAGGTGTGCGATGCCGAGTGCGCTGTACTTCAGCGCTGTGGGGTATTTCTTCGGCAAACGGCTCGCCGAAGAGCTCCGTCAACCGTCGGACTGGTCAACTCGTCGTGGGGCGGGACACCGGTCGAGGTGTGGACGCCGGCCTCCGCCATGAAGAAGAACCCGCAGATGGTCGACGCCTGGAAGAAAACACTCCAAATACGGCCGCGGCTGGGATATTGGTTCGCTCTACAATGCGATGATCATGCCGCTGCTCCGGACGACCTTTGCCGGGCGATCTGGTACCAGGGCGAATCGAACAAGGGAGAATGCCGCGCTCTATGGCGAGGAGTTCCGCCTGATGATCGAGGCGGCGCAAGACTTTCCATCAGACGTTGCCCTTCTATTTCGTCCAGATCGCGCCTCATGCCCGGACCGAAGGCGGCATTACCGGGGCTCTGGTCCGCGAACAGCAGGCGCGTGTGGCCGCGACGGTGCCCGAAAACGGGCATGGTCGTCATCTCGGATCTGGTCGATGACGTTACGAACATCCACCCGGCCTACAAGAAGGGGTTGGTGACCGCCTGGCCGGATGGGCACTCGGCGAGGTGTACGGGAAGAAAGACCATAAATACCGCCATGCGACCTTCCGTTCGGCCGAGTTCAAGCGCAATCAGGTGATCGTCGCGTTCGATTATGCTGAGGGCGATCTTGTTTGTCCGGACGGCGCGATGCGGGACTGGAGGTGTGCGATGCCTCGATGCGTTTCGTCCCGGCTCAGGGGAATGATCGACGAGGCGCAGCGGTGCGCTGGTGGTCTGGAGCAAGGGCGTGTCGCGTCCCGTAGCTGTCCGTTATTGCTTCAGTGATGGGGCTATTGGAAACCTTTTCGATGCGGCGGGACTCCCGTAGCGCCGTTCCGCAGCGATGCGGACAATGCCGCCGCTCCGGCCCGGCTCCCCGACGATGCCGTTTCACGCATGGAGGTGACGGCCCGCGGCGACAGCTTCGAGTCCGCTCCCTTTACGGAAAGGTGCGAAGATTTTTCCTGAACCGGGTCTATCCGCTGACGATGGTTCCCGCGCGTTTTGCGGGGTTTGAAATGTTGGTACACAATGCGGGCTCGAATCTCGAACTGCCCTGTAGTGTGACGGCCTCCGCTGCCGGGCGTATCTACCTCATCGCCCGTCGCAATTCCCATTACGGCGGCCGATCTGCGGGAGGGCTGGAAACAGGGAGCGGAACTCCGAGGTCCGCTACTCGACGCGTGACAAGAACAATCCCGGCATCCTGGATATTTACTACAAGGAGGTGAAGGCCGGAGAGAAGGTGGAGCCCCGACCACGAAGGATTTCGCGGGTATCACGCCTCGCGGCGAAGATTGGCTATACGAATCGAATCCTAAGGCGGAAGTGGCAAAAACCGCATCGGCCCCTGTTTCGCGTATGCTGGTGACGGCGCGTGGCGAGGGATACGAGGTGCGGAGCCTTTTTGGCGTGGGTGTGAAACCCTTCCTGAATCGGGTTTATCCGCTGTCGATGGTTCCGGGAGCGCTTTGTGGGGTTCAAGATGCTGGCCCACGAAGCCGGGCAGAAACTCGGCCAGCGCTGCACCGTAACCGCCGGTTCCGACGGCCGCATCTACAGCTGTGGCTCGCCGCAACAAGTATACGGCGGCGGATCTGAAGGGCTGGACCCGGGAACCCGATTCCGAGGTGCGCTATACGACGCATGACAAGAGCAAACCCGGCATTCTGGATATCTACTACAAGGGAGGTGAAGTCCGGTGACCGGTATCGCTCCCCGTCACCGACGATTTTGCGGGGATGACCCTGATTGCTGCTGAAATCGAATACGAGAAATAGGATGAAACGGTTGCTTCTTTCGCTCTTCGGAACCCTCTTTTCCATGGGGATATTGTGTGCCTCCGCACCTTGCGCCATGCCCATCCGGTGATGGCCGGAGGCGAGGAGGACTCTCTCCCATGTCCTTCGGGTTGACCTACAGCAACCTTCCGCGCGGGGCAGCCTATCTCTCCTCGGATGCCTATCCCGATCTTTTCGTGCTCGTGTCACGGGGTCTCCGCGAGGCGTTGGGCTTCTGGCGTTGCGCCTACGATGCCACAGCCGAGGATGGTTCGCTGATCTACCGGGCCCCGAGCGGGTGACGACTCGTGGGACCAGAAAACGGAGTCCCTCCCTCGCAGATCCGGATCTTTCAGGACGGAGATGCGGTCTATCTGCTGCGTCTTACGACGAAGCGCCTCTACGTTGCCCGCTGGAATGGCGAGAACGCCTTCGAGGAGATTGTCATGAACGAGTTGCAGGGGATCGACTATCCGATCGCCTCGTTCGATTGCATCCGCCGCAACAAACGAGACCTGGAGCTGGCGATTCTCTGTCACGACGGACAGTCCTACCGTCCCGAAACCTTCAAGGGGAGACCGGCAGTCCTATTACGACGGAGCCGGGATCTATCGGGGTGCCCTGCACGGCTCGGGGTTGTTCCGTATGACGATCGACGCCGGAACGTGGCGGCAGATTAGCGACGTGGAGCAGGTCGGTCGGGACATGAATCTGGTGATCGGTGCCAGCGAAGTGGCTTGCGTGCGTTCCGAGGACGGCAGCTACGACGGTTATCTCTTCACCAACCGCCTGGGAAGCATGAAGTTCATCCCTTACCGAAAAGGTTCGGCGGGCGAGGGCCTGGCTCCGTGCCATGTGATGCAGGACGAGAAACGGGTCCGGGTCCATACGGCCTACAGGCCCCGGCTTATCCCCTTCTCGGCCGATCGGGCCGGACGTCCGGGGACCTGATTATCGGAGGTGAGTCGGCGATGTACCGCTACCGCTTCCTGGGGCAGACCTCGACGGGTGCCCCGATCTATTCCGATCGGAGCCGATCCTGCAGCGCAATGCCCCGCTCTACGGAGGTTCGCTGACGGTCCCGAATGTCGTGGATTGGGATGGCGACGGCGTGCTTGATATCGTGGCCGGGAATTCGGAAGGGCGCGCCTGCTGTTCTTCAAGAACCGCGGCACGAATCTCGAACCGTTTCGATCGTTCCGAAGAGTTGTGGGCCGGTGGTCGGCCGATCCTGCTGCGTCCCGGATACCATGTGGTACAAGGCCCCTTCGAAGCGTCGTGGGGCTATCTCTGCCCGACGGTCTGCGATTGGAACGGCGACGGATTGCTGGATGTGGTCGTCTCGGGATCGCGGGCCAAATTCGAGGTGATGCTGAACCGCGGAACCCGCGAAAACCCGAACTCGATGCTCCCGTAGCCCTGAGTGTGGACAACCTGGAGCTGTACGGCACGTGGCGTGTCCGTCCGGCGATTGCGAAGATCGGAGACCGCAACGTGATCGTAATCATGGACAGCGACAACGCTCTGCACCTCTATCGTCAGGTCGACGACTTCCATGTCGAGATGCGGGAAACTGCGTCTGACCGACGGCTCTCCGATTTCGGGCCACAACGATGCCCAGGGAGCCGCTGGGACAGATGGGCCGCGGGAAATTGCGCTCGTGGACTGGAACGGCGACGGAAACTGGATCTGCTGATCGGTTCGATCAAGCGTTCGTCCTATCCGTCACCCGAACGCGGACTTCCTTATACGCGCTTCAAGAAAAAGCAGGTCGGGATGCAGGTGTTGCTGCTGCTCAATGTAGGCACCAATGAACGGATGGTTTTCAAGGAGCCGGTCCAGTTCCAGATCGACGGGAAGGATTTCCCGCTCGGGGGCGCATTCGAATGCTCCGGAGCCGTGCCTGCTGGGCGATACGTCGAACGGACCCAATCTGTTGGTAGGGTGTGAGAGCGGCAAGTATTTCTTCTTCGAGCACGATCGGATCACAACGGTCGGAATTGACGATTGAAAAAAGGCGGGTTTTCCCCGCCTTTTTTTGTAGCTGTTTTTTCGTCTGCTCAGCCGATGAATTTCAGCAGCCGGCTCTCCTCCGTGTCGGGGAACAGATGTCGGAAATGGTCGTGCAAGCATTCGAACGATTCGGCCGGGAGTGCGGTCGACGTTGAGCGGCCCGTAAAGCGCTTCCGGAGTCGTATAGCGAGCTACGCCCCAGCCGTAGAGGATTGCCATGACGGTCGATGTTGTACTCGAAATCGGCGATCACGAGCCGCATCTCCATCTGCAATCGCGTCAGAATCGGGTCCAGAGAGATTTTTCATCCTCCGGGGACTTCCGACGCCAGGTCTCGTGGTGCGTTTGCCTCGTCCCTTGGCGAATCAAGCATTCGGCGCAGTTCCTGAATGGTGGCCGAGCCTTCAACCTGAATGGTTTGCAGGACCACATCGTCCAGAGCCGCCAGATCTTCGTTGGGTGCCAGCAGCCGCGAGCGCCGGTAATTGGCCCAGTCGGGCAGCCATTCGCGGCTGACGAATCCCGCCTTGCGGTTGAAGAATTTTCCGTAGGCGCAGCGTCCGTCGCGGATGATGGGGCCTTTCCACTCCCAGGCTCCTCCTCGTCGGTGAACCAATACTCCGGGGCGATCGTCTCTTCGATCGAAAAACCGGGAATGCCGCACCGGAAGAAGGGTAGAAATCCGAGTTCGAGGCATCGCTCTCGACATCGGTCGAACTGTTCAAAAGTCGTTTCATCCGTTTTTGATCGCTTGTTTCCATGGCATAAATCGGAATGGGGTATAACGTACCGCGTTTCGCCTGCGCATAAGGTTGGATTCTGAACCAGCCCCACCAATGCAATTTCAATGCAGCCCAGTCCAATCCAGCCCAGCCCAGCTCCCCTCCGGCTGGTATTTGACGGCGATCAGGTCCACGCCGGCCTCTTCGAGCGCCGCAGCCATCTGCTCGGAGACCCTCTCCGTCCGTTACGATCACATCCACGTCCTCCAGCGAACCGATGCGCCCGAAACCGCGTTGCCCGAATTTCGTGGAGTCGGCCAATGCACGATCGTCTTCGAGGCCAGAAGCCATCATTCGGCGCGTCAACTGCGCCTCCTCGATCGTCGAGGTGGTGATTCCATGTTCGAGGTCGATGCCGTCGACCCCTGAAAAAGAGCTTCGAACAGATGCAGTCTTCCAGTCCCGGGTGGTCTCGCTGCCCAGAACCGACAGCGATTTCTTGTGCACCGTACCGCCCAACTGAACGACATTCACGTTCTCGACATCGTTGAGCAGGACTCCGAGTCGCAGAAAGGGGGTCACGATGTTCAGGTGGTGCCACGGACGCATCCGGATCTCCTCGGCAAAGGCGTAAAATCGTCGATCCCGAGGCCACGATCACCGAATCGCTGTCGTCCAGCAACTCCACGGCACGACGGGCGATGGCCTGTTTGGCATCGCGGTTGATGTTGTCCTGACGTGCACGTCGAGATCCGCTACATGCGGATTGGCCGGGCGGGCGCTTCCGTGCCCTTGTAGAGAAGTCCCTTGCTTTCGAGGATCTTCACGTCCTTGCGGATGGTGACCTTCGTCACGCCCAACTCATTGGCGATATCCGTAATGCGCACGAAACCGTGTGCGTTCAGCGAATCGAGAATATATTTGTGCCGTTCGGCAATGCTCAACATGGTTTCCTGATCAAAAAAGTGCAACAAAAGTTGTCAAAGGCAAATATAGCGAAATTTCCGCTCTTCCCCAAGGAAAATCTCCCGGATAAATCGCTACTGTTCAAACCTGCCGGATTGTCGGAGAAATTATCGGTGCTCGGTCTCCGCTTCGGCGGCGTAGCCGTCGGCCCGGGCGCCCCACATCAGCAGGAAGACCCCCATGCCGATGAGCGCCATGCCGAGGATCCCCACATAGGCCCAGTTCCAGCCGTAGTGCTGCGCGACGAAGCCGAGGCCCACGCCCGAAACGAGTGTCGAGGCGTAGCCGAAGAGTCCGGTCAGGCCGTTTGCCGTTGCGGCGGCCTTTTCGTGGCCTGGTTGGCTGCGGCGATTCCGATGAGGGCCTGCGGTCCGTAGATGCAGAACCCTGCGGCGCAGAGCGTCGTGAACAGCAGCCAGATCGGAGCGTCGGCAGGCAGCTGCCAGAACAGGAAGATGAACAGCGCGGCGCCCGCCATGCAGAAGACGCAGGTGCGGTGTGCCCGACCCTTCAGCCAGCGGTCCGTGGCCCAGCCGGCGAAGAGCATGCCGAGGATGCCAGCAATCTCGAACATCGCCACGAGCCATCCGGCGTGCCATCGAGACGCCCTTCGACTGGCTCAACAGCGAAGGCCCCAGTCGAGCACCGAGAAGCGGACGACATAGACGAAAAAAATTCGCTACGCCGAGGGTCCAGATCAACGGGTTGCGGAAGACGTGCTTCATGAGGAAGGCCTTGTATTCGGCGCCTTTTTCGGTCGGCGGCTCCTTCCGCGGTGCCGTTGCCGGTTTCGGTCCCTTCGAGTTCGGGCAGGCCGACCGACGTCGGCGTGTCGCGCAGGAAGAGCACCAGCCCGATGGCCCCGGCGAAGGCGATGGCCGAGGGATCCAGAAGCACCACCGCCAGGCCCCGGAGTGCGCGGCGAAGTTCATCACCGTGGCCATTCCCTCGGGATCGGAGGCCGCAACGCCCAGATTGGCCGCAATCCGTGCTACGGCTTCCGGGTCTGCGGAGAGATTCTGCCCCAGGTGCCCCATGATGTACCCGCAGAGGATCACCACCAGTCCGGCGCCGATCGAGGTGCGAGGTGTTCCATACGGACATCTTCGTGGCCAGCTCCGTGGGCGGGATCCAGTGGGTCAGCAGCCGGGCGCAGGGCGGGAATCCCGATCCCTGCAGCAAGCCGTTGACCACCCACATGATTCCCATGAAGAGAATCATCGTGCTGGTGAAGCGGTCGCCGGTCTCTTGGCCGGTGATCCAGGTGGAGATGTCCTCGCCGAATCCGAAGGCGAAGTTGGCCAGGGCGCAGAGTGCCAGGCCGATGGCCATGTACCAGCGGGCGTTCATGCGGTCGGCCAGGATGCCGTTCACGAAGCGCGAGGCCGTAGATGACGCCGTTGAGCGTCAGGAAGATGCCGAGGCTGACCTTCGAGATGCCGAGGAGGTCGGCCTCCAGGCCGGGCATGGCCAGCGAGAAGTTCTTTGCGGACGAAATAAAAGAGCGCATATCCGATCATCGTGGCGAGGATCGTGCGCATCTGCCAATGTTTGAAACGCTTGTTCTGTTCGGGTGTCATCGCAGGTAAAATGGCGGTTTCGATCAACAAAAGATAGGACGTTCGGGGGAGAACGCGGCTACAAAACGATGAAAACGGAGTCCGGTCGGGTTGCCGTCAATGGATGCTCCCCACGCAACCCGGACCGAACAGCCGTTCGAGCCACGCCTCCATCCATCCGCAGCGGACGGCGACGTCGACGACCGAATAGCGGCTCCGCATGTAGGGGAGTTTCCGGAACGCTTCGAGGAAGCCGGTCCGGGAAGACGCCGATCTGCTCCGGTTCGCTGGGGGCTCCGACGACCGCAGCCGCCGCTGCACCTCCCCGAAGGGGATGATCTGCCGACGGATGCGCTCCCGCAGTTCGGGCCATGCCTCTTTCAGCCGCGACAGGCTCTTCGCGCAGCCCCTCCTTGCCGACGTATTTGTCGCGGGTCTCCTTCAGCGCCCGGGCCACGAGTTCGGGATTGTCGCCGAAAAGGGCCCGGATGTCGGACTCGGTCTCGCTCCACGAAGCGCCACGCTGCGACACAGCGGTCGATGTCGAGCCTGCTCGACGGGGGCCTCCAGCAGCATCTCGAAGAGGGCCGTCGAGGCCAGGGTTCCGATTCCGACCTTGAAGCCGTGGGAGACCGAAGCGCCGTTGTAGCGCAGGTGCTCCATGTCCCACAGGTGGCTGAACTGGTGCTCGGCTCCCGAGGCGGGGCGGCTCGACTGCACGGCCTGCATGGCGAAGCCGCTCAAAGCAGCCCTTCGGCCAGTTGTCCGGTCTTCCCGACCTCTCCGGCATGAACCCCGGCCGGATCGGAAAGGGCCTCCTGCAGATCATCCTGGACCAGAGCGAAGGCAAACGGATCGATCGGATCGGACCCGACGGCATCGGCCAGCATCCAGTCGGCTCCGGCCGGGATCTTGGCGATCAGATCGGCGTATCCCGAGGCGGAGAGCTCCGCGGGAGCGGCTGCGGCGATCGACGGGTCGAACAACATGCCGAGCGGTGCCGGGCAGTCGAAGGTTTGTTTGTTTCCGTCCTTCGTGATCGAGGCGCCGTAGGCGGTATATCCGTCCATCGAGGCGGCCGTGCCGACGGTCATGTAGCGGCGGCCGTTGTGATGGGACGAGTTTGGTCAGGTCGTTGATGACGCCCGAGCCGACGGCCACCGGAACGGCATCGGTCCGGGCCAGTACGTCGTCGAGCCTCCTCGACGAAGCGCCATTCGGCATAGAGCGACGGGTCGTCGAAGATATGGGGTTGATCCTGCTGGATTCCGGCTTCGGCGAGGGGCCGGCGGACCTCTTCGCCGGCCACGCGCCACGTATTGAGGTCCGCTACGACAACGGCCCGTTTTCCGGGGAAGAGCTGCGTGAAGAGTTCCGCCACGCGGGGAGCGTCCCGACTCCGAATACCACGGCCCGGGTATCGGTCGTGCGCATCAAAGCGTTTTTCAATCTTGTTCATGCGAGTTGATTTTGGTTTCCCTTATATATTAGGGGAGCAGGACGCGGGGTTCTGATTCCCGATTTTCGTATGTCGGTTTCGTCTGCGTGCGGCCTTTTGCGGCGGGCGCTTCAAGCAGGACAAAAATAAGTACAAATTTTTCTTTTCTGCAAATAAAAGAAAGCTAAAAATAGATAATTGGAAATAAAAGGGAAAGTATTGTGAGGTGCAGAGAAAGAAATCTTTTGAGTGTTTTTGGTCTATAATCGGCTGTTTTATAGTTTATTGGCACGGTATTTCTCCTTGAACGAAATTTTTGAAATGGAAATTTAATAGATCAAAAGTTGTCAAAAAGAAAATTAAAACATAAATTTGAAAGCCGGAAAACAGAATATATGCCAAAAATGGGGGGCTTTGATAGAAAACTTCAAAAAATACCGCCATGAACAAACAACTACTTTCCCTTTTTGCCGGAACATTTGCTTTGCTGGGTGTATCCTGCTCGGATGCTCCCGCTTCGGCCGGTGCCCTCACTGCATCGACATCCAAAGTCGCGCCGACCTTCACGCCTGGTTTCGTTATTCGCCGACCCGTCCGATCGTTATCAGCGGACACCGCGGCGGCATGATTTCGGGTTACCCTGAAAACTGCATCGAATCCTTCGAGAAGACCTTGACGATGATGCCTTCGTTCTTCGAGATCGACCCGCGTCTGACCCGCGACAGCGTGATCGTCCTGATGCATGACGCCACGATCGACCGGACGACCAACGGAACCGGGCGGGTGGCCGACTATACCCTGGCCGAGCTGCAGCAGTTCCGCCTCAAGGACCGCGACGGCAACCTGACGGAGTTCCGCATTCCGACGCTCGAAGAGGCGATCCGCTGGAGCCAGGGCAAGACGATCCTCAACCTCGACATCAAAGGATGTCCGCTGGAGTTCATGTCGCAGTTTATCAACCGGTTGGCTCCGGCCAATGTCATGTATACGGTCCGCAATGCCCGGCAGGCGCGGCTGTTGCTCGACCGGGATCCCGATGCCATGTTCTCGGCCTGGTGTAGAACCTCGCCGAGTACCGCGCCTATCGGGAGGCGGGAATCCCCACCTCGCAGATGATGGCCTATGTCGGTACGATGATGCTCGGGGACCAGCAGCCGCTCTATGATTCGCTGCACCGACAGGGGGTGATGTGTATGATCTCCGTGGCTCCGACTCACGACCGCCGGGCCGAGGAGATGCAGAAACAGGGCGGCTATGAACTGGATTCGCTCCGGCTGCTGACGTCATCGAGACCGATTATCTGTATCTGTTCCTGGGGCTGGACCTGGGCGCCGCTAACCCCTTGCTAATCGACTGGATGTATGGAGCGTTTTTGCCGTTACCGCTCGGTTTGGGAGCGTGAAGATTGCTGCGGCGCCTCAAAACGCAGATCCGCCATGTCGCCCTCGACATGGACGGCACGATTACATGGGTTCGGAGCCCATTTCCCTGGACCCGGCCTTTTCCTGGCCGGGCTCCGGGAGGCGGGGGATCGGCTACTCCTTCCTGACGAACAACCCCTCGAAGTCGATTGCCGACTATCTGTCGAAGGCTCGACGGTTTGGGCATTCCGGCCACCCGTGAGGAGATGTATACCACGACGTTGGCGATCGACTACCTGCGGGTTCACTGCCCGGAGGTCCGGCGGCTGTTCCTGCTCGGGACGCCCTCGATGATCTCGGAGTTCGAGGCGGCGGGGTATGTCTCGACGGAGGATTCGGCCGACGATCGCCCGGATGCCGTTGTTGTGGCTTTCGACATGACGTTGGCGTACGACCGGCTGTGCCGGGCGACCTGGTGGGTCAAGCAGGGGCTTCCCTATCTGGCGACCAATCCCGACCGGGTTTGTCCGACGAATCAGCCGACGGTGCTGGTCGACTGCGGCTCGATCTGCTCTGCGATCGAACACGCCACGGGGCGCAGACCCGATATTACGTTGAGGAAAGCCCGATCGAACATGCTTTCGGGTATTCTCCGGCGTCACGGGCTGCGTGCCGAAGAGATTGCGATGGTGGGCGACCGCATCTATACGGATATTGAGATGGCGCATAATGCCGGGGCGCTGGGGGTGCTGGTGCTGTCGGGTGAAACGACGCTCGATGTGGTCGACCGGGCGCCTCGCCAACCGGGCTGATTGCCGAGCATGTCGGTGTTCTGGGGGAGCTGTTGCGTGAAGCCCGGACGGAGGGCGCTTTGTATCTCTTGGGGCGGGGCAGATTCTATTGAGGGTGAATTTTTGCTGGAAGGGTGGAGCAGTTGTTTCCTTTTCTGAAGCCCCGATAATCTCTTTTCGTTGCCTTATTTTCGATTTATTTGCTTTTTGTTTTCTTTTTGCGTTGTTTTTTGATTGTTTTATTTTGCATTTTGTTTCTTTTTTATTTTATTTGCAATGGAAATACACTCGATTCGTAAATTTTATCAATAATAGCTGGATCCTTCCGCGTGAGCCGTTGGGAGGAAGCTGGCTGGGCAGGGCTGAGGCTCCGACTCAGGGTTGCGCAGGGTCGGTCGAATTTCCTGCGGAGGTGTCGAATTTTGCAAAATACATGGAATTGAAACATCGTGTGTTTTTTTTCTTTGTGATATTTTTGTGTCGCAATTAGAATCGAAAAAAAAAAATAACAGTTGTGATAATAAAACATTGACAAATAAATTGTATCCCTATGATGAACAAGCTATCCTCTTCTCCGTTCGGCTGAAAATCAGCCGCCACCTTCCATTGATCGATGACTATTCCAAACTATGAACCATTCAAACAAACCATGTTGAAACTTCTTACTTCTATGATAGAACGATGGGGCGTTGTCTGTATGAAGAAGTTGTGTGCTGCTGTTGCTGTGTGCGCTGGCAGCGCCGCTCCGCAGCAACGCTGCAAATGGTGAAGTGTTCGAGGGCTGCCGAACGGAATATCCGCATCTCGGGAGTCGTAAAGGACGGCGAGGCAATCCGCTCGTCGGCGCAACGCTGATCGTCGAGGGTACGACTCAGGGGACCAGTACCGGCGCGAACGGCGAATACTCCCTGACCGTGCCCGCAAAGCCCGGATCATCTGCTCGTATCTGGGATTCAACTCCGTGACCCAGGAGGTCGGACTCGTACCCGGCTGGATTTCACCCTGCAGGCCACGGCCAACAGCATCGAGAACGTCGTCGTGACCGCCCTGGGTATCACTCGCAAGGAGAAGAGCCTCGGCTATGCCGTCTCGAAGATCGGCTCCGACGACATCACCAACAATGCCAGCGGCAGTTGGCTGAGCGGTATGGCCGGTAAGGTTGCCGGTCTGAATCTCGACCAGTCGGCCGCAGGACCCGGCGGATCGGTCCGTGTCACGCTGCGCGGCGAGGGCTCGCTCTCGTATAACAACAATACGGCTCTGTTCGTGGTCGACGGTGTGCCCATCGGCAGCGGTATGGAGGGAAACTCCACCTCCGGCTCCTACGAATCGGACGACGCCCCGATCGACTACGGCAATGGCGCCGGTGACATCAATCCCGAGGATGTCGAGGAGTCATCTCCATCCTCAAAGGCCCGGCCGCAACGGCCCTCTACGGTTCGCGGGCCGCCAACGGCGCCGTGATCATCACGACGAAGTCCGGCCGTCAGCAGCGGGGCATCGGCGTGACCTACTCCACGTCGGTGACCTTCGACAAGGCGGGTTACTGGCCCGATTTCCAGTATGAGTATGGCGCCGGCGACTTCCGCAAGACCACCATCAACACGGGCCATACGTCCGACGGCCTGAATCCCGACGAATATTCGTTCTACTCCGTGGATGCCGATCATTCGGATACCGGCGTGGCCGTCCCGACCTTCCACTCCCGCTATCAGTTCGGTGAGAAGATCAACGGGCAGATGCGCTACATGTACGCCTCGTATGATCCCGAAACCGACACCTATACGCGGCTTCCGTACGAAGTATGCGACTGGTACAAGGGGCTTCTTCCGCACGGGCGTCACCTACACCAACAGCGTGGCGATCGATGCCAGCGACGGCCGCGGTTCGCAGCTCCGACTCTCGATCAAGGATACGCGCAACGACTGGATCGTGCCCAATACGGGATTCAATACGCAGAACATCAGCTTCTCGGCCTCCAGCAAAGCGGAACAAGTGGATCGAGGCGTCGGTCAAGATGACCTATTACCGCAAGAATTCGGACAACCTGCCCGTCGGCGGTTACAGCAACTCCTCGCCGCTGAAGACGCTGCTCTGGCAGCCGGTCAGCGCCTCGGTGGACGATGCCTACAACGAGTGGGCGAGCGGCCGGCTGGTCGACTACTACTCGGGGCCGATTCCTCGGTGAAGCTGATTAACGGATCGATGGACAACCCCTATTTCATCGTGTACGAATGCCTCAATACGCAGTCCCGCGACCGTGTGTTACGGCAATGCGAGCGTGACGGGGCACATTATTCCCGAGAAACTGTCGCTGACCGTGCGCTCGGGCATGGATTTCAGCAACGATTTCCGTACCCAGCAGAAACCGCAGTACACCCACGCCTACCTCGACGGCATGTACCGCGAACAGACCATCCGTTCGACATCGGAGATCAACAACGATTTCCTGCTCAACTACCACGATACCTTCGGGGAGTTTGCGCTCAATGCCTCGTTCGGGCGGCAACAACATGGTCTACAAGTACCAATCATCCGGCTGACGGCCCAGCAGCTTTGAGGAGCCCAACGTCTTCATTCTCCAGAATGTCAACGGAAACGCTCGATTCTCGTCCGTGCGTCGCATGAAGTCGATCAACTCCTTCTACGGCTTCGTCTCGCTGAGTTGGCGCGACATGCTCTTTTTCGACATTACGGGCCGCAACGACTGGTCGTCGACCCTGGCCCCGGGTACAACTCCTATTTTACCCCTCGGTGAGCGCCAGCGTGCTGCCTCGACGAGGTGTTCAAAACTGCAAGCAAAAGGCCAAGTGGATCGACATGCTGAAGATTCGCGGCTCGTGGGCCAACGTCGGCAACGACACCGAACCCTATCAGTTGCTGGCCGCCTATTCGTCGGTCTTCACCGGGCCTATACGCTTCCGAGATTCGACCAAGAACATCGGCTGAAGCCCGAGAACGTCGAGAGCTGGGAGGTCGGTTTCGAAGGCCACTTCCTCAAAACCGCATCTCATTCGACTTTGCTTTTACGATTCGGAGACCACGACCAGATCATCAACGTCCCCTCCGACTGGGCGACGGGTGCCTCGTCGATGGTCATCAATGCGGGGCTGCGTGCGCAACAACGGCGAACTTTCGGCGCGGTTCCGCCCGATCGAGCACCGGAACTGGCGTTGGAACATCGATGCCAACTGGTCGAAGAACTGGAATGAGCTGGTCGAGCTGCCTCCGGGCGTCAATGTCTGGCAGCTCAATGCGAGCAATACCATCGGCAGCAAGGTCTTCATCTATGCCTATCCCGGTACGGAGCTGGGACGCATCTACGGCTACGGACTCCAGACGGCGCCCGAAGGGGCCTTCTACTACGACGAGCAGGGCCGCAAGATCGACTGCTCGGGGCAGGACATCGTCGACGCCGAGACCGGCAACCCGATTCTCGACGGTACGAACCTGAAGGATCTGGGCAGCATCTATCCGCAGTGGAAGGGCGGTTTCACAACCCGGTCCGCCACAAGAACCTCTCGCTGACGGCCTCGTTCGCAGCCTCCTACGGCGGCAAGGCCTACTCGCTGACCAATTCGATCCTCTCCCACATGGGTTTCGACCAATTCGCTCGAAGGCCGCTACGACGGGCTGATCCATCCGGGCGTCAATGTCGCCGAGGACGGAACCTACTCGAAGAACACGACCATCACCACCGATGCGGTCGACTACTACAATACGGTGATCTACCCGCGCGCCAATACCGAATCGAACGTTTTCGACACCTCCTACCTCAAGATGAAGGGGTTCGCGCATCGAGTATTCCTTGCCGCGGAGCCTCTGCGCCAAGACGAAGGTATTCCAGAGCGCCTCGATCTCGTTCTTCGCCACGAACCTCTTCTGCATCACCAACTTCCCACAGTACGACCCCGAAGTGGCATCGCTCTCCGGTTCGTCGCTCTATCGGGGTGTGGAGACGGGTGCCTATCCCATGGTGCGCTCCTACGGTTTCAGCCTTAAGCTCGGATTCTAAACAGGACAAAAGATGAAGACTATGAAATCTGATGCTCGGAATGGCGCTGCTGCTCTCCCTCGAAAGTTTGCACGACGAAGTTCGACGAGTACAATACCAATCCCAACGAGATGGATCTCTGGAATATCGTCCTTCGGGGATGCTCCAGCAGTTGCTCTACTCGGGACCGAGGTTTTTCCTCTATCCGGACGTGGCTGTTGAACGGCGAGTTGATCCAGTATACGTTTGCCGGGTCGGGCAACAACACCTATCACCGTTACGTGATCGACAATTCGGTGGGGTCGTCCGCCTGGTCGAACCTCTACCGCCAGGCCGCCAATGCCGACCACATGCGGCTGCTGGCCATCCAGCGCGAAAAACCCCACCTACGAGGCCGTGGCCCTCACGCTACGCACGCTGCTGATCTCCAACGTGATCGATATTTTCGGCGATGCTCCCTATACGGAGGCGTTCAAGGGGCCTCGGAGGGGGATCAGTCAACCGAAATTCGACCGGCAGGAGATGATGTCTACCGCGCCTTGATGGCCGATTACGAAGAGCCAATTGCTGTATGACGCCTCGGCGGCGCTCGAAAACCCCGAACGCGACTCTGCTCTACGGCGGCGACGTGGCCAAATGGCAGAAGTTCAACAATTCGCTCTACCTGCGCCTGCTCATGCGCCTGAGCAACCGCGACGACGTGCTGGGGGTGTCGGAGAAGATCAACGAGATCTTCTCGTCGCCCGCGCTATCCGATCTTCACCTCGAACGACGACAACGCCACGATGTATTACGACGCCGTGGAGCCCTTTCGTCAACTACTTCGGTTCGCGGCTGGAGACCCAGTTCACGACCTCCACGGGACGGCGCCCGGCCGAGCAGATCATCAACATGATGAAGGAGACCGGTGACCCGCGTATCAGCATCTGGTTCCGCCAACCGTCGGGCGCCGACGGCTGGAAGGGCGGCCAGAGCGGCATCGAGGCCCAGGAGGCCGACCTCACGGGCGTGGCGAATCTCAACAAGACGAATCTCGGCGAATACGATTCGCCCTTGCGCTGATGAAGTACGACGAGGTGCTCTTCATCCAGGCCGAGGCGATGCAGCGGGGTTGGGTGGCCGGAGATGCCGCCGCGACCTATCAGCAGGCCATCCGGGCCTCCATCGAGTTCTGGCACGGTGTCGACAAGACGGGGCTGAACATCACCGACCGGGTCATCGAGAACTTCCTGGCCAACGTCCCCCTACGACGGGACGCTGAAGGCGATTCTCGATCAAAAGTATGTGGCGCTCTTCTGGGTGGGATTCGAGGCCTGGGCCGACTACCGGCGGACAGGGCTATCCCGTGTTGGTCATCGGTACAGGGAACCTTCAACGACCACATCCTGCCGCGGCGTCTGGTCTATCCGACCAACACCATGGAGACCAACCGCGAAAACTACGAAGAGGCGCTGGCCGCCTGCGCAACGTTTATGGCGGCGATGACGACATGAAAGACTCCGCTGTGGTGGTCGCTGGAGGCCGTCGAGCGGGGAATCCGATAAACTCTAAGAATGCTAAAAGCACATGAAAACACGATTATATGATATTTGGAACAGGGCCTTTTGGCGAACCTTTCTGCTGCTGATGGCGGGTGTGATGTTCGCCGGGTGCGAGAGGACGAGACGACGGAGAAGTACCTCTATCTGCTCGATCCCGACCGGAATCCGCTGGAGGAGTCGTTCCTACGGTGTCGGCGGCGGAATGCAGGATTTTCTGATGTACTCGAACTATGGCCATTGGCAGTTGGTCCCCACCTATGCCGAGGATGTCGAGTGGATCTCCTTCTGGCCCGCCGAAGGGGTCGGAGACGCCCGTTTCTCGACGCTCGTCAAGGAGAATAAGACCGCTTACAGACGTTACGGCGAGTTGAACGTCGTGGTCGACGGCGAGTCGGTCATGGTGCTGAAATTCAATCAGGAAGCCGCCGAACCCGTGTTGGAGATCGACATGGGCGAGGCCGGCAAGACCGTGTCGGTCAAGGGCAGGTTCACGGTCAACGTGACGCGAACGTCGACTGGGTGGCCGAGGCCTGGTCAATCCCCGAGATGCGGCGTGGGTGAACATCGGGGAGTTCACCGACCGCACGCAGACCTTTGTCTGTGCGGCCAATGAGGGATGTCGCCCGGGAGGCGCGTATCCGCATCCGGGCCTACGGCACTTCGCTGTCGCGCGAGTTCGTGATCTACCAGGCCGACCGGACTACGGCCTTCGAAAACGCCCGTCAAGTCTCGATCTCCGAGCTGCTGGCGATGGGTGAGGGCAAGATCTCCGAAAAACGTCTATGTCGTGGGCAGCGTCATCAGCGACCGCACGACGCGCAACTTACTCCCGGCGCCTACGGGAAGAATGGCGAAAAACCCCGCCAATACGATGTTTATTCAGGATGCCGATGCGGGTTTCTGGATCGAATTCGGGAACGAGGCGGACAACACCTACGATCTGAACGATCGGGTGACCATCCACATGTACGGTCAGATCATCGCCCGCGACGCCTATACGAACGGCGAAGATCGACCGGCTTTCGTCGTCGGCCGTGCAGTCGTCCGAGCCGGGTCCGGCGGTCGAGCCGATCGTCCTGGACGACGTTTCGCAGCTGCAGTACGAGAACCGGCTGGTGACGCTCCGCAACGTGGAGTTCGCGCGCCCTACGGTACGCTGGTCAACATCAACGAGTCGGGTTACCTGGGCGTGGAACAGGGCGCGGCATACCAGGCTTCGGCCGATTACAACGACCTGACGATCGAGTACGGCCATTACGTGCGCGACGCCAAGGGCAATACGACGGTTTCTTACACCACGTGGTCGTTCACCGAGCGGGCGCTTTCGATGATTCCCGAAGGGGCCGGCGATATCACGGGAATCGTCAACAAACGCTGCTACAAGTGCGACGTCTACGACGGCCGCGACGAGAGCCGCCGCAAGGTGGAGTCCTGGTGCATCCGCATCCGCCGCGAGTCGGACATCACCAACTTCGATGCCGATCCCGCCACGCGCCTCTCGAAGACGATCATGCAGATCGGTCCGTGGACCGACAACGGGGGCGCTGCCGACCGTCATGGCCTCCGTCGGGCAGGGGCAGCTCCAAGCACTCGGTGGGTGTCGACGTCCTGGGCGACCTCGGGCAATACGCAGCAGATGTAGCCTGGCCTGGGCTCATGCCCGCTGCACGGCGGCAACCTGGAACGAGCAGACCGGCAGTTGGCTCCCGACCTACGGCAACACGAAGGGTGTACAGTACATCGCCCTGATGGCGCAGAACTGGTGGAAGAACACCTCGGCGGTGAATTCCGACACCGACGGCTGCTGCTGGATTCTTTCGAACCTCTCCACGGCGGGCTATACGGGGCAGATTCGCTCCAGTTCACGGCTTCGAGCAACACGCTGGGCCCGATGTACTTCCAGATGGAGTGGGCCGATACGGACGATGCGAAGAGTGGACCCCGATCGGTTACGAGTATGTCGCCTCCAACTGGCACAGTTGCATCCATGCTCCCGAGTACCTCTTCGTGCCCCCGATGAGCCTGAAGGACCGTGCAATCCGCCTTCGCGCCACGCGTCAGCGGAACGCCAGCGACAACGAGGATACCGCCGAAGGAACGAGCCGTCTGGGCATCATCCGCATGTCGTGCCTGGATATGTAGAACCCGAAAAATGCAAAAAAAGAGTATGAAATATTCGTTGTATCTGTTGAGAATGCTCCTGTTGGCGACCTGTCTCTGGTCGCTGACGGCTGCTCGAGGAGGAGCCGAAGGAGTTCGTGCAACCCGATCGGCTGGTCCGGCAATCTCTATCTCGCCTCCGTGATGAGTGTCTACGAGGCAGCAGCTACGCTGCAGGGCCGGGGCTCCGAGGCGGGCGACCTCCCTGTCGCTCCGCGCCGAGGGTCTGCGTCGAGATGCCGGTCGGCGACGCGGATCCAAGACGGCACGTGTCGCGTTTGCCGGCGGAGCTGGTCCGCGGCACCTCATGGAGGTTTACGTGGTCCGCGGCTCCGCGGAGCAGTATGTCACCACGGTCCGGATCTACCCTGACCATCGGATCAGAGGTCCCCGACAAGAGGGCTGGCAACCTCAAGGGAATCGTCTAGCGGGGACCGGGGCGTGGCCGGAGGTGCTTTGCACGAGACTACGGTGACCGATGAAAAACGGTTACTATTGGCTCGCATCGCTCAAGTCGCTCGGTTATGTCTTCATAACGCTGCCCGCGGATACGAACCGGCGGGTCTTCGACAGCGACATGATGGGGATTTTGGGCCGGACTCACCGCCGGGACCGACGTCTGCGAGGTGCAATACTTTCGAACTCGTGGAGGTCGACAACGACCGTCACGATGCTGGTGGGCTCGTGGGACCTCCATCTGGCCGACAAGCAGAACGACCTGAACTTCTTCAGCAACGGATTCCTGGCCGAGACGCAGGCGTTCGCCGATTCGAGTCCGCTGCCGGTCTACGCCTGATTGCGGGCGACATGACCTGGACCGCTATTGGTACGACAACGACTTTGCTGATTGCCGATTACAGCGGTTGCTGTCCAGCCAGTTATACGATTCCTGCCTTCCACGATGGGCCAACCACGACAACGACCCCTATGTCACGGGCGACGTCCCGGGACAGACCCTCTACCGCAATACGCTGGGCCCGAACTACTACCGTTCAACCTCGGCGCGTACTCCGCGTGGTGCTGGACGACACGACTGATCAATGCGGGCGGCGCGGAAGGGGTCGTCGGAGCCCGCGACTTCAATGCGCTGGTCTCGCTTGCCCAGCTGGAGTGGCTGGCCGACGACCTGGCTGGCGGAGGACAAGCACGGCGCCGGTCATCTGCCCACGTCCAACCCATTGTAACTACTACTCCTCGTTCACCAACGTCCCCCGCATGTCGAGCACGACGGGAGGTACGGCCGCCTTGCTGAAGGCCGCCGTCGGCTTCTCCGACGTCCACTTCATCACGGCCCACACCACTACAACAGCACGATGGTCATCGACGACGGAATCATCGAACACAATACCGCCGCGGTGTGAGGACCTGGTGGTGGAGCAGTTTCCCAACCGTGCGATCTGCGTGGACGGAACTCCGGCCGGCTACGGCGTCTACACCTTCTCGGGCGAGGTCGAGGGTTCTAAGGGAATCGGCGAGGGAGCCTGGCTGTCAGTTCCGCAGTTAAGCGACATGAACGTGGTCAAGGCCCACCTGAACACCAACCTCTACAAATCCTACCTCTCGAAGTATCCGAGCCGCACGAACGGCGGGTACGACTATGCGTCGGTCGGGGAGAACAGAGGCTCTTCATCAACGTCTGGAACTACGATCCGGAGTGGCGTGTCGAGGTCTTCGAAAACGGCGTCTTCGCTTCCGGTTACGCGGCTGCCCAGCGATCCGCTCCACACGATCGTCTTCGACATCCCGCGGGGAGCAGGGTGCCGAGGCCTACTTCGGACTGGGCCTCCTGTCCATGTCGCCAACATCTTCTCGGTGACGGCATCCAGTGCGACCAGTACGCTTGAGATCAAGGTGACCGACCGCTTCGGCAACCAGTGGAGCGAAAGCAGATGGTGCGTCCGGAAGGCCTTTACGAAGAAAGTATGAAATAATCGAAAATAGTGAAACGATGAAAAGAGATATCTATTGAATCGGATCCGACGTTGTTCCTCGTGTTACCGGTGTGTCGTTCGCGGCATGTAAGCGAGTCCGCGAGGTCGAGGAGCCGACCCTCGGGGTCAATACGACGAGCGTGAGTGCGAACAAAGCGCGGCCTGACCACGAGGGTGGCGACGTCACCTTTCGAGGTTACCTCCAACGTCTACTGGGTCATCCACATCGACGAAGAGGCGGATTGGCTTACGGTATCGCCCCGCGCCGCCTACGGCAGCCATCAGGTACACGTCTCGGCCGCGGTGAATGGGCGAGGCCCGTACGGCGACGCTCTATTTCGGATTCGCTGGACGGCGACCACGCAGATCGAGGTCCGGCAGGGTTCGGCCGACGAGCTGATCTATTATCTCCGCACGGAATGGGTGGAGCCCGTGAGTGTCTGCCAGGTTTCCGACTTCTCGAGTGGGGCCGACGGCGTCGGTACGGCTTCGGCGCTCTCGGGGGTCCATGCCGAAGTGGTTTCCGACCTTTCCTCGGGGTACGAGGCCGCGACGGGAGCAATGCCGTGCTGCTGGCCGATGCCGCCGGGTCGGGAGGGAGAGACTCTGCCTCCGTCAGCGGCATGCCCGGCGACCGCGGCTTCCGGGTCGTCGGGGCTCCTCGTCTCGGGACAGGCGGATGATGTGCAACCTGCGGCTGCTGGCCGGAAACGGAGTGCGACGAGTTCATCGAGCGCCTGAATGGCTGGAATCCGGGGAGGAGAGCGGCTGAAGGAGCGCCTGCTTCAGCGTCCCCGAGGAGACCGAGAATCTCGACCTGCGCCTTGAAAAGGCGGGCCGGAGCCTGCCGGATTGACATTTCCGTTTCTACGAAGGAAACGTGGGCGAAGGCTACGAACTTGTCTTCAGGTCGGGGCCGACGACGGGCTCCCCCGAAGGACATGTCTATTTCGAGGACGATTTCAGTTGGGTGACCGATGTCTACGGCGGAACCGACTACATCGGGACCTGGCCGACACCGCTCACGGCCGAGCAGTATTGGAACGGCGTGACGGCTGCCGCTTTCGGCGACGAGGCCTACAATACGCTGATCAATTCGGGCTGGGTGACCGACGACAACAAACTCAAGGAGCGAGTCTACCTGCGGGTCGGCTACATCAAGATGGGTCGGGGTCGAGTGCTGCGGATGCGGCGGCGGCCTGGTGACCCCGACGCTGGGAATCAAGCACAACTGCGCGGCCAACGTGAAGAGTGAGCTTCGACTGCTGTATCTACGTCTCGTCGGGGCGGTTCGTGAGGATCCCTCGACGATGCAGGTGCGTCATCGGCCGGCACGATCAACGACGACGTCTCGACGGTGAAGTCTTCGAGATGCAGACCGCTCCGCTGCAGTGGGAAACCAAGGAGTGCATCGTCTACGGCGCGACGGATCAGACGCAAATCGTCTTCGAATCGGTCGAGGAGGTCAAGGCGAACCGTTGGTCTCTTCGACAACGTTCGTCTGGTGAAGGCCGGGGCTGACGAGCAGCCTCCCGTGGAGCCTGACTCCCCTCGATACGCCCGAAGTGACCTATGATCAGGAGGGCTCGACGGCCGCCTCGGTGCGTTTCTCCTGGCCGGCCGACTGGAGAGCGCCGCCCGGTATGAATATACGTACACCTGCCTGAACTGCGGCGAGGTCGTCGAATCGCGCAGCGGCGAAAACGACGGAGACGAACGTGGTGCTCGACGGGCTGATTGCCGGGACGAGCTGCTCTGACCGTCCGCGCACTCCCGGCCGATGAGGATACGACCTATGAGGCTTCGGAGTGGTGCGAGGCCGGTCGAGGGAACGGTCAAGAGCCCGTGACGGGTGTCGATTCGCATCCGGTGGGCTATGCCCTGCTCGAAGACGACCTGTCGTGGGTGACGGTGGGTGTCTATGGCGAGGAGAGCCTTCGTGGATACCTATCCGGGCAATCCGCCGGCAATCCGTTTCGACAAGGTGTCGGCCGCCGGTCAGGCCCTGCTCGAAGAAGGGCTGGGAGATGACTTCGAGCAACTCCGCCGCCTATCTCTATGCCGGGAGCATCAAGTTGGGAACCTCGTCGGCCGTGGGTTCGGTCTTCACGCCCCCGGGTTTCGGCCATCGATCCGGGTACGAAGGTCAACGCCGAGGTGATTGTCGGCGGTACGGCCTTCCTCGGGACCAACGACTATTACGACGACGATGCGGCCGCCATTACGATCGAGGGCGACGGAACCTTCGAGGACGGTTCGAAAAGCGTGGAGTTCCGCATGGGCAGTTGGAACGACTGGGTGCGCCACCGGTTTGTCGTGCGCGACATCACCGCCGCGACGCGCTTCCGCCTCGAATCGCGGACGGCAGCCAAGGGACGCCTCTTCTTCAACTATCTCGGGGTGGTGAAACTCGACGACGCCTATTCGCCGGCTTCGGAACTCCCGCAACTGGAGACGCCGGGGGAACGTGACCCTGTCGGATGCTTCGGCCTACGGTTTCGACCTGAGCTTTGGACCGAGGTGCCCAATGCGACCGACTATACCTACTATGTGGTGCGGCCCGACGGGCGGATTGCGGCGACGGGCAAGAGCCTGGGAACCGCGTGTGCATATCGGCGGACTCGACGGCAAGAGCGTCGCGGGACACCCGTACTTTTTAACGTGCGGATCGTGGCCAACCACATGAACTACGACTCCGGCAAGCAGGAGATTCCGCAGACCTACCGTTCGTCGGAGAGCTCGCCCAGGCGCTGCAGGCGCAGGCTGTCGAGACCTCGGCTACGGTCTACTTCCAGGACGATTTCTCGTGGATCGACCTGAACGATGTCGTCTTTGCGACCAACACCGACTGGATCAACACCTACTGCACGACGGATGTCTCGGGACGTTTCGATGCATTGCTGGAGGACGGACAGACTTCGCTTAACGGTTGGAGCTACGACCCCGCCAAACCGGGCGTTTACACCCGCCCCGGATATATCCATCTTAACTCTACGAAGACGCAGGGTGCGATCGTCTCGCCCGCCCTTGCGGCCATTTCGGGGAGCGATGATGTGGAGGTGTCGTTCGATGCCACCTACTTCTATCAGTATTTCACGAAAAGCCCGATACGAACCGGACCCTGACGATCCGCCTGCTTGGGGCCGGTGCTATTGAAGGGGCGACGGACGGCGCATTGACCGTCACGATGGAGCGCGGCGACACGTGGCAGAACTTCACCTTCCGCATCCTGGGTGCCGATGCCACAACCCAGGTGGTGTTGGGGCCGACGAGCGTGTCGAGCAACCGGGCTCTGTTCGATAATTTCCGGGTTGTTTCGTTGACGAAGTAACCGATCGATAAAAACAGGAGAATCATGAAATCGAAAATTTGGAAATACACCCTGCTGTTCCTCTCGCTCGTGGGGTTGGCGTTCCGGCGGCGGCCTGGGACCGCACGCGTCACGACGCCATCGCCAGCATCGCCGAACAGCATCTGACCCGCCGCGCCAAACGCAACATCGCCCGCTATCTGGAGCACTCCATCGTCTACTATGCCTCCTACATGGACAAGCATCGCAACGCCCCGGGCTTCCGCAATATCGAGCATGTCAGCTATGTCGACGGGCAGATGCAACTGGTCGACACCCTGCGTGACGGGCAAGGTGAACTGTGTCGTGGCTCTCATGCACGGCCTGCGACCGCCTGCGCAACTACCGGGAGATGGACGATTCGCTCGTGCGGCTGAACCTGATGTATGTCATCCACATCGCGGGGACATGCACTGCCCGAGCATGTGAAAGTATCCGGGGTGTAAGAGCGGCCGGGCCGTGCTCAACGGCAAGAAGATGTCCTACCATGCCGTGTGGGACTGGGGCGTGCTCGACCGGGCGCATGGCTGGAGCTATTCGAGTATCAACGCGAACAGCTGGATACCCATCTCCAAACGCGAGCGTCCGCCATGGCCGGCCGGGACGCCCGCGCGACTGGGTGCATGAGACGGCCGTCGACTGCCGGGTGATCTACGACTGGCACGGCTCGACGGGGTGTACGACAATGCCTTCGTACAGGATACTACCTCGCTCGCCGAGCGGCGCCGTCCGGGCGGCCTATCGGCTGGCGGCCCTGCCCAACGAGTTTTCGGGTAGCGGAACCGCGGAGCGGCAAAGCAAAATCCGGACGAAAATCGTCCGGATTTTTCGTGTAACGGCAGCCGGGTGCGGCCCCCTTACCGTTTTACCGACGGCCGTTGAGGGCGATCATGTCGCAGAGCGTGGTGTTGAAATCTCGGCCGCGAGCAGCCGTTCGAGGGTCAGGGTGCATCCGGTAACGCCACTGGTAACGGGGAATGGCCGGGATGTTGATCCGCTTCCTTGTGCGGGTCCGCGGCGCGCAGCGTCTCGTCCATCGAGAGCCAGTCCTGCAGCGGCAGGATCGTGAACATCGCCGGAGAGGCGAGGTGCATCTCGATGATCCGGCGGCAGATCCACGGCTCGCAACTGCGGGTGCGCCGCCTCGCCGTGCCCAGCACCTGCGTAGAAGCGCGTCGTGACGTCGCGGTCCTCCTCCCACCAGGCGCGGAGCGGGTTCATGTCGTGGTGAGGTGGTGCAGACACTCAGGTAGGGGTAGCGGCCGGATCGGCGAAGCGCCTGCCGAAGGTCTTGGGCATCCGCTGAATTCCAGCGAGAGGATCTGCAACATGCGCATCGTCTCCGCCGGACGCACGCGGGGATCATGCCGAGGTCCCGCCGCAGGGAAGCATCCGGAGGAGGTTTGCAGGACGGGCAGCTTGCGCAGTGCCGACTCCTTCCAGAAGAGGTCGTGACGCCGGTAGAAGAAGTCGTCGTGCAACCGGTCGAAGGCCTCCTGCCGCCAGTGGGCCAGCATTCGGTAGGAGCGGGTCGATGACCGGCGATGCGGGGGTGGAAATAGCCTTTGCGGCGCGGATCCTCGACGAAGAGCACGTCGTCCAGCAGCGCCATCAACCCTTCGCGCAGGCGTGCGTCGTCGGTTCGTCCTCGCCCGGAAGGCGTTCGGCGACCCGGCGCTGCGTGGGCGAGCAGGACGGAGCCGCCCTCTTTCAGACAGCGCCCCGAACCTCGCTGGCCCGGTCGCCGAAGAGTTCGCCGAGCGTGGCATCATCGAGCGGGAGGCGTCGTCGTCCCCCCGGTTCGACGTCGAACCCGATCTGTCGCAGCTCGGCCGGGTAGGGCAGGGCGGGATTGAAATGTCCCAGCAGTCCGTGGACCGCTTGGCGGGAATCTCCCAAATGCGGAAGAAGCCGAGGATATGGTCGATGCGGTAGGCGGTGAAATATTCGCCCATCTTCGCAATGCCGTTCCCGCCACCAGGCGTAGTGGTCCTGCGCCATGCGTTCCCAGTCGTAGGTCGGGAATCCCCAGTTCTGGCCCATGGCCGAAAAGGCGTCGGGCGGTGCCCCGGCCTGCGAATCGAGGTGGTAAGCCGCGGATGAATCCAGGCGTCGGCACTCGTCGGCTGACACCGATCGGCAGGTCGCCCTTCAGGATGATACCCTGGCTGCGGGCGTAGCGGCAGACCTCGGACAGTTGCGGTGGAGGTAGAACTGCACGAAGCAGTGAAAGGCCATTTCGCGGCTGTTGCGGCGGCAGTAGGCTTCGACGGCTTTTTGTCGTAGCGGGCCTATCGCCCCAGCGGGAGAAATCGCCGTGCCGTGCTCGTCGCGCAGCGGTGCGGTAGGCCGCATAGGGCAGCAGCCACGCGCGGTTTTCGTCGAGAAACGCCTGGTAGTCGGGCCGGGAGGCGGTGCGACGCCCTTCTGCGCGAAGCGCGGCCCGCAGCAGCCGCAGCTTGGTGCGGTTGACGCTGTTCGTAATCGACTTCCGGGCAGGGCGTTCAGCTCGTCGCGCAGACGTGCGGTACTTCGTCGTCCTCCACGACCCCGGCCTCGGTCAGCCGCATGAAACTGCGGGTGCAGGGCGAAACTCGAATTGGCGTTGTACGGGTAGGAGTCTTCCCACGTGCCGTTCATCGTGGTGTCGTTGATCGGCAGCACCTGGATGACCCGCTGGCGGGTGCTGCCGCCGCCCAGTCGATCAGGCAGCTTCAGGTCGAGGAACCCCGACGCCGAAACTTTGCCCGAGCGGAGCGAAAAAGACCGGGGATGGCGGTTCCGCACTCCGCGCCAGGGGCGTTCCGGAAAGCGGGCGTGAGCGAGGCGTCGACGCATGTTCGCCGTCGGCCGGTCGTTCCATGCGCGGTTGGGACCTTCCCCCACATGATCGGGGGGCAGGGTCCTGCGGTTGGCGATCAGCAGTTTGTATTCGCGCACCCGGCGGGCAGGTCGCAGGCCGGCATCCAGACCGGGAAGTCGGTGTCGTCGAGCGGAACGATCCGTTGCCAGTTGTCCAGCCCTGCGGAGGCGATGGCCAGCGTTTCGTCCGGGTGGATCGAGGGCTCCACTGATGCGCAGCAGGACCCGGCCGCCGGGGGAGTGAGCATCGCTGTATATCGAGGTTTGCGGTCGGCGGGCCCGGGAGCGGCGGTCCGGTTGAAGATCCCGTGCGTGAAGGCCGTGGAGTAGAACGCCGCGTCGGGGCGGATCCCTGCCAGCGGTCGCGGATGCGAAGCCGCCGCCGGGGCTTTAATGCCGGCAGCGGCAGCCGGTGGGCGTGCCATTCGGTGCGGATTGTGACGCCGTCGCGTTCGACCGTATAGCGGTAGTCGAGGCCTCTCGGTCGGCTCCGGTATTCGACTTCGCCCTGCCAGATATCTTTTCGGTGTATTGCAGGGCGATTTTTCGTTCGAGCAGCAGCACGAGTTGTTCGCCCCATTGGGTGTGGTATTCGATTTCGAAAATGAGTCGCATGGTTTGTCGGAATCCTTGGTTTGGGAGTGATTCGATGCTTACAAAATTAAAAAAATTCGGACGTATTTCGAAACTTTCAGCCGCCTTTTTGATGTGGATTGTTCCGCACGCAGGGACTCGTTCCGCCTCCGGACTTTGGCCGTGGAGACGGGAACCGGGCGTTTTATCCGGATCGTTAGGGTGGACGGCCACCTTGATCACGCTCTCCTCCCGCGTCTCGAAGAGCCGGTAGCCTCCCCGATCTCGGAGAGCGCATAGCGGTGGGTGATCAGCGGCGTGGTGTCGATCCGCCCGTCGATCAGTCGCAGGATCTCTGCACAGTCGCAGCCGTCCACATCCGCGCCTGTCTTGAAAGGTCAGGTTCTTGCCGTACATTTCGGGCAGGGGCAGCATCTGCGGCTGGTCGTACAATGCCACGACGGTGACGATCACATTGGGCCGGGCACTCCCAGGCCAGCCGGAAACTGTCGTCGGCTCCGGCCACCTCAATCACGATATTTGCTCCGCCTCGTTCGCATCGCTGCCGCACGAACGACAGACACTCCCTTGCGGCGCGACCACCTCCACTGCAGGATGGTGCTCCGCGGACGAACCGCCGAGCCCGTTCGGCAGGCTCTCGCAGACAATGACGCAAAGCGTTCCATGAGCTGGATGTTCTTCGGCTCGATGAGGGCGGGCAGGGCAGCC
>VOFC01006959.1_pt1 | contig 38453 bp, 55 predicted proteins | sample 5384161 | NCBI WGS metagenome assembly VOFC01 (sample SAMN12384722, study PRJNA508395) | human gut metagenome | isolation source: healthy gut B | host: Homo sapiens | reverse complement strand
ACGCACTTCTGGCCTGAAAGCCCCGCTCTGCAACTGACCGGCTACCTGCCCGCCATTCCCGGAAGCGGCGTACACAAGCTGCGTATAGTGTACGGGCAAAACGGCATCGAGGAAGTGACCTGTACCCCTTATACCCTGCGCCCCGTCCGCTCACTGGCACTGATACAGGCCGACGACATCGACTACGCCTGCAAAAGCACCGACCGCAGTGCGCTCAACCAATTGTTTGCCCGGCGCGGCGCGTATGATGATATTCTGATTGTACGCCGGCATCTGCTCACCGACACCAGCATCGCCAACATCGCCCTCTTTGACGGCAGCCATTGGCATACTCCGCAACACCCCCTGCTGAAAGGGACCAAACGCGCCGAACTGCTGGACAAAGGTATTCTTACGGAAAAGGACATACGCATGGAAGAACTTTCGGCTTATTCCACCGTCCGCCTGTTCAATGCAATGATAGACTGGGGCGAAGCGGAACTGCCCGCCGATTGCCTGCATCCGGTATTCTGAAAAGCACGAATGTGGAGCCAACAGTTTCCATTTCCCAAAGATTTGTCTTACTTTTTGCAAGCGGAGTATAAAGTCATCCGCTACCGTAACTTAACAAATACAACTATGCGTTATACCGTTTCCGCTCCCCGATGCACCGATGCATGCCGCTATTCGGCTGCCGGCATCCAAAAGTATCAGTAACCGTGCGCTTATCCTGCACGCCCTTGCCCATGGCAGACAGGCACTTTGCAATCTGAGCGATTGCGACGATACCCGCGTCATGGTGCGTGCGCTGCAAGGCAATCCCGAACATATAGACATCATGGCGGCAGGGACAGCCATGCGTTTTCTCACCGCCTACCTCAGCGTAACGCCCGGTGTCCGTATCATTACCGGAACGCAACGTATGCAGCAGCGGCCCATCCGTATTCTGACAGACGCCCTGCGCCAGCTCGGTGCAAACATCGAGTACGCAGGCAATGAGGGCTTCCCGCCCCTGCGCATCACCGGTTCGGAATTGCAAGGCTGTGAAATATCGCTTGCCGGGAACGTGAGTTCACAATATATATCCGCCCTGCTGATGATAGGAGCTGTTCTTCCCAAAGGGTTGCACCTGCATTACGGGCTGTATCATTTCCCGTCCTTACATCGAACTCACGCTTCAGCTCATACGCGACTTCGGCGGACGTGCCGAATGGAGTTCCGAAAACAGCATCACCGTATATCCCGGCGGTTACCGGGACGTCCCGTTCACTGTAGAGAGCGACTGGAGCGCGGCATCCTACTGGTATCAGATATTGGCGTTGAGGGGGAATGAAAAACGGAAAACGGGGAGTGGAGAGTCACCGAAAGGGAATGAAGAGGAAACGGTAGAGCTGCTCGGACTGTTCCCCACAGTTATCAGGGTGACAGCCGCGGTGCGGAGATTTTCTCCCGCCTGGGCGTACATACCGAATACACGGACAAAGGGGTGCGGCTCACACTTGCGGGGACGCCCGTTGACCGTCTCGAAGAAGATATGGTAGATATTCCCGACCTTGCGCAGACCTTTGTCGTCACTTGCTGCCTGATGAATATCCCTTTCCGCTTTACCGGCCTACAAAGCCTCAAAATCAAGGAGACCGACCGCATCACCGCCCTTATCGCCGAACTGCGCAAATTAGGCTATGCGGTACGTTCCGAGCAGGACAGCATCCTGCTGTGGGAGGGTGAACGCTGCCCTGCCGAAAGCGCTCCCGTTATCGCCACCTACGAAGATCACCGCATGGCAATGGCATTTGCCCCCGCCTGCATCGCACTGCCGCAGATAAGGATTGACGAACCCCAGGTAGTATCCAAATCCTATCCGGGCTATTGGGAAGATTTGAAGCAAGCAGGCTTTACCATCTGTCATTAACATCGCCCGACGCACCGCTGCGGACAGCCTGATTGCATGACAACCGAAAAGCATTCCGGCACACTTTCTTTTTTGCCTGTTCAAAAGCGGGCAGATACGAAAACAATGTGTATCTTTGTCCGTTCTATTGTATAAGGACACTTTTTTCAAGGAAAGAGAACGTATGTGGATACTGATTATTAGCCTGATTGCCCTTGCCGTCGTAGCTGCCATAGCCGGAACCGTACGCAACCGCAGACTCCAGAAGAAAATTGACAATGGCGAACTGGACGCTATGCCCGAAGTACAGGAAGTGGATGCGGAATGTTGCGGACAGCACGAGGTATGCGAAAAAGAGAGCCTGCTCGCCGCCGTCAGCAAGAAGATAGAATACTATGACGACGAGGAGCTGGACAAATACATCGGAACCGCTCCCGACGGGTATACGCCCGAACAGGAAGATGAGTTCCGTGACGTATTCTATACCATGCAGTCGGAAGACGTGGCCGGATGGGTGCGCAGCCTGCAACTGCGCGGCATTGCACTGCCCGACAATATAAAAAGACGAAGTATTCCTGATTGTAGGAGAAAGAAGAAATAATCACTAACCCCCGCCGCATGGAACTTTTACAATATACATTCTTTCAACATGCCCTTATCGGCAGTCTGCTGGCAAGCATTGTCTGCGGAATTATCGGTACGTACATCGTCACCCGGAGGCTGGTTTTTATCAGCGGCGGACTGACGCATGCCTCTTTCGGCGGTATAGGCCTGGGACTGTATGCGGGGATTTCACCGATTCTGTCGGCAGCGGTCTTTTCCGTACTGTCGGCATTCGGCGTGGAATGGCTCAGCAAGCGGAAAGACATGCGCGAGGACTCTGCCATTGCGGTATTCTGGACACTGGGAATGGCATTGGGCATCATATTCACATTCCTGTCTCCCGGATTTGCACCCGACCTCTCCGCCTACCTGTTCGGGAATATCCTGACTATTACGTTTGGCGACATCGCCCTGCTGGGCGGACTGGCAGCACTGCTCATCCTGTTCTTCTCGTTTTTTCTGCATCCGATAATCCATGTGGCATTCGACCGCGAATTCGCCCGCTCGCAAGGAATACCCGTACAGACCTTTGAGTATGTACTGATGATGTTCATCGCACTGACTATCGTAGCCTGCCTGCGTATGGTAGGCATCGTGCTGGTCATCTCATTGCTGACAATCCCGCAGATGACTGCCAATCTCTTTTCGCATAGGTTTCACCGCATCATCTGGCTGTCTGTGGGCATCGGTTACCTCAGTTGCCTGGGCGGACTGCTCATTTCATACTATCTCAATGTTCCTTCGGGAGCAGCCATAATCTTCTTCTCCATTATTATTTACGCAATCTGTAAAGGAGGAAAAAGTTTTTGGTTATCTTTGCAGAAAAAGCGAAGATAAGCTGCGCCTCGGCATAAAAAATGAACACGTTCATTTTTTATGCTCTCGGTTTGCATTATCTTTGCAGAAAAATACAAGATAATGGAAATCAAGATTCAGTCATTAGACCAGATTCATGAAGCCGCCCGCCGGTTCGTCGAAGCAATGGGCGACAATACCGTGTTTGCTTTTTACGGCAAGATGGGGCCGGTAAGACCACCTTTATCAAAGCGGTTTGCGAAGAGCTCGGCGTATCCGATGTCATTACCTCTCCTACTTTCGCCATCGTAAACGAATACCGTTCCGAAATTGCCGGAGAGTTGATTTACCACTTCGATTTCTACCGGATCAAGAAACTGGAAGAGGTGTACGATATGGGATACGAAGATTATCTGTACAGCGGTGCGCTCTGCTTCATCGAATGGCCGGAACTGATTGAAGAACTGCTGCCGGGAAATACCGTGAAAGTCACTATCGAAGAGATAGAAAACGGTGAACGGGAAGTTACACTGCAACCGCTGGATTAGTACCGGCCGTTAATCATCAACCACTAATCGCACTACATGAGCCAGTACATCGTTCAGGGTATCTTTGCCGTTGCGGGAATTATCTCCCTGCTGGCTGCAATCTTAGATTGGGATTGGTTCTTTACCGCCCAGAACACGCAGTTTGTCGTACGGAATGTAGGCCGCCGGCAAGCACGCTGGTTTTACGGCGTATTGGGAATGATACTTATCGGCACGGCGGTATTCTTTTTTCTGAATACTCCGCCGGTAACATAAACGGAAAGACTGATATACACCATACCGGAAAAAAGGAAAGGCGCAGGTTTTCATCCCGCGCCTTTCCTTTTTCATTATAATCCAAACTGTGAATTACTCATCCTCCAATGACTCCGTGTATTCCATTTCGCCCTGCACGATGAAAAGGATTTCATCCGGATCATAATCGCCCATTTCGTCTTTATGAGCTTCCTTGATGATGTAATCTACGATTTTTCCCAGATCGACTTCGATATATCCGTCACCGTCGGGCTGCACATCGAGGATGCCGCTCTCGGAATAATACTCGTCAATCAAATCGAGAAAATAATAAAACTCATCGTCAGAGAACTTCTCTTTCAACTCCTGCGGCAAATAGTTTTTGATGTACTCAATGGTCTTTTCATCATCGAGATCATTCTTCAAAAAATCGTCTTCCAGTCCCATAGCTTTATATCTTTAAAGGATTAATAGTACCACCACCTTACAACAGTGCTTCAATTTTCGCTGCATAAGTCGGTTTAGGAGCAGAACCCACTTGCTTTGTCCACCAGTTCTCCATTCTTGAAGAACAGTACGGTAGGAATATTGCGAATACCGTATTCGGCGGCAACATCTCCGTTTTCGTCTACATCGCATTTACCGATAAGCGCTTTGCCTTCATATTCGCCGGCCAGTTCTTCAATGATAGGACCCACCATTTTGCAAGGTCCGCACCACGGCGCCAAAAATCAATTACCACAGGTTTACCCTCTGCCAGGATTTCCTTGAAGTTGTTGTCTGTAATTTCTAATGCCATTTCTTCTAAATATTAAGTTAAATATCAATTCAACAGTACAGTATCAGCATTATCCGCCTACTGCCATCAGTGAAGCAAAGATAATTAATTTATCCGAAAATCAAGCTCCGGACGCTCTTTTAAATAAGAGATCAGCTCACGGCCTACGGAAAGCTTCACCGGACGGGACACCAGGTCAAGTCTGGTCATCTTGCTCTCCGGATCGGTCACTTTAAAGTAAAGTTCCGTTGTACCGGGACGGTCTTTCGTAAGTTCTGCCAATTCCGTCACCAATGCCTTGTTCAGTACGCCGAGCGGGATAAGGATTGTAATCTTCTCTATCAGTTTCTCTTTTACGTCGGGAAGCAATTCCATAGAGGTAATCTTCAGTTCCAATTCATCCTGCCGCCACTGTTTAGGTTGGCAACGCGCCTTAATATAAAGGAAGGTACGCTCGCCCAGGTATCCCTGGTAAGTCACCCAGTCGTTTCCGAAGAAAGGCAACTCTGCCGAACCGGAATAGTCCTCTATCTTGGCAATGCCATAAGGATTGCCGTTTTTACTGATGCCCCGGCGGACGGAAGTAACGATGCCCCCCATAGTTATTTCACGTCCCACAAGGGCGGTCTTGTCCTCCAGTTCCGCCATGTGTGTGTTACAAACATATTCCAGCACCACGGCATATTCATCCAAGGGATGAGCGGAAAGATAGATGCCAACCAAGTCCCGTTCACGGTTCAACCGGTCGAGATCACTCCAACGTTCTGCCTGCGGAATTTCGGGAGTGGCTATGTCCACTACATTTTCACCGCCGAACAGGGAGTTGACCGCTGCCGCCTTATCTGCCTGATAGCGGTTGCCATAGCGCATCAATGTCTCAATAAAGTACTTCATTCTTTAGGTTTGACGGCAAAATACTGTTCCACGTTTCAGCTTCAGGAAAACTATCAAACCCTCCGGCTAATGCCAGACATTCCATATTCTTTTTGTTGCAGGCATTCAGGTTGACACGCTGCACAAAGTCGAATATACCGAGAAAAGGACCATTTTTACGCCGTTCCTCCATTATGCTTTGTACAGCAGCTTCACCTACACCTTTGACAGCACCAAGTCCGAAACGAATATCACCGTCGGGGTTTACGGTAAACTTCAGGTTACTTTCATTCACATCCGGTCCCAAGCGTCTGAATACCCATTGCTTTACATTCGTCCATCAGTTTCGTGATATCAGTAATGTTCGCCAAGCTTCGACTCATCACAGCAGCCATATATTCAGCCGGGTAATTTGCTTTCAGATAGGCTGTTTGGTAAGCCACCCACGAATAACAAGTAGCATGTGATTTATTGAATGCATAGGAAGCGAATTTCTTCCAGTCCGTCCAAATCTTTTCGAGCACCTTCGCATCGTGACCGTTCTTCTGTCCGCCAGCGATGAACTTGGGATACATATGGTTCAGCTTGTCACTATCGCAGTTTCTTACCCATTGCCTTACGCAAGGTATCGCTCTCGCCTCGCGTAAAATCGGCCAACTGACGGGACAGCAACATCACCTGCTCCTGATACACCGTGATACCGTATGTGTCTTTCAGATACTTCTCCATACACGGTATGTCGTATTCACCGGTTTACGTCCTTGTTTACGGTCGATAAAGTCGGGTATATAATCCATCGGTCCCGGACGATAAAGGGCATTCATGGCAATAAGGTCCTCGAAGGTGGAAGGCTGCAATTCGCGCAAATACTTCTGCATGCCGGGGGATTCGAACTGGAACGTCCCGATGGTACGTCCGTCGCAATACAGACGATAGGTGGCCGGATCCGTAATGTCCAATGCGTCCACGTCTATTTCCATCCCGAGACTGTCGTAGATGTTGGCCTGGCATTCCTTGATGATGGAAAGGGTCTTCAGCCCCAGAAAGTCCATCTTGATCAATCCCGTGTCTTCAATCACGGAACCTTCGTACTGCGTACAGCGAAGCTTCTCTCCCGTTTCCTTGTCCTCGGCCGTGCTGACCGGCACCCAATCGGACACGTCGTCACGACAGATGATTACACCGCAGGCATGCACGCCCGTGTTCCGCACATTACCCTCCAACATCCGGGCATAACGGATGGTGTCGCGCAACAAAGGATTCGGCGACGCCTCGGCCTGCTGCAATTCCGGAATGCACGAGATGGCATTCGGGAGATTCATTTTACGCGACTTGCCGTTTTCGTCGTCCGGCAACTTGTCCGGTATGAGCTTGCACAATCCGTTGGAAATGTCCAACGGCAGCTTTTCCACCCGGGCCACATCCTTTATGGCAAGTTTCGTGGCCATCGTGCCATAGGTGATGATATGCGCCACTTTCTCTTCACCGTATTTCTGCGTCACCCAACTCAAGACCTTTCCGCGTCCGTCATCGTCGAAATCCACGTCGATATCGGGCAATGAAATACGGTCAGGGTTCAGGAAACGCTCAAACAGCAAATCGTATTCAATGGGGTCTATCTTCGTGATGCCCAAACAATAGGCCACCGCAGAACCGGCCGCCGACCCACGTCCCGGCCCCACGGACACGTTCAACTCGTGACGTGCAGCATTGATATAATCTTGCACGATGAGGAAGTAACCGGGGAAACCCATCGTCTTCATCACGTGCAACTCGAAGTTGATACGTTCTTTCACTTCTTCCGGCAGCGGGTCACCATAAATTCCGCCCCGATCAAATGCCAGTTTTGCCAAATAATCTCCTTCCAAGTTTTATACGATAAAGTTTATCATAACCACCCAAGCGTTTAATTTTTGTTCGGCGTCCTCGCGGCTGAGACCACGTTGCCGTTTTCGTCGCGGGTAAACTCCTCAAACAAGTCCTCATCGGTATATTTCTTCCGATAGCCTTCTTCGGTTCCAAATTCTTCGGGAATGGCAAAGTTCGGCATAATCGGTGCATGGTCTATGGAGTAGTATTCTACCTTATCAAGAATCTCCAGTGTATTGGTCAATGCTTCGGGCACGTCTGCAAACAGTTCATTCATTTCCGCCCGGGTCTTGAACCATTCCTGTTTGGAATAGAGCATACGTTTCGGGTCGTCCAGATCACGGCCCGTGCTCAAGCAGATAAGGCGGTCGTGCGCTTCGGCATTCTCCTCGTCCACAAAGTGAACGTCATTGGAACAGATCACTTTTATATTGTACTTCCTGGCATATTCTATCAATAGTTTGGCATTGGCTTTTTCTGTAAAGGATAAGCCTCATGATTGGCACGGGAAACAGTTGCCTTATGACGTTGCAATTCCAGATAATAATCATCGCCAAAAAGATTCTTATACCAGCGGATGGCTTCTTCCGCCTCTTCCAACTGGTCGTTGATAATCTTTTTGGAACCTCCCCACCGATACAGGCGGAACAGACTATCAATCCTTCATGATACTTCTCCAATTCATTGCGGTCGGTACGCGGACGCATATAGTATCCCATAGTCCATGCACGGGACACCAGCTTTATAAGATTGTGATAACCTTTTTCATTCTTCGCCAATACAATCAGGTGATAACCGCTCTGGTCGGGCTTACCCTCTTTCAGGTCCATGGTACGGCGTGCCACATACATCTCACAACCGATGACGGGCTTGAATAGTTTGTTTTCCGCTTCCGTTATCTTAGCTCTGCAAGCAGCAATCTCCGCTCCTTATCCTCCGGCACATTCTATCTCACCGGCTCTCTATGCCGGCAATCCGTTTTTTCAGGTCTTTTATCTCCCCTTTCGGACCGCTGTTCTTCTTATTGACGTAGTTGGTAAATTCCTTGATACCGAACATATTTCCATGATCGGTAACAGCTATACCCTTTCATACCATCCTTCATCGCCTTGTCTACCAGCCGGCTTACGCTGGCCTGACCGTCAAGAAGTGAATACTGGGTGTGTACGTGCAAATGAACAAAATCCTGCATAAATTTATCCTTTCTATAAGTGAGCATAAAGGTACGACCTATGCTACATCTAACAAAAATAATCCTCAAAAAGTTATCAACATCTGTAATTCTATGACTAAATTCTTGTTAGATTTTCAAAATAAGCCTATTTTTGCAGATAATTTGCATTAGAAAGAATAAAACAAGATACATGGGTCGACTTAAAAAATTAAAGAAAATACGTATTCACCGTGAAGGAACACATACATTGGCCGGCAGTTTATTGTTGATACTCGCCGTAAACGCAGGACTTTACTTCGGTTTGGAATGTAAGATTCCTTTCTACGTAGTGGCAGTTATCAGCCTTGTGGTTTATGGCATTTTAGTGAACTTCTTCCGTTGTCCTATACGTTTGTTCGGCCAGGAAAATACTGAAAAAATCGTGGTTGCCCCAGCTGACGGAAAGATTGTGGTAGTGGAAGAGGTTGAAGAAACCGAATATTTCCATGACCGCCGTATCATGGTTTCCATATTTATGAGTCTGGTCAACGTACATGCCAACTGGTATCCGGTGGACGGAACCGTGAAGTCGGTGTCTCACCAGAACGGTAAAGTTCATGAAGGCCTGGCTGCCTAAAGCAAGTACCGACAACGAGCGTTCCACCGTAGTAATCGAAACTCCCGAAGGCGTGGAAATCATGGCACGCCAGATTGCCGGGCGCCATGGCACGCCGTATCGTAACCTATGCCGAACCGGGCGAAGAATGTTATATTGACGAACATATGGGTTTCATCAAGTTCGGTTCCCGTGTGGATGTATTTCTCCCGCTGGGTACGGAAGTGCTTGTTAAACTCGGACAACTGACTACCGGTAATCAGACCGTGATAGCAAAACTTAAGTAACAATGGCAAATCGCATCACCCGTTCTATACCAAACACCGTAACCTGTCTGAACCTGTTCTCCGGTTGTATTGCCTGCGTCATGGCTTTTGAAGCCAACTATAACCTGGCACTTGCATTCATTATTCTCAGTGCCGTATTCGATTTTTTCGACGGCATGATGGCACGTCTGCTGAATGCACACTCTCCCATCGGCAAAGACTTGGATTCGCTGGCGGATGATGTAAGTTTCGGCGTAGCGCCCTCACTAATAGTGTTCTCTTTATTTAAAGAAATGCATTATCCGGCATCCATGGAGTTCATCGCTCCTTATATGCCTTACACAGCATTCCTTATTTCCGTATTCTCGGCGTTGCGTCTGGCTAAGTTCAACAACGACACCCGCCAGACCAGTTCCTTTATCGGCGTACCGGTTCCTGCCAATGCCCTTTTTTGGGCGTCGTTAGTGGCGGGAATACATCCCATACTTATCTCGGAGAGCTTTAATCCGCTTTATCTTTAGCATTGGTTTGTTTGTTTTCGTGGTTGCTGGTATCGGAAATACCGATGTTCTCATTGAAATTCAAGAGCCTCTCATGGAAAGACAACAAAGTAAGTTTCAATTTTCCTGATTATCTATTCCGCTTCTTGTTTTTTTGAAAGTCAGCGGTTTCGCAGCGGTAATTGTATGGTACATCTTGCTGTCACTTCTCACAGGAAAGCGTAAGTAAACATTTTCTTGGCACGGTTGTTGTATTATCGTTCGCTGAAAACGAACACATAAAAAAGACATTAGCCCATGTTTCATTTTTTAGGATTTTTATTTATCATTATAATCGCCATCCTGCTTATCGGACTTAGCATCATCGGCACTGTTATCCGGGTATTTTCGGCTTGGGTAGCCGCCGCTCATCAAACACTTACCGGAACGATAATGGAAATTATCAATCCGGAAGAGGGTATTCTTTCAATGGCAGACAACAATCCGGCTCTTCTTCCAACGAAGAACCTAAAACAAGAATAAAAGAAGAAACCGCACATGGCAGGCACAAGAAACTGTTTTCCCAGGACGAGGGGGAATATGTGGATTTCGAAGAAATCAAAGAAGAATAACAATTGCAGAGAGTCATATCATTACACAATAATTATCCCGTAAGATAATTTATTTGTATTCAGCACTACAAGACAAACCTGTTATAGCGAAATTTTTTCAGAAAAAGTATTATCTGCGTTTTGCAGCAAAAAGTCTTTCATTAATGCAGCGCATTCATCCGCCAATACTCCTTTCACTACCGCAGTTTTAGGATGCAAAGCCTCCGGCGCATAACGCTGGTATCCCCGTTTCTCATCTTCCGCACCAAATACCAACCGTCCCATTTGTGCCCAGGCTATGGCACCGGCACACATCACACACGGTTCAACGGTCACATAAAGAGTACATTCATTCAGATATTTGCCACCAAGCGTAGCAGCGGCGGCAGTGATAGCCTGCATTTCGGCATGTGCGGTGACATCCGTCAGCGTTTCAGTCAGATTATGGGCACGGGCAATGATACGGTCTTTGCAAACAACAACGGCACCAACGGGCACTTCACCCCGCTCACCTGCCTTTTGCGCTTCCCAAAGCGCCTGCTTCATATAATCCGTATCTGTCATAATTCTTACTACTTGCTGTTTATCTCATTCCACATCGCACATCTATCCTATTCCACCACTTCTCATCTTCGCATGTCATGCTCACCGAACAGTGTAGGATAATCTTCTTCCATATTCTTATGGATAAACATGAGAATGGTTTCCCTCAGCCAGCGCGATTTGTTCGTTATCTTATACTTCTCCAGATAACGATCCACAATCCGCAGCTCTTCCTCGCTCATCAGGCATACCATGCGCTGCTCGCGTTTAGGCTCTTCGGGTGTTGCTTTCGCACACGTTTTGTCTCTCTTTCTCATATTTCTTTGCAAAATTAGCTTTACTTCTGTAAAAACAAAACAGAAAAAACGTATTTTTTTTGTACTGAAAGAAAGAAAATTGTACTATGGCAATACATAATGCTCTGGGAAAAGCCGGAGAAGATGCGGTTGCGGCTTATCTGGAACATAACGGATATGTGATACGCGACCGGAACTGGCGGAAAAACCGTTTGGAACTGGACATTGTTGCCACCAAGGACAACGGATTGATTATCGTAGAAGTAAAAAACCCGAAGTAACACGGAATACATCAAGCCTCAAGATGCCGTCAACTGGCAGAAAATACGCCGCATTGTCATAGCAGCCGATGCTTACGTAAAACATTTCCGCATTGACGTCCCCGTGCGCTTCGACATCATTACAGCGGTGGGCGATGCCGGTGCTTTCGAGATAGAGCACATCAAAGAAGCATTTTACCCGCCTGTGTTTTAAAAGAACCATAACCCCTGAATACAATGAATATAGAAACCGCCCGCGAATATTGCCTCAGTAAAAAGGCCGCAACCGAAGATACTCCTTTCGGTGAGGATTTCCTCGTTATCCGGGTAATGGGAAAGATGTTTTTATGCATCAATCTCAACACTCCCCGACCGCATCACCATGAAATGCGACCCGGAATACGCGCTGGAATTGCGCGACCGCTACAATGCCGTTGAAGGAGCCTGGCACTTCAACAAGAAGTATTGGACCAGGTGCTCCTGGACAGTGATGCAGATGACAAACTGATAAAACATCTGATAGACCACTCCTACGAAGAAGTAATAAAGAAATTCACTAAAAAAATACGCGCAATGAGTATGAAGCCCTGCCCTGAAACGTTTCCTTATCCGCTGATAGCGTTGGATGAAACCGACTCAACCAACCGGTACATCAGCCAGTTATGTAATGAGTTGCAAGAATCCGTTGCCGAACTGACTACAGTTACAGCCGAATTTCAAACAGCCGGCAAAGGCCAGCGCGGCAACACCTGGGAAGCGGAAAGAGGCAAGAACCTGCTTTTCAGCTTTGTCCTCTATCCTACTTTTCTGGAAGCGCGCCGCCAGTTTATCCTATCACAAATCGTGTCTCTTTCCATCAAGGAAGAGCTGGACAGATGGTCGGACGAAATTACGATAAAGTGGCCGAATGACATTTACTGGAGAGACAAGAAAATATGCGGCATACTGATAGAGAACGACCTATCCGGACACTTCATCGGACGCAGCATTTCCGGCATCGGGATCAATATCAATCAGAATGAGTTTCACAGTGATGCCCCCAACCCGGTATCGCTGAAACAAATTACCGGTCAGGAACACGACCGCTATGAGATTCTATCGCACATACTGAAACGGGTGCAAATCTACTACAACGGTTTGCAAACGGAAGACAGCGGTACTTATACCGCCGAAATAGCCGCCCGCTATGCCCGCTCCCTATTCCGCCGCAGAGGTTTTCACCCTTACGAAGATGCCGGCGGCAAATTCTCTGCCCGCCTGCTGCGTGTGGAACAAGACGGACGTTTTGTCCTGGAAGACGAGAACGGCAAGGAACGGGAATATTTATTTAAAGAGGTGCAATACATTATCTGATTAGACAAATTGGCAAACATTGTCTTTGTAAAACATGTTTTGTATAAAATCAATCTATAAATTCATGAAGATACAAGTCTTAATTGCAGCCGTTATATCAAGTTTTATTTTATATGGTTGCGAAGATAATGAAACTAATTATTTGGAACTCTCCGAATCGTCATTCAGCAATGTCGATGGCGACGGAGCCACATTGACGGTTTCCGTAACAAGCGATGTGGAGTGGCAAATATCCAAAACGGCACAATGGTGCAACGTCACTCCAGGCAAAGGCTCCGGAAATCAGACATTGACCCTGCAAATAGAAGCCAACCCCGACAGTAAAGAGAGAAAAGTTACAGTAACAGTCGCATCACCAGCCACCAAGATGAGCAGGAAAATAGAAATCACTCAAGCGGCTGGATATACACCCATAGAACAATATCACTACAATCTGCCGGTGGTTTTCCATGTGCTTTACCAAAACAAGTCCGACGCGCAACAGTATGTCAGCCCCAACCGCCTGTCTGAAATATTGAACGCAGTAAACCGGCTTTATAAGAAGAGCACGCAAAGTGTAGACATGAACCTGACCTTTACACTCGCCACCGTTAATCCGGATGGAGAAAAGATGGAACAGCCGGGAGTGGAATACATTGCATGGCCGGGCAGCGACCCGATAGATTGCGATGCCTTTATGAATGATGATATAAACGAAACTGCGGGAAAAGGGTATGTAAGATATGTATGGGACCCCAACAGATATATCAATATAATGGTCTACAACTTTGCCAATGAGCCTCGGCAGCAATACGACAACATTGGGAATATCACATCTGCCGTTTCACCACAAAAGGGGCGAACAGCCTGGCAGGTCTCAGTGAAATCAATGCATCCCGATTAGAATTGGAGAACTTGTCCTTCCCCTATTGTGTATCCATCAACAGCCGGTTCATTAACGAAGAAAGTACGGCAAACACATACAATCCAGCAGACATTACCGTTACATTGGCTCATGAATTAGGGCATTACTTAGGATTACACCATGTATTCTCCGAAACAGAAAGAGGAAACAGTTGTGAAGATACCGACTATTGCACAGATACCCCCCACCTACAATAAGAAGCATACGATATGAATTACGCATATATCGCGGCGAATGAACCGGAAAACTTCACATTTGCCAATTTGGTGAACCGTGAGAATTGCCTGACAGGCGAATCCTTTGTCTCACACAACATCATGGATTACGCAATCAGCCATTCCGACCAATTTACTCCCGAACAGCGGGCACGCATCCGCATGTCTTGTTATACAGTCCTCTGATACCGGGCCCCAAAAGCCGTTCAGGAAGCAGACACCCGTTCTGCACCAGACGGACTTATGGAAGTTGCCAATCCGTACCGCCAAATAGGGATTGCGATAGAAAAAAAAAGAGATGAACAATCATTTTGTTCATCTCCTTTCCAATTTCTTTATCCGTTCCAATGTTTTTCCCGCTTCCGTAGAAGGGGAAACAACTGAAGCAACTTTCTGCAAATAGTTCTTAGCCTTATCATACCCGTTAGCGAAACATCCGACAATCCGTTACGGTAACCGGCATACTGCATACGTGTGGGCGCTACGATTTTCTTATAGTTGTCCTCTAACGTTTTCTTCTTTTGCTCGGCTTGCAGGTAGTAATAGTTGCCCAAAAATATATTTGCCTGAAGATTGTCGGCATCCAAAGCCAACACCAAATCTCATAGAGTTTCATCGGCGTCTTTCGTTTCACCGCGCATCATCTGCATCTCTGCACAGGCTACAAGTCCGGGGAAACATCTTCCGGATAATACTGCAGCCACTCCTTATAAAAAAGGTATGCCTTGTCATAATTCCGCTTATCTTTGTAACAAGCAGCCAGTTCCTGCGCAAGCCGCGGAGCTGCCTCAGTGGCTTTTCCAACGCTTGTCCAATAGAACATCTCCGTCTGTCCCGCATCCCATGCCTCGGCGGCCTGACGGAACAGACTCACGGCATAATCGTCCTTACCTGCCGACAAGGCATCAGCCACCTTCTGCAACAATACATCTGCCGATTGTGCCAAAAGCGTCATCGGACACAGCAGGAGTCCGAAGAAAAGAAAAGTCAAGGTTTTCATTTTAAAGTGTATATAGTTAAACAGCCTGAAATATCCTCAATAGAAATTCATCTACAAATTTACGGATACTTCCGCAGCAATCGTCAATAGATGAAAGTAGAAATATAGTTAATCTTTCCCACTGTTTTTTCTTTTTCTGCGTACCTTTGCGTTCTCTTTAAATAAAAACATTGCTAATGAATCCTATAGACAGACAGATATTACAGATAGCCTTACCCTCCATCGTATCGAACATCACCGTGCCCCTGCTCGGGCTGATTGACGTAGCCATTGTAGGACACCTGGGTTCTCCTGCCTATATCGGCGCCATTTGCAGTAGGCGGCATGCTGTTCAATATCATTTATTGGATATTCGGCTTTCTGCGTATGGGAACCAGCGGCATGACATCACAGGCTTACGGCAAGCGGGACCTGCCGGAAATTGTCCGCCTGCTGATACGTTCGGTGGGGATAGGACTTGCCGTGGCATTATGCCTTATCCTGCTGCAAGTTCCTATCAGGCAAGCGGCTTTCCAGATTATCCGCCCCACGGAAGAAGTCAGGGAAATGGCAACGCTCTACTTTCATATCTGCATATGGGGCGCTCCCGCCATGCTGGGGCTATACGGACTCTCCGGATGGTACATCGGTATGCAGAACTCCCGTATTCCCATGTACATAGCCATTACGCAGAACATTGTCAACATCATGGCAAGCCTCAGCCTTGTCTGTTTCTTCGGTGATGAAAGTAGAAGGCGTAGCCTTGGGAACACTGATTGCCCAATATGCGGGTTTTCTTATGGGGCTGGTACTGTGGATGAACCGCTACGGTAAACTGAAAAAGCACATCGTTTGGAAAGGAGTGCTTCAAAAAGAGGCAATGATACGCTTTTTCCAAGTGAACCGCGACATTTTCCTGCGGACATTGTGTCTGGTAGCTGTTACGTTATTCTTTACCTCGGCAGGAGCCTCGCAAGGTGAAATTATCCTGGCGGTAAACACGTTGCTGATGCAACTCTTCACCCTTTTCTCTTACGTGATGGACGGTTTCGCCTATGCGGGAGAAGCCCTGAGCGGACGATACATAGGTGCCGCAACCGGAAAGCATTTACCGATACCGTCCGGCATCTGTTTATATGGGGCGCCGGGCTGACCGTACTGTTCACGCTGGTCTATGCCTCGGGAGGCAATGCTTTTCTGGCACTGCTGACCGATGACCGGAACGTAATAACCGCCGCCGACACTTACTTCTATTGGGCGCTTGCCATACCCGCTGCCGGAATTGCCGCCTTTATCTGGGACGGCATCTTTATCGGCGCAACGGCAACGCGCGGCATGCTTCTCTCCATGGCAGCCTCAGCCGTCAGCTTCTTTGCGGTGTACTACGGATTCCACACGGTTTTAGGCAACCATGCCCTGTGGCTTGCTTTTCTTGTTTACCTGTCCATGCGGGGAGCTATGCAGACATTGCTCAGCCGGAAGGTTATGGAAAAAAGCTTTCACTAAAGGCATTTCATGATGAGGTTGCCATAAACCCCATTAATATTTATTCGCAGACAAATGAAAGCAAAAAACAAACCATACCTATTATCTTTGCCCGAAAAAGAACGGAATGCCCGATATTACACCCAATCCCGAAAATACACTGCACATCAAGAACATGGTCTGCAACCGTTGCATCATGGTGGTGAAAAGCCAGCTTGAGCAACTGGGGCTGCACCCGCTTTCGGTAGAACTGGGCATCGCCGTCCTGCCCGACGCAGTCAGCGACGAAACGTATCAGCGTGTAAAAGACTCGCTTGAAACATTCGGGTTCGAACTGATTGACGACAAGAAATCACAGACAGTAGAGCTGATAAAAGATGCTATCATCGAATTGGTACATTACGATGACAACGGACTGAAAACCAATCTGTCCGATTACCTGGCATCCAAGCTGCACCGGGACTACAGCGCATTAAGCAAGCTTTTCTCGGAAACAACCAACACCACTATCGAAAAATACCTCATCGCACAGAAGATAGAGCGTGCCAAAGAACTGCTGATGTACGGGGAGCTATCCCTGAACGAAATAGCCGATATGCTGAACTATTCGAGTGTCTCCTACCTCAGCGCCCAATTCAAGCATGTAACTGGAATGACTCCCAGTCACTTCAAGAAGATAAAGGGGAACAAACGCAAGCCGCTTGACGAAATATAAGCAGAATCTTATAAATCATATCCCGAATTTTGCAACTATCGGACAACTTCCTTGCCGTATCTTTTGTTTCATAAAAAAGTTTATCCACATTAAACTAAAAGTTTATTCCTATTAAACTTCAAGTTTACTCCTATTGAACTTCAAGTTTATTCCCATTAAACCGGAAGTTTATCCTGGAAGAAATAAATTGTACTACTATTGATATGACAAACAAAAAGCATCGTTCAAGAAACCTTTCCCGTAATGGGAATGAGTTGCGCCTCATGCTCCGCAAGAGTGGAAAAGACGCTGAACCGCCAGCCCGGCGTCCGAAAAGCAACCGTAAATTATGCTTCGGCAACGGCAACTGTGGAATATGACTCCCAAAATTGCTCTCCCGAAGCCCTGCAGCAGGCCGTGCAGAATGCCGGATACGACTTGCTGATTAAACAGGATGAGAATACACCGGATAAAGTGGAGCAGGCGCACGACAAAAATATCGCGCGCTGAAATTCCGCGCCACATGGGCCATCGTCTTGTCCGTGCCCGTTATGGTTATCGGCATGTTCTTTATGGATATGCCGTACGCCAATCTTATTATGTGGCTGTTCTCTACTCCCGTCGTATTCTGGTTGGGAAGAAGTTTCTTTACCAGCGCATGGAAACAACTGAAACACGGCACCGCCAATATGGATACGCTGGTAGCCAACAGCACCGGAATCGCCTACCTGTTCAGCCTGTTCAACATGCTGTTCCCTGAGTTTTGGCTGGAAAGGGGCATCCATCCGCACGTCTACTTCGAGGCTGCAAGCGTCATTATCGCCTTTATCCTGTTAGGACGGTTGCTGGAGGAAAAGGCTAAGGGAAATACCTCTTCCGCCATCAGGAAACTCATGGGTCTGCAACCAAAAACGGTAACCGTTATCACCGGTCCCTCATCTGAGAAGGTTGTTCCGATTGAACAGATTCGTCCGGGAGACATTATTTTAGTGAAACCGGGAGAGCGGATTGCCGTGGACGGCACCGTCACGGAAGGCAGCTCTTATGTGGACGAAAGCATGTTGAGCGGTGAGCCGGTGGCGGTAGCCAAGCAAAAGGACGCAAAAGTCTTTGCCGGCACTATCAATCAGAAAGGGAGTTTCCGGTTCAGCGCGGAGAAAGTAGGGACGGATACGCTGTTGGCAAAAATCATCCACATGGTGCAGGACGCGCAAGGCAGCAAAGCCCCCGTCCAGCAATTGGCAGACAAGATTGCAGGCATCTTCGTGCCGGTTATTATCGGCATTGCCGTGCTGTCCTTCATCGCATGGATGTTACTAGACGGGCAGAACGGCTTTACACACGGATTGCTGGCGCTGGTTACGGTACTTATCATCGCCTGCCCGTGTGCCCTGGGACTTGCCACACCCACCGCCATCATGGTAGGCATCGGCAAAGGTGCGGAACGGGGCATTCTGATAAAAGACGCCGAAAGTCTGGAAACCGCCAAGAAGATTGATACGGTGGTACTAGACAAGACCGGAACCGTGACCGAAGGAAAGCCGGTAGTCGGCGATTTGATTTGGGCAACGCAGACGGCAGCGCATGAAAACATCTTCTACAGTCTGGAAAAGTTATCGGAACATCCGCTTGCCGAAGCGGTAGTCCGCCATTTACAGAATGCCCGGGACGTAAGTATAGACAACTTTGAAAGTATTACCGGCAGAGGTGTGAAAGGCGAGTCGGACGGAAAGACCTATTATGCCGGCAACCGGAAACTGCTGGAAGAAAACCGGATTACCGTCAGCCGGTCGCTAAGCGATGAAGCCGCCCGCCTGGCAGCGGATGCGCAGACCGTCATCTGGTTTGCCGACAGTGAAAACGCACTTGCCATAGCCGGGATTACAGACCAAATAAAACAAAGCTCCATACAAGCTGTCAGCGAATTGCAAGCCGCCGGCATCGAAGTCTATATGCTCACGGGCGACCAGGCCCCCGCTGCCGCACGGATAGCCGACGACGCAGGCATCCTCCATTATCGGGCGGGGGTGCTGCCGCAGGATAAGGCCGCCTTTATCGGCAGCCTGCAGAAAAACGGCAGGAAAGTGGCCATGGCAGGCGACGGCATCAACGACAGTGCAGCCTTGGCCCGCGCCGACCTGAGCATCGCCATGGGACGGGGCAGCGACATCGCCATGGACGTGGCCCAGATGACGCTCATCTCGTCCGACCTGACCCGGATTCCGGAGGCCATCCGGCTGTCCGCCCGCACCGTACGCACCATCCGGCAGAACCTGTTTTGGGCTTTCATCTATAATATAATAAGTGTACCCGTGGCCGCCGGAGCCCTCTACCCCCTTTGCGGCTTCCTGCTCAACCCGATGATTGCCGGGGCGGCCATGGCCATGAGCAGCGTGAGCGTCGTGACGAACAGCCTGCGGCTGAAACGGGCCGGACTGCGACACGAAGAAACCGACATTTCAAAACCCTATACAGATATGAAGAAAGAATATAAAGTGGAAGGCATGATGTGCAACCATTGCCGCATGCATGTGGAAAAATAACCGCATTGAACAGCGGCTACCTGCATGTGCAAGGAAAACAACCTGCCCATCATCGTTTTCGACATGGACACAGTAGGCAACCTGAAGAAAGTAATGCAAGGCGAAGAAATAGGGACGCTGGTACATAACTGACATTCCTCGGCGTACATCCGCCGGTTTACATTAATGGATACGGATTTAGATTTACACAGATTATCGGATAAAATAATCTGTGTAAATCTGTGTAATCTGTCGTGAAACAATTATATTTGCAAAGTTTCAAACTAAAAGCTACTTCAAACAATAGAAATATGAAAGACGTAAAAGACATCTTAGACGAAGCACAAGAGAAAATGGACATGGCGGTAATGTACCTGGAAGAAGCCTTGGCGCACATCCGTGCAGGAAAAGCCGATGTTCGTTTGCTGGACGGCATTCGTGTTGACTCTTATGGAAGCATGGTTCCCATCAGTAATGTGGCTGCCGTGACCACTCCCGATGCCCGCAGTATCGCCATCAAGCCGTGGGACAAGAGCATGTTCCGCATCATTGAAAAGGCAATCATCGACTCCGACCTCGGCATCATGCCCGAAAACAACGGCGAAATTATCCGCATCGGCATTCCCCCGTTGACGGAAGAGCGCCGTAAACAACTTGCCAAACAGTGTAAGAACGAAAGCGAAACCGCCAAAGTAAGTGTACGCAACGCACGCCGCGACGCCATCGACGCCTTTAAGAAATCTGTGAAAGAAGGATTGGCGGAAGACGCCCAAAAAGGCGGTGAGGAGAAGCTGCAAAAGATTCACGACAAGTATATCAAGCAGATTGACGATATGCTGGCAGCAAAGGATAAAGAGATTATGACAGTATAAATATAGTTGAGAGTTGAAAATTGAAAGCCGAGAGTTACCGTGCGGCACCGACCGTTCTCCAACAACTCCTTACTTTCAACTTTCAACTCCCAACTCTCAACTTTCAACTATTTTGAGGGGACTGGTAATTAAAAATACAGGGAAGTTGGTATCTGGTAAAGACCGACGAGGGGACATACGTTGAATGCAAAATCAAAGGCAACTTCCGCCTGAAAGGCATACGCAGCACCAATCCGGTGGCAGTAGGCGACCATGTGCAAATCATATTGAATCAGGAAGGAACAGCGTTCATCAACGAAATTGAAGACCGGAAGAACTATATTATCCGGCGTTCGTCCAACCTGTCCAAACAGTCTCATATCCTTGCCGCCAACCTCGACCAGTGCATGCTGGTGGTAACAGTGAATTATCCGGAAACCTCCACTACATTCATCGACCGTTTTCTGGCATCGGCCGAGGCATACCGTGTACCCGTTAATATCATCTTCAATAAAGCAGACGCTTACAACGAAGACGAGCTTCGCTATCTGGACGGACTTATCAATCTTTATACTACCATCGGTTACCCTTGTTTCAAGATATCCGCCAAAACCGGTGAGGGAGTCGACACTATAAAAGAAAAACTCAAAGGAAAATAACGCTCTTCTCCGGACATTCCGGAGTAGGTAAATCCACCCTTATCAATGCCATCCTTCCGAACTGGATATCAAAACCGGCGCCATCTCCACCTACCACAACAAAGGTATGCACACCACCACTTTCTCCGAAATGTTTCCCGTGCCGGGTGACGGCTACATCATCGACACACCGGGCATCAAAGGTTTTGGAACATTCGACATGGAGGAAGAAGAAATAGGGCATTACTTTCCGGAAATATTCAAGGCTTCCGCCGACTGCCGCTATAACAACTGTACCCACCGCCATGAACCGGGCTGCGCCGTGCGCGAAGCGGTAGAGCAACATTACATCAGCGAATCCCGCTACGCCTCTTACCTGAACATGCTTGAAGATAAGGAAGAGGGCAAATACAGGGCAGCATACTAAGAGAATAATAAAGTGGCAGGTTTGCCTTACCGTTCTATTACCCTATCACTTTTATTAACTTTTCCCGTTTTAAACCTTCGGGTATATTTTCCGTCAAAATCTATGGCTAAATATACTACTAATACTACAACATGAATAAAAAAGTGAAATGGGGCATCATCATATTCATTGGTGCCGGACTGATAGGCGGAGGCATTTATTCCCAGCTTCCCAAGACAAACGAAGAATTGGCAGCTGCCGACAAGGTAATGACCGGTAAACGTGGCGGCAAAAAGGTGCTGAACGTAAATGCCCGAATAATCAAAACCGCAACTGCTGAAAGACGAAATACAAATCAGCGGCAGCCTGCTGCCTGATGAGGAAGTAGACCTTTCATTCGAGACATCCGGCAAGATTATCGAAATAAACTTTGAAGAAGGCAGCTTCGTGAAGAAAGGGCAATTGCTCGCCAAAGTAAACGACCGCCCTCTTCAGGCGCAATTACAAAGACTGGTATCACAGTTGAAACTGGCGGAAGACCGCGTGTTCCGTCAAAATGCGTTGCTGGAAAGAGATGCCGTCAGTAAGGAAGCATACGAACAGGTAAAGACCGAACTGGCAACCCTGAATGCCGACATCGATCTGATAGAGTCCAACATTGCACAAACCGAACTTCGCGCTCCCTTTGACGGAGTGATCGGTCTGCGGCGGGTCAGTGTCGGGACATACGCGTCTCCCTCCACCATTGTAGCCAAGCTCACCAAACTTTCTCCGCTGAAAGTAGAGTTTGCAGTACCCGAACGCTATGCCAATGACGTAAAGACAGGTGCAGGGCTGGACTTCACGCTCGAAGGCAAACTGAACACTTTCCATGCCACCGTCTATGCACGCGAGTCAAAGATAGACCCCACGACCCATACACTGACTATCCGTGCGCTCTATCCCAATGCCAACAGCGCCGTACTGCCGGGCCGTTATGCCAGTATCAAGCTGAATAAGGACGAAATACAAAACGCACTTGCCGTACCCTCCGAGGCCATCGTTCCGGAAATGGGCAAGGATAAGATTTTCCTTTATAAATCAGGAAAAGCACAACCGGTAGAGATTACTACCGGCATTCGGACGGAAGCCGAAGTGCAAGTATTGCAAGGCCTGAACATAGGCGATACAATCATTACTTCGGGAACCTTGCAGCTCCGCACAGGACTGCCCGTGACATTGGACAACATTAACTGAGTACGAAATTTTATAAAGTATAAGGTATAAGGTATGAGCTATGGCAAGTCTATGCCGGAGGCAGTAACTCATAATCCGTACATTATACTTTATATTCCATACTTTGCACTTTATACCTTAATACTTCATACTTTACGCTTCATATCATGAATATATCCGAATTAAGCATACGGCGACCGGTACTCTCTACGGTATTGACACTGATTATCCTACTCTTCGGTTTCATCGGGTACAACTACCTCGGTGTCCGCGAGTATCCGTCGGTGGACAATCCCATCATTTCCGTATCCTGCTTCTATCCCGGAGCAAACGCCGACGTTATTGAGAACCAGATTACAGAACCGCTGGAGCAGAATATCAACGGTATCCCCGGTATTCGTTCACTCTCCAGTGTCAGCCAACAGGGCTCGTCACGTATTACGGTAGAATTCGAACTTTCCGTAGACCTGGAGACAGCCGCCAACGATGTACGTGACAAAGTGTCGCGCGCCCAGCGTTACCTGCCACGCGACTGCGACCCGCCAACCGTATCCAAAGCCGATGCAGACGCCATGCCTATCCTCATGGTCGCTTTGCAAAGCGACAAACGCTCGTTGCTGGAACTCAGCGAAATAGCCGACCTCACCGTAAAAGAGCAACTGCAAACAATTTCCGATGTAAGCAGCGTAAGCATTTGGGGAGAGAAACGTTATTCCATGCGCTTGTGGCTCGACCCTATCAAGATGTCCGGTTACGGTATTACCCCCATCGACGTAAAGAATGCGGTAGACAATGAAAACGTGGAACTCCCCTCGGGCAGCATCGAGGGAAACACCATCGAGCTGACTATCCGCACACTCGGGTTGATGCATACAGCAGAGGAATTCAATAATCTCATCCTGAAAGAGGACGGCAACCGTATTGTCCGGTTCAGCGACATAGGCCGTGCCGAACTCGGTCCGGCGGACATCAAGAGTTATATGAAGATGAACGGCGTGCCTATGGTGGGTGTCGTAGTCATTCCGCAACCGGGCGCCAACCACATCCAGATAGCCGATGCCGTGTACGAGCGAATGGAGAATATGAAGAAAGACCTGCCGGAAGACGTACATTACGTATCCTATGGCTTCGACAACACCAAATTCATCCGTGCCTCCATCGATGAAGTAAAGCAGACCGTATACGAGGCCTTCGTCCTCGTCATCATCATCATCTTCCTGTTCCTTCGCGACTGGCGCGTCACCCTGGTTCCGTGTATCGTAATTCCCGTATCATTAATCGGAGCATTCTTCGTTATGTACCTGGCAGGATTCTCCATCAACGTACTCTCCATGCTTGCCATTGTACTTGCCGTGGGACTTGTGGTTGATGATGCCATTGTAATGACGGAGAATATCTACGTCCGCATCGAAAAAGGAATGCCCCCGAAAGAGGCCGGTATCGAGGGAGCCAAAGAAATCTTCTTTGCCGTAATCTCTACCACCATTACGCTGGTAGCGGTATTCTTTCCCATCGTATTTATGGACGGTATGACGGGACGTCTGTTCCGCGAGTTCAGTATCGTGGTGTCCGGTTCGGTTATCATCTCCTCTTTTGCCGCACTGACCTTTACGCCGATGCTGGCTACCAAGCTGTTGATAAAAAGAGAGAAACAAAAGCTGGTTCTACCGTAAGACCGAACCTTTCTTTGAAGGGATGAACAACCTTTACAGCCGCTCTTTGGCAGCCTTCCTGCGCAAACGCTGGATTGCACTGCCGTTCACGGCGGCAACCATTATCATTATCGGCTTTCTTTGGAACCATATCCCTGCGGAAATGGCGCCGTTGGAAGACCGCTCGCAAATCAGCATCAACACGCGCGGAGCCGAAGGTGTTACCTACGAATACATCCGCGACTACACGGAAGACATCAACCAGCTTGTCGACTCCATCGCCCCTGATGCCGAAGCGGTAACCGCCCGCGTATCCAGCGGTAGCGGTAACGTACGCATCACCCTGAAAGACATGAGGGACCGTGACTACACGCAAATGGAAGTGGCGGAAAAGCTATCGAAAGCTGTACAGAAAAAGACCATGGCACGCTCTTTTGTGCAACAGTCCTCATCCTTCGGCGGACGGCGCGGCGGTATGCCCGTACAGTATGTGTTGCAAGCCACCAACATTGAGAAATTGCAGGAAGTGCTGCCCAAGTTCATGGCAAAAGGTATATGAGAATCCGGTATTCCAGATGGCGGACGTAGACCTTGCGAAGTTCAGCAAGCCGGAAGCCCGCATCAACATCAACCGCGACAAGGCAAGCATCATGGGGGTCAGCACCGCAACATCGCCCAGACCTTGCAATATGCGTTGAGCGGACAGCGTATGGGCTACTTCTATATGAATGGAAAGCAATACAAGATATTGGGAGAAATCAACCGTCAGCAACGCAACAAGCCTGCCGACCTGAAAGGTATCTACATCCGTAGCGACAAGGGAGACATGGTACAGCTCGACAACCTGATAGAACTGACAAACGGCATTGCTCGCCTAAGTTGTATCGCTATAACCGTTTCGTGTCCGCTACTATTTCCGCCGGACTTGCCGACGGCAAGACCATCGGGCAAGGTTTGGACGAAATGGACAAGATTGCCAAAGAGACATTGGACGATACTTTCCGCACAGCCCTCACCGGTGACTCAAAAGAATACCGCGAAAGTTCTTCCAGCCTGATGTTCGCTTTCATCCTGGCCATCCTGCTTATCTACCTGATTCTGGCCGCCCAGTTCGAAAGCTTCAAAGACCCGCTGATTATCATGCTGACGGTGCCCCTTGCCATTGCCGGCGCACTGGTATTCATGTATTTCGGCGGCATCACGATGAATATATTCAGCCAAATCGGTATCATTATGTTGATTGGGTTTGTGGCGAAGAACGGTATCTTGATCGTAGAGTTCGCCAACCAGAAGCAGGAAACCGGCGAGGACAAGATGCAAGCCATCAAAGATGCCGCTCTGCAACGCCTACGCCCCATCCTGATGACAAGCGCTTCTACCGTACTGGGACTGATACCGCTGGCATTCGCCACGGGCGAAGGGTGTAACCAACGCATCGCCATGGGTACGGCCGTAGTAGGCGGTATGCTTGTGTCACACTGCTCACGATGTATATCGTCCCCGCTATTTATAGTTATGTATCTACCAACCGAAGTAAACTGAAGAACGAATGAAACGTACGCTTTATCTTTCCTGATCATTCTGTGCACCGCGCTTGCCGTTCAGGCACAGCCCGCGCCTATCTATACCCTGAAATCTTGTCTGGAACAGGGACTGCTGAACAACTATTCCTTGCGTATCACCCGTAACGAACAGCAAGTAAGCAAGAACAACGCCACCCTTGCCAATGCCGGCTACCTGCCCACGCTCGACTTGTCTGCCGGCTATAAAGGTACTTTGGATAATACCGAAACAAAGCTGCGCGCCACCGGTGAAACAACCAAAGAAAACGGCGTGTTCGACCAGACCGTCGATGCCGGCATCAACCTGAGCTGGACAATCTTCGACGGCTTCAACATCACCGCCAACTACCAAAAGCTGAAAGAGCTGGAACGACAAGGCGAAACCAATACCCGTATCGCCATCGAAGACCTCATAGCCAACATCGCCGCCGAGTACTACAACTACGTGCAGCACACAATCCGCCTGAAAAATTTCCGCTACGCCGTATCGCTCTCCAAAGAGCGCCTGCGCATCGTAGAGGAACGGTATCACATCGGTAACTTCTCCCGCCTGGACTACCAGCAGGCTAAAGTAGACTTCAATGCCGACAGTGCGCAATACATGAAACAACAGGAATTGCTGCATACCTCGCGTATCCAACTGAACGAGCTGATGGCGAGTGAAGACGTAGACCGCCCTTTCATCGTTGAAGACAGCCTCATCAACGTCAGCGCCAAACTGAATTTCGATGAGCTCTGGAATGCCACCTTGCAAGCCAACGCCGCCTTACTGAAAGCCGAACAGAACAATACACTGGCACGGCTGGACTATAAAAAAGCCAGTTCCCGCGACTACCCGTACGTAAAGATGAATGGCGGCTACGGCTATACCCTCAACAAATATGATATTTCCGCCAACAGCCGCCGCAGCAACCTCGGGCTGAACTTCGGCGTCACCGTAGGTTTCAATCTCTTTGACGGCAACCGCCGCCGCGAACTCCGCAATGCACGCATTGCCGTACAAAACGCCCGTTTGGAACGCGAACAACTGGAACAAGCCCTGCGCGCCGACTTGAGCAATCTGTGGCAAGCCTACCAGAACAATCTCCAGATGCTGAAGTTGGAACGACAAAACCTCGTTGCAGCCAAAGAGAACCATGAGATTGCCATGGAACGCTATATGCTCGGCAACCTCTCCGGTATCGAGATGCGCGAAGCGCAAAAGAGTCTGCTGGATGCCGAGGAGCGTATCCTATCGGCAGAGTACGACACCAAATTGTGCGAAATATCCCTGCTGCAAATCAGCGGAAGAGTAGAACAGTATTTGGAATAGATATACCGTATAAATCACAATTTTTACTCCCTTAAAAACAAATATTGCCATCTTCTCTTCAAACTTTTCCCTACTTTTGTTCGTAAAGAGAAACCAAAAACAATACCAATATGAAACGAACAATCTTTTTCTGTGCATTGCTTGCCTTGTTTACAGACGCCAATGCACAGAAAACAACCGACTACAAAGAGAAACATCCTTATAAGGATTGGGTAAAATCTGGCCCCGTAAATTGGACGATGCCTTCTTCACGACTCCCGAAGCTGTCCGTATTGCCGATAACGTACTGCTCTACCAGCAAACAACCGGCGGCTGGCCCAAAAACATCTATATGCCCGCCGAACTGACAGCCGATGAGTACCAGAAAGCCCTTGCCGACAAAGATAACGTCAACCAAAGCACCATAGACAACAATGCCACAAGCACAGAGATACGCTACCTTTCCCGCATCTACCTTGCCACCGGCATAGAGAAATACAAAGACGCTGCCTTAGAAGGCATACGCTACCTACTGAAAGCGCAATACCCCAACGGCGGCTGGCCTCAGTTCTGGCCGCGCCCCAAAGGTTATTATACCCACATCACCTACAACGACAATGCAATGGTGAACGTCATGAACCTGTTGCGTGATGTGTACAGCAAGAAAGCCCCGTACACCTATGTACCGGATACCCTTTGCCAACGCGCCCGTACCGCATTCGACAAAGGTGTGGAGTGTATTCTCAACACTCAGGTAAAACAAAACGGCAAACTGACTGTGTGGTGCGCCCAGCACGATGAACACACCCTTGCCCCTGCCAAGGCACGCGCCTACGAACTTCCCTCGCTCAGCGGCGCCGAATCGGACAATATCGTCCTGCTGCTGATGTCCATCCCCGACCCCTCACCCCCGGATTATCGCTTCTGTAGAAGCAGCCGTCAGTTGGTTCAAGGCAAACAAGATTACGGGCATCATGCGTAAGGACTTTACCAACAGTGAAGGCAAGAAAGACTACCGGATGGTTCCTTGCCCGCAGGATGACTATCCTTGCCCCGTATTTTGGGCACGTTTCTATACCCTTGAAGACAACCGCCCTTTCTTCTGCGACCGCGACGGAGTGAAGAAGTACGATATTTCCGAGATAGGGTATGAGCGCCGCAACGGCTATAGCTGGTATAACAATGCCGGATTGAAAGTGCTGAAAAAGTACGAACAGTGGAAAAAACAGATAAAAGAGTAACGGCGACATCAAAAAGAAACTTCCATTAGCAGCCTTACATTCCACCGGCCATCATACAAAAAGCCGCTCAAGGAGAGTTTCCAGAGCGGCTTTTATTATCATATTCGGGATTATCCGTTATTTACTGCAATTCCACGGTTTCAACTGTTTGAAGAAGTCATTACCCTTGTCATCCACCAGGATAAATGCCGGGAAATCTTCCACTTCAATCTTCCAGATAGCTTCCATACCGAGTTCGGGATATTCCACACATTCGATGCTCTTAATATTGTTTTGCGCCAAGATAGCGGCAGGACCGCCGATAGAGCCGAGATAGAAACCGCCGTACTTCTTGCAAGCATCCGTAACCTGCTGGCTGCGGTTACCTTTGGCAAGCATAATCATGCTTCCGCCGTGACTTTGGAAGAGGTCTACGTACGGGTCCATACGTCCGGCAGTTGTCGGGCCCATCGAACCGCAAGCCATTCCCTGCGGAGTTTTGGCAGGTCCGGCATAATAGATCGGATGGTCTTTGATATACTGCGGCAAGTCCTCACCGCGATCCAAACGTTCTTTCAGCTTGGCATGAGCGATATCACGGCCTACGATGATAGTACCGTTCAGAGACAGGCGGGTGGAAACCGGATACTTAGTCAGCTCTTTCAGGATATTTTCCATCGGTTGGTTCAAATCAATCTTTACCACATCACCCTCACCGGCTTTACGGAGTTCGGCAGGAATCAGTTCACCCGGATTGCTGTCAAGCTTTTCAATCCAGATACCGTCTTTGTTGATTTTACACTTGATGTTACGGTCGGCAGAGCAGGAAACGCCCAAGCCTACCGGACAGGAAGCACCGTGACGCGGCAGACGGATAATACGGATATCATGAGCCAGATACTTACCTCCGAACTGTGCACCAAGACCAATTCTGTGAGCTTCTTTCAGCACTTCTTTCTCAAGTTCTACATCACGGAAGGCACGTCCGTATTCATTACCCGTAGTCGGCAGGTTGTCATAGAAATGAGTGGAAGCCAGTTTCACAGTCAGCAGGTTTTCTCGGCAGATGTACCGCCGATAACGAATGCGATATGATAAGGCGGACATGCAGCCGTACCCAACGTTTTGATTTTCTCAATAAGGAAAGGCACAAGTGTACCGGGATTCAGAATAGCTTTCGTTTCTTGATAGAGATAAGTCTTGTTGGCAGAACCGCCGCCTTTGGTCACACAAAGGAACTCGTACTCCATGCCCTCGGTAGCCTCGATATCAATCTGTGCCGGAAGGTTACACTTCGTATTTACCTCATCGTACATAGTAAGAGGAGCATTTTGAGAATAGCGTAGGTTCTCTTCGGTATAGGTCTTGTACACACCCAGTGAGAGAGCTTCTTCATCACAATAGCCCGTCCATACCTGCTGTCCTTTTTCACCGTGGATAATGGCAGTACCCGTATCCTGGCAGAAAGGCAGCACGCCTTTCGAGGCAACTTCAGCATTACGCAGGAAAGTCAGTGCCACGTACTTATCATTGTCACTTGCCTCAGGGTCACTCAGAATTTTAGCAACCTGCTCGTTGTGCGAACGACGCAACATGAACGAAACGTCACGGAAAGCGGCATTGGCCATTGCAGTCAAGCCTTCTTTTTCAATCTTTAAGATAGGTTTTCCTTCAAACTCGCTTACAGACACATAGTCTTTTGTAAGCAGATAGTATTCAGTCGTATCCTTACCTTTTTCGAACATCGGCTGATACTTGAACGGAGGTGTTGTTGCCATAATTACTTGTTCATTTAGTTTAAAAGTGATTTCGTAACAGCAAAGGTAAGAAGTAATCTTGAAATATTTCTTTAATTAGAAAGAAAAAACGAGATTGAAACCTAATACTTCAACCCCGCTTTCTCTATTTTAATCATATAAAACGAATGGATTTGCCATCCCTCCGCCTCATCTTCATTGTACCTTTTGCATGCGTCCTATCAGCTCATCGCCCAATGCGGTCTTCACTTCAATGTGTTTGAGAACGGCCGTTACGAACGGATTGTTTTCGAAGTCACCACGTACCTGCTCGAAATCAAGTTCTTTTTCAAGACGTGAACCATCCGCGCCAAAACCGGTCATGGAAGCCAGAGAAAATTCCTTTTTGGCATCCTCATAAACCATGCGGTCCAGACCAACAACAGCTTCTTTCCATTTCTCGACAATATGAATTATATCCTCTGCAGTCATATTTTCCGGAGCAATGCCATAGAATTCTTCCAACTTCTCATAAGCCCATGTCCACTCGTAGGTATAATAATTCTGGTGCATCCGCTCAAACTCGGCATTGATATGCTTCAAACGGTTAATCGCACCCGACTCTATGCCGTCTATCAAGGCATCAATCTCACTTTTGGGGAGCTATCAGTCCGGAAATATCCACCCATTCGCCGCTACCGATAGGTGTATCGGGCTTCAACCGGGCACGAATCTCTTCATTGTTATGAAAACCGATACCTTCCAAACGTTTGATAACCGAATTGCCAAGAAACTTGTGAATGGCTATCTCATAAAAGCGGATACCTTTCACCAGAGCCGAGTTGCGTATCTTGGCACTGTGAAAAAAGAATAAATATCGGAAAGTTCGCCGGAGGCATAACGCAGATTTTTAAAGTCTCCCGTCCCTTGAACATCTTTTGTACAGTATAGGGACTCAACAGATTGTAGTTAATGAAGTCCAGTTTGTTGGTATCGGTACGCTGGTCGCGCCGGGGCCATTTTTTGCGCATCACGGATAGTACCCACACTGCGCAGATTGACGCCGGGCACAAGATATGTCGTATTGTTCTGTTCTATCAGATAAGAGAACGGCAGGTTGGAAGTATCGGAATGGTTGACGTGACGTCCCATAACCAGAGAGAACGCCCCTACCCTTGCGGGCCACAGGATATAGGAATCGGAAGTGGTTTTGGCTCCACGCTCCAACGTACCCTGATGGATAGGACCGAGCTTATACATGTGATTACTTTGATTGGAACCGGAACCGGCATTCATAAAGGAAAACATACCGGCTATAAGCAAGGTGGATTTGTGATGTGTCACCGTATAAGGTCCGGCAAAAATAGCACACGCTTCACCGTTTTCTCCCTGGCAGTTACTGAAAAACAAAGAGTCTGAGGCAGAGTAGTTATGTCCCAGTTTGCAAGCCTGCCCTACAAAGCAACGGGTAAGCATGGCCCATCATCCACATGCGAACCGGACGATATGATAAAATTATCGCAAATAACGCCGTGCCCGATATGTACAGGCGCGTTCTCGTTACTGTTGACACTTCCGTTGTACAGACGACACGTACCACAAATGTGGCAATAGTCGCCAATGCGGACATTCTTGATAGAACCGGTGTTGAGTATCATGACATGATTACCGATAGAACCGGTAGCGGAGGCATGCTTATTGGAATAGAAATCTGTTATTTCCTTCATCCGCGCAATCAGCTCCGGACGGTGACGGTACAGCGCCATGATATAAGCCTGATGGGCAGAAAGTTTGTCACTGATAAGTACTTCGCGCCCGCCGGTCTCGTTCAATACAGACACTTCCACACTGTTACCGAACCTGGACAATCCGTCTACAAGAATAATGTCTACATTCTCAATGAAAGTATCATGCCCTATTTCATAATTGGCAATGTAGTTTTGGATATTCTCGATGCAGCAATTATCACCCACCGTTACATTGTGAAGCGTTACATGCCGCAAACCGGAATGTTTCTTTATTCCACCCGGCAAAGTAAATTCGGAATGGAATACCCCCAAACGCACCTCACCCGAAAAACGAGTATGATGTACGAATTCCGTTGAAAACTCTTCTGCAACGGTTACTTTCCCCAATCATCTGCCAGACACGACTGGCTCTTCAACCGAAGAACTTCGTCTTCGGTCAAGTTTCTGTAAGTCATAACATTCAAATTAAAAATGAAGAATCAATTCTTCATTGAATTAAACTTCCTCTTCTTCGTAGGTCTGATAAAGAAAATCGTTATAGGGGTACTTTTGCACGTGCAGTTCTTTTACACGCCGGTAAACCACACTCTTCAGTTCCTCTACATTGATACGTTCGCGGGCAGAGATGAAAAGGCAATTGTCTTCCAACTTCGCCATCCACGTCTTCATCAGTTCTTCGAGTGTTAAGTTTTCTTTGGTTCTGGGGGTAAGGTCGTCGTCCGCTTTCGCCACATAGGTGTAAGCGTCTATTTTATTGAATACAAGTATCATGGGCTTACCGGATGCACCGATGTCCGCCAATGTCTTGTTCACCACTTCTATCTGCTCTTCAAAATCGGGGTGGGAAATATCTACGATGTGCAACAGCAAGTCGGCCTCGCGCACCTCGTCCAACGTACATTTGAAAGAATCCACCAAGTCGGTCGGCAATTTACGGATAAAACCGACCGTATCGGACAGCAGGAAGGGCAGATTGTCGATGATAACCTTGCGCACCGTCGTGTCCAACGTAGCGAACAGTTTGTTCTCGGCAAACACTTCGCTCTTGGAAAGCAACGTCATCAGAGTAGATTTACCGACATTGGTATATCCTACCAATGCCACACGAATAAGGCGGCCGCGGTTCTTACGCTGGGTAGCTTTCTGCTTGTCAATCTCCGCCAAACGGTCTTTCAGCAATGACATCCGGTTCAGGATGATACGGCGGTCCATCTCCAACTGTGTCTCACCCGGTCCGCGCAGACCCACGGAACCTTTACCGCCACCGGCTCCCGAACCGCCTCCCTGACGCTCCAAGTGTGTCCACAAACGTTGCAGACGGGGCAGCATGTATTTGTACTGCGCCAATTCAACCTGAGTTTTCGCATTGGCAGTCTGTGCACGCATGGCAAAGATGTCGAGGATGAGTGAGGTACGGTCCAATATCTTTATTTTCAGTTCAGCCTCGATATTGCGTATCTGCTTTGCCGAGAGCTCATCATCGAAAATCACCATACCGATTTCGCGCTCGGCTTCTTCTTCGCTGCGGATATATTCTTTTATTTCTTCCAGTTTACCCTTTGCCGACGTATGTCACAGAGTTTGCCTGGTCTAACTTCTGAGTAAATCGTTTCACTACTTCCGCCCCGGCTGTCTCAGCCAAGAATTCCAGTTCATCGAGGTATTCGTTCGTCTTACGCTCATCCTGTTCATCTTCCCATTCTCCTTTGAGCATTTTTCTGCTCCCATGTTTCAATTCATACCATATTCCTGCCATCTTTTTACATACGGCATCTTTTCTACGGCTTGGTACCATGGTTCTGTTTCATTATCACATGCAGTAAATGTAAATGACTGTGGCAGTAATAATAATATTATATATATTTCTTCATAATTCAATTATTTATTTGGTCAGCGTAACCAAGAGTTGGTTAGTAGAACCATATTTAACATCCAATTCTATCACACCTGTCACCGGATCATAGCTACCACTATTAAGCCCAAGAGTAAGCCCTCAATTCCGGTGCCCAGAGCCTAAACTAACCAATGATATACTATTATCGGCTTCTAACTTAATGATAGCTTCTGCATGGAGATCATAAGCAGGCTCAAAGGCCTGCATTTAGACCATGAAACTGAAAAACCGCCCATAATATCGTCAATACTATAAGTACCATCATTATTATCTACGATATGAATGGACAGGGTGCATTTACATAATGGCGAACACCGACCTTTGATTCTCCATAATAAGCACTGGCAAAGCAGGTGCAGCAACCCAAAAACATTACGTTGTTCTGAAACTGAAAATCCATCAACATTAAGCAACAGAATATGTTAACGTATAAATATCACTCTTTGCACTATTTACAACCCCAGAAATCTCGACTTTAGATGTTATATCTTCATCACCTTCCAAAGCAACAAAACCAGGTTCTACATAAGTATCATTCAATTTTATCTTCATCGCTGTTTCACCTTTCAACTCTAAAGATGCAAAAATATGTTACCTTAGAGATGTCTGCCGACGTGTCTTCACATGAAGACAAAACTACCATCCCAAGACATATCAATATACTATATATAACTTTTTCATATTTCTACTTATATTCTATTAACTTTTTTGTTTCACATCCCACCAAATCGGTGTACTTTGCAGGTACCGCCTCTGGAGTGTTAACATTATATTGACGAGCAGACAAAGGATAGAACATTCCTAATCAGTCCACCAGACTCCAAGCCGCTAATCCAAGGAGTTATCAATTCACCTGGAGTATAAATCAAAGAGTTCTTTGAAATTTCTTCTGCCGTATGCGAAGAGAGTTTAGGACAATCCGTTCGACGAATTTCACTCCACGCCTCTATGTGGTCCATATAGAAAAAGAGCAACCCATTTCTGCATATAAATGAGTTCAAGTTTAGCCGCATTCGAGGCCGCATTCGACCAAGCGACAGCTCCACCTATGCCAAACATCACATTTTTCTTGTCCCACCATATCACGAGCAGCAAAATCCGCTGTAATAGCTGCCTCATAAGCTGTTTTTTCGCCGCAGCGTCATTTATTCAAAAACGCAAATTCACTTCCGCTATCAAAAATTGCAGTTCGCTCTGTGTGAAATACACAGGCTTTGTCTTTGCAATCGCCACTTTGATAGCACTAACATCCGCATTTTTTATTTTTTGGCAACATCATGACTGCCGGAATAGCTCCTACATGGTCCTTTGCTCCTGTAGCTTGGCTCATGCCATAAGCAATGCGCGGATCATTAGTAGACTTCAAATAGGAAACAAGAGGATAAGCGGCGCAGTGATTACCCGTATTAGATATGCTGGTTGTATACCAAGGATTACGGTAATTTTCATCCTCTCCAAACGCATCAAACTTTATATCTCCTGCAAAAAAATTACCGGTTTGTACCAAAGCTTTCACTTTCTCTGTATATGTGGCAACATCAATATTAGCATCAATAAAACGCAAATACATACGCAAACGTAAGGCATTAGCAAAACCGATCCATTGATCCATATCTTGGTCACAGACCAAATCGGGCGATTCCATCTTTGAATTGTCCAATTCTTGTTCCACTGCATCCAATTCTGCCAAAACACCTTTATATACTGACTCACCGTCATCCCATTTGGAGTAGCATTTGCATTACCTTGCAAAGCTTCTGTATAAGGACATGCCCCCCATATTGTCTACTAATATTTGGAAAATATAAGCACGCAATACTGTTGTAGCAAAACGGTCAGATGGATTTTTACTCTTATTCAGTACCTGCTGAGCATCTTCCAATGCCCCTGCATATATAATACGATAGGAATAATCCATTTCTTGCGAACTCTCCGTAAAAGTATAGGTCGCTAATTGATTATACTGGTTTGCCTCAGGCATCTGTTCAAAATATTGAGAAAAGAAACCGGCATAATTATAGATTTCACCGCCGACAGTTGCCGCAATACTTCCTTGAATAGCAGGAAATATAAGATCCGAGGTTACCTGATCATCTTGTGGATAGTTCGGGTTATCATTGATATCCAAATCGCAGCCAGTAAACATAAACGCTGCTATAGAAATAGTTAATAGTATTTTTTTTTCATCTTCATTTCTCAATTAAAATTTAACCATTACGTTGAAACCGAAGCGACGCGAACTCGGATTTGCTGTATATTCACCATATTGTCCTTCCAGATCGTTACCAAATGAAGACATTTCCGGGTCAACGAATGTATTATCTGATGGTGTCCACAAGAACAAGTTATTACCAAAAGCTGACAATCTAACAGCTTGAAAGGAGTATTTTGTCAACCAATTATTTGGCAAGTCCCAACTCAGAGCAATTGAACGTGTAATTTTATATAAGACTTATCAATCAAGCTGTAACTACCCATATCAAAGCCACCATTTCCCCAAAAGTACCGGGCCTGCCTGCATATTAGCACCTGAAATAGGAGTAGTATTTTCTGCACTTAGCTAATACTACCATCCTTATTAATAATTTCATTCACAGAATTCAGGACAATCATCGTATTATGATCGTTGTACGCTGTTTGAATAGCATTACCTGTAAAATAATAGTTAATATCTTTGAGTACGAGAATACATCACCCCCCGACGCACATCTAGAAGTCTGCACTCAAACTTACCCCCTTATACTTTAACGTGGTTGATAACCCATTTGATAATCATAATTCATATTTCCACAAATGGCAAATTCTTTAAGCAACAGGAAGTCCGTTAGCCGCATTAACTACAATATGTCCTTCCGGGATCAAGCTTAGGAACCTCCTTTGAAAACTCCTACAGGTTCACCTGTAATTGCATACATACTTGTTCCACCATTTAACCTGTAAATCACTGTTTGCCCTCCTAATTCTTCCGGTAAACTGATCACCTTGTACTCCAATTCTTTTGTAAAGTTCCAACTTACCCATCCAACTAAAAATCTCGTGTTTGTATCGGAGTGCACTTTACCAATAGCTCAACACCACGGTTTCGAACTTTTACCCAAATTCATATTCTGTGCAGTATAACCTGAAGCAGGGTCCATTGCCAAAGAGAAAATCTGCTTATCTGAATTCCTATTATAATAAGCCGCATCAAAAGAAAGACGATTATGAAAGAATGCCATATTCAAACCAACTTCAAATTCAGTTGTCATTTCAGGACTTAAAGAATTACTACCCAAAACATTTCCTGCAGAGAGCATTCACGCCCCCTAATGGAAAGTTCAGATATCCAAAAGGTATCCTGTTTGAAGATTGTCCATAGACAGGTTTCGTCATATATACATTCGCATCATTACCAGTTTTACCCTCAAGCCATACGAACCTTACCAAACGATAGAATATCTTTCATGCCTTCATCCAGCAACTCTGTAAGATAAAACTACCGGTAATACCCGGATAAAAGAAGCTACGGTTTCTCTTTAGGCAGAGTGGACGACCAGTCGTTACGAGCAGTCATCGTAACGTACAACATATTTTTTCAAGAAAGGTCCACTTGTCCAAAACACACCTATCAAACGTCTCAACGAAAGATGATTTGCTCAACTACTGGGTAGCGGCAGAGTTACTTAAATTATACCACGTAGGAATTGTTAATTTACTTATTTAGAATATAAATAACTTACTTTCTTTCATTCTGTTAAAGTCGGCTAATGCATTGATTTGAAAGTCATTTATCGGCATACTGAAACTCAGCAAAAATATCCTGATTAATTTCACGACGACAGTTATCTGCTGACTATAATCACCCTCTTTACCATAGAACGGACTATTAGAACCATTCATACCATTTTGGAGTGCCTTCATAAAACAAAAGCATATAAATTAGGCTCTCCTCTGTTACTTTGTCCTGTTGTTGCATCCAACCCATACGATAAGTAAACTTGAAATACTTCAAAATCATAATCTACAAATTTTCCATAAAAGCGTTCAGCATCACATTCATTCAAATAGTTTTCCAATATGTAATATGGATTCATAACACCATAAGGCGTATAGAAATACCTGGTGAATTAAAAATATCATCTTGGTTCTGCAAACTAATAATACTGATATCACGTGGAGTTTGATACAAAGAATTCAGCATTGTCAATCCTTGTCCTGTTGTTGCAAATTTATTCTTCTGATAAAGAATAATTCAATGAAGAAGAAAAGGTTAGAGCCTTTGCTTTATGGCTACACGAGCTGAAAATGTATATTT
>VOFC01002412.1_pt1 | contig 38459 bp, 73 predicted proteins | sample 5384161 | NCBI WGS metagenome assembly VOFC01 (sample SAMN12384722, study PRJNA508395) | human gut metagenome | isolation source: healthy gut B | host: Homo sapiens | reverse complement strand
TGCGCGGCACGCTGGACGACCTGGCTGCGACTTTTGGTGCGGACCGCCGGTCTCGCTCTGCCGCGAGCTGACCAACTGCACGAAGGAGATCAAAAAGACCTCTCGGCGAGGCCGTGGCCTTTTATAAGGACAAACGACCGCGGCGAGTATGTGCTGGTTCTGGCCGGTACCGACCCTGCCGTCGAGCAGGGCCGCCGCGCCGACCCTGGAAGAAGCCGTCGCCGCCGCCCGCGCCCTGCAAGCGGGCGGTCTGCCCCCGCTGCCGCCGCCAAACAGGCCGCCGCCGGGGACACCGTTTAGTAAGGGTGAAATTTATAAGCAGCTTATCCAATAAAAAGCCTTCCCCCTTGGGGCTGCGCCCGCAGGCGCGTGTCGGAGCGCAACCGCCGGAGGCGGCTCTTAGCGCGGGAGACTGAAGGTGGCCGAGGCCCCGCCCGAAGCCGGATGAGGGGCAGCCCTGCGTCATCGCCCATTCACGGCCATACCTCCGCAAGCTCCCCTCATCAGCCGCCTGCAGACAGCTTTCCCCAAGGGGAGAAGTTCCAACAGGAGTCTATTTCTATGTGTAAAAATTCTAGTCGTTTCCGACGTCCATGGCCGCCTGCGCGACCTTCGTTGGCTTTTGAATAACGAGACCGCCGACGCTATGTTCTACCTCGGCGACGGTCTGTACGATCTGAACGCCGCGCTGGAGCTGCGCAGGGAGCCGGTGCCCTATCCCATCTACCGCGTGGCCGGCAACTGCGACGTCAACTACAGCGAGCCGTCCGAGGGGCTCGCCCCTTCGGCGGGGTGCTTTTCTTCTACACCCACGGGCATCACTACGGCGTCAAGATGGGCAGCGAACGCCTGGCCGAGTGTGCCGGGGAGCGCGGCGCGGATGTCGCCTTGTTCGGCCACACCCACCGGCGCGAGCTGGTGCGCGGCGTGGGCACGGCGGCCACGGTGTTTAACCCCGGCAGCCTGCGCGACGGCGGCAGCTACGGCGTCGTTATCATCACCAACGGTGAATGCAGTTTTACCTGGAAGAGGGTGCCTGAATTTTGAACGAGAGCGTTATTTACCTGCCCGAGGTAGACAGCACCAACCTGTGGGCCAAGCATAACCTGGACAAGTTCGGCCCCATCGGCGCGGTATACACCACCCACCACTGCCGGGCGGGGCCGCCTTGGCCGCAGCTGGCTTGATGCGCCCCCACAAGGGCCTGTACTACACCGCCGTCATCAGGACCGATCTGGTCCAGCCCGCCACGCTGCCGCTGTTTGCCAGTCTGGCCGTCTGCGACGCCCTGCGCGAGCGCTACCGCATCGACTGCCAGATCAAATGGCCGAACGACCTGCTGCTGAGCGGCAAGAAATTGTCGGCATTTTGTGCGAGGTCGGCCCCGACGGCCACAGCATTGTGGTGGGCATCGGCATCAATCTGGCCCAGCCGCAGGAATATTTCGACGCCGCGGGCCTGCCCCACGGCACGAGCCTTGCCTTGCAGGGCGTATCCGTGGACATGGACACCGACCCTGAGTGGCTGGCACAGTACATGACGGACTTTCGGCTTTGACCGTGCGCTGTACACCTACGAGAGCGAGGGTTTTCGCCCCCTACCGTGAGCGCTACAAGGCCTGCTGCGTCAACCTGGGCCGCCGCGTCACCTACGACGGCGGCGCCGGAACCGCCGTTGACGTGGACGCCGACGGCCGCCTCATCGTCCACGACGAATCCGGCGACACCCGCGTATTTACCGGCGAAGTCAGCGTAAAGGGCATTTACGGGGCGGTGTAAAGGAAACGGTATCTTTCGATAGGCTCTCTCCCCCCAGTCGCCTGCGGGCGACAGCCCCCCGCAGAGGGGCCAGGCCCCGCCTCCGCGAGGGAGGTGGCACCGCAGCGCCGGAGGGAGAGAGCCTTGCCTTTGCCGCCTACTTTTCCTTTTTTATACAAAAAAATCCGGTGGGACATCCCATCCCACCGGATTTTTTTTTTTAATTCATCTTCAGATATTTCCGTACCGGCAGCGACACGGCACCGGCAACGACGCAGCAGAGGACCCACTCAAAAAATAGCCTGCACGCCGACCAGCAGCACAATGAACATAAACGCATTCTGTGCGCCCAGCGTGTTGGCCAGGTTCTGCACATAGTCACAGTTATAGAAGATCAGTACCAGAAAGCCCATGAAGAACACGGTGTTCAGCACCGGCGCGGACAAGCCGCCCAGGAAGCAGGCCAGCTTCTCATTCTTGGGCATAGCCTTGCGCAGCGCGTTGAAAGATCAGCGCGGTGCACAGTCCCATCAGCACACGGGCCACAAAGCAGACCACAAAAGGTGCCCGCAGGGCTGACCTGAACAGGGGGCTGCGCCCATGGCGGACTTGCCCTCAACAGCCTGAATAAAGCTGGTTGCGCCAAAGACACCGCCCAGAATAGCACCTGCCATAGGGTTCATCGTCATAGCGCCGATGGCCACGGGCACGGTGAGCAGCGACGCCGACAGCGGGCCGATCTGCAGATAGCCCAGCGGCGTGTAGTTCAACACAAGCAGAATGGCCACCAGCAGCGCAAGCTGGGTGAGCCAACGGACGTTGGTACGGTTTTTCATATTCAATTTTCCTCCTGCTGCCGTCTCCCTACAAATCGGGAGTACAGCGCAAATGTACGGTCCTATCGGACCGCCGAAACCAAGTATACAGCAAACAGCAGGAAAACGCAAGCAAAAAATCGGCTGCCAAAGGCTTTTCCCCACGGGGAAGGCGTATAAATTACAGCTTTCCCTCGATCAGCAAGTCTCTGACTTCCAGCAGATCCTCACACTTTCTGTCATACAGCTGCGTGATTTCCTCGGTCGGCTGCATGAGATCCGGCACCATCACGGTCACACAGCCCGCGGCGCGGCCGGCGCGGATGCCGTTGAAGCTGTCCTCCAGCACCAGGCAGTCCTGCATGGGTCGAGGTGCAGCTTTTCCGCCGCCAGCAAAAAGGTGTCGGGCGCGGGCTTGCTGTGCTTGACCTCCGTGCCGGAGACAACGTCGTGGAAATACCGCGCCGTGCCGGTGGTCTGCAAATTCATCTCGATCATCGTGCGCGGGCTCGAGCTTGGCCACAATGCGCGGCAGGCCCATGTCCTCCAACGCGGTCAGCAGCTCTTTCAGGCCCTTTTTGCAGGGCACGCCCTGGGCGAACCGTTCGTCAGCCATCTGCCAGACCTTGTCCAGCAGCCGCTGCGGGTCGCCGGGGATGTATTTTGCCACCTGGCTGCGCAGGTTGTCCCCCGCCAGGCCGCGTCCCCGGCCTTAAACTTCTCCATATCCGCGGGCAGCGGCAATCCCAGCGCGGCGCACGCGGGTTCCCACAGGGTATCCCACAGCCGCTCCGTGTCAAACATCAGGCCGTCCATATCAAAAAATAACGCCTTTTACCATCGGTCATCCTTTCGCGAAACATAATTTTCTCTATTGTACCGCAGTTTCGGACATGATGCAAAAAAAGGCTTCCCCTCGGGCTGCGCCCGCAGGCGCGTGTCGGAGCGCAACCGCCGGAGGCGGCTCTTAGCGCGGAGGCTGAAGTTATCGCCGCAGGCGACTGATGAGGGCAAAGTGCCACTACAACCCATTCAAGGGCAATTTCCGCAAACTTGCCCCTCATCCGGCCCTACGGGCCACCTTCCCCCGCAGGGGAAGGCATTTCACTTTTCCAAATACGCCTGCACCTTTGTCCAGCGCCTCGCGGCCCTCGCGGTGGCCGCGGTTGTAGAGGTCCAGCAGCTTGTTCTCGTCGCCCTCAAACCGGCCTATCGTGACCGGCTCCTGCGGGCGCACGCAGCAGATGCGCCCGTCCGCCTCCAGCTCATCCAGCTGATCCATCAGGGTGTTGTAGCGCAGCTCCTGGGTCAGCATATCGGCCAGAAAACAGCGGTTTATCGCCGTAAAAATCGTCGTACAGCTCCACCATCCGCTGGCTGGGCATCGTCTTACGGAACCCCTTTTGCCGCGTGGTGATGACGACGATTTTCTCAAAGCCCTGGTTCAGCGCCCAGTTCAGCGCGATGGGACAGGAGCAGCCGCCGTCCAGGTAGGGCTGGCCGTCCAGCATGACCGGCGTGGACGCCAGCGGCAGGCTGGCCGACGCGCGCGCACGGCCTCGTCGAACGGAAAATCCGTCTTTCCCTTCTCAAAGTAGGCGGGCTTGCCGGTCTCGACGTTCGTCGCCACCGCAAAGACCCGCATACCGCCGTGGGCGAAGGTCTCCTCGTCGAACGGCACTTCCTTTTTTGACGTCGTGCAGCATAAATTGCAGGCCAAACACGCTGCCGCCGCGCAGTGCCGCCTTGGGGCCGAAATACCGGCTGTCGTGGCGGTAGCGCAGGTTGATGCTGGCGGACCGCCCCGGCTGGTGGGACGCATAGTTCAGTGCGTTCAATGACCCGGCAGAGACTCCGGCCACCGCCGGAAATAGACGTCGTTCTCCATAAAGGTATCCAGCACGCCTGCGGTGTACAAACCGCGCAGCGAGCCACCCCTCCAACAGCAGGATGGAGTTGCCCGGAATCGTGATTTTGCTCATAAACAGCACCCCCCTATTTAGTTATTTTACCGTATAAAATCCGCAGGTGCAAGCAAAAAAAAAGCCCGCTGTTTTTTACACATCGGGCAAATTGTGCTAAAAATAGAGAAAAACGCTCCGAGAGGATGATTGCTATGGTATCCCTTCGCGGTCTCACACTGACCGCCGCCCGGCCTCGCATCATTGTGCCGCTGTTTGCCCGCGATCCGGCAGCGCTCTGCCCTTTGGCGAGAGCCGCCAGCGCCGACCCCGCCGCCGAGCTGGTCGAGCTGCGTCTGGACCCGCTGCCCGCGGATGAATTTCTGAACGCGCTGGCGCTTGTGCGCGGCATCGTGGACAAGCCGCTGATCGTGACGATCCGCACGAGCCGAGGGCGGGGAACTGGCCCTGATGCCCGATACCTACGCAGCCTGCTGCCGCGCCCTGCTGGCCTGCGGCGGCGTGGACGTGCTGGACATTGAGTGGCGGGCCTGCGGCGCGTTCCGCGCCGAGCTGCGCGACGCCGCCCACGCCGCCGGGGCCGCCGCGCTTTTCAGCGAGCATCACTTTGACGGCACCCCCGCCACCGATGCCATGGCGGCCACCCTGACCGGCATGGCCGACGCCGGAGCCGACATTGCCAAGCTGGCCGTCATGCCCCACACCGCCGCTGATGCCGCCCGCCTGCTGGAGGCCACCGCCTGCGCCATGGCCGCACGCCCCGGCACACCGCTTATCACGATGAGCATGGGCCCGCTGGGTGCCGTCACCCGCTTTTGCGGCGGGGCCTTCGGCAGCTGCGCCACCTTCGGCGTGACCTCCGGCACAGCCGCCAGCGCCCCCGGCCAGCCGCCCGCGGATCTGCTGAAGGCAAAGCTGATAACCGCGCCCCTGTAACACACCTGCGCCTGTAATGCGCCTCTGTAGGGGCCGGACATGTCCGGCCCCGGCCCTTCCCGCAAGCGCCCGTCCGCCGTACACCGCCGGGCCGGGCATGCCCGGCGACACTGCTACAATAAAAAACGCCTGTTTGCCCTTTGCATCGTAGGGTGGGGTCTTGACCCCACCGCGCCGCCTCCCGGAAATACGATTTCCCGGGATGGTCCCCAGGAGCGGTCAAGACCGCTCCCTACAAAAATGGCAGACAGGCGTTTTCCTGTTCTCAAAACAAAAAAACGCGCGGTCCCCTTTGCCTGGGGGCCGCGCGGAATGTGCTAATGTAACTTACTCAGCCTGGATAGCACCAGTGGGGCAAACGCCCTCGCAAGCGCCGCAGTCAACGCAGGAAGCTGCATCGACAACAGCCTTGTCCTCCATGGTGATTGCGCCAACGGGGCAGGTGTCAACACATGCACCGCAAGCAACGCACTCGCTGGAAACGGTATGAGCCATCGTGAACTCCTTATCTCCGTGCTGAATCTATAGTTTGTACCCTCCCGGCCCTGCACGGCTGCTCCCCGGGATGGCACACAGTCGGTTTGCTCTGCCTACTGCGTTGTATTTAGTGTATCACATTACGACTGATTTGGCAAGTGCCATATCTTGAATTTTTTTCGACGGTAAGTCGCAACTAACTGCCGCTGTAGTCCGTTATTTGTCCTCTTTATCAGCGGGGGCGGTGTGCGCTTGCCGCCGCGGACATAGACATTCGTCGCGCTTATAAATGCGCGGCGCCAGGATTTCCACGTTGGAGCGCACCTTTCAGTGTGCCCGCCACCACGTTCACTTCAATGACCGTGCCCTCGCCGTCCGGCGTGCGGACGATGCTGCCCACCTGCGGCGTAATCGAATTCAGATATTCGTAACTCTTTTGTTCATAAGCCAAACAGCACATCAGGCGTCCGCATGACCCGCTGATTTTTGCGGGGTTCAGGCTCAGCCCCTGCTCCTTGGCCATCTTGATGGACACCGGCTGGAAGTTCTTGAGGAAACGGCTGCAGCAGAACGGCTGGCCGCACAGGCCCAAACCGCCCAGCATTTTGCTCTCATCGCGCACGCCGATCTGGCGCAGCTCGATACGGGTGTGGAACTGCGCTGCCAGATCCTTGACCAATTCGCGGAAGTCCACGCGGTTGTCGGCCGTGAAGTAGAACACCAGCTTGCTGCGGTCCAGCGTGTACTCGGCATCGACCAGCTTCATTTTTCAGGTTGTGGGCGGCAATGCGCTGCTCACAGATATGGTACGCCTGCTGCACATCGGCGCGGTTCTGCTGCATGCGGCGCACATCCACGGCGTCCGCCACGCGGATGACCGGCTTGACCTCGCGGGAGAAGCCCGGCACCTCATGCGCGGCGCGGACGACCTCGCCGCATTCGGTGCCGCGGGCCGTCGTGACGACGACAAAGTCGCCCTCCCCGCTTGATCTTGAACTCGCCCGGGTCAAAATAATACGCCCGGCCATTCTCTTTAAATTTAACGGATACTACTTTCATTGGTTCGGTCCTTTTATATGGTCATTGTCATTTTAGCGTTGTTGCAGGGGCAGCATTTCTCCCCCGGGCGGTGAGCATGTTGAACGCCCACGGCGGATATGGGAATCCGCCCCTACGGGGGGTCATGCCAAGCCCGACCGCTGACTCCCCGGCAGCCGCATGCCGCCCCCGCCCGTTAATGCGGCCATGCCGGTAAAGGGGCAGATTTTTCCGGCCCACAGCGCAAAGGGGCCCAGCCTTCACCTCGTGGGAAGGCTTTTCCCTACAGCATACCTGCGCTCACGCAATTTCCCCCGCCAGCACGGCCACGTTTAACCGCAGATTTCCGTTTCCGGTCAGGCTTTTTCCTTGCCCGGGCGTCGGCGTTCAAAATCTTCGCCGCGCCCGCCGGGGTCAGCCCGCCGCACTGCTCCTGCCCGTAGGCGGGGCGGCGCAGCACGGCGCTGCACAGCTGGTCCAGCGTCCACAGCAGGGCCGCAAAGCCGTCCTTGTCGCGCTCGTACTTCGTCAGCAGCGCCAGCGCGCGGTAGGTGTCGCCCTGGGCCGCGTAGCCGCACAGCGTTTTGGCCATGCCCAGCGCGGCTTTCGTCGTCTGGTCGTTCCAGCTTTTCAGCGCCGTGCCGATGTGCCCCTCATACAAAAACGCCAGCTCCTCCGCCGCCTTGGCGGGCAGACGCTCGGCCTTTTAAGCGGGCGGCACAGTCTGCCGCGGGCACCGGCGCAATCGTGTAGGCCGCGCACCGGCTGCGGATCGTCGGCAGCACGGTGGCCGCGCTCGTCGCCGTCAGCAGGAACAGCACCCCCTCGGGCGGCTCCTCGATGATCTTCAGCATCGCATTGGCGGACGACCCGTTCAGATTCTGCGCGCCGTAGATAAACAGCACGCGGCCCGCCGCATCGGTGGACAGCGCCGAGCGCTGGATCGCCTCCCGCGCCTCGCGCACCTTTTTAACGGGGATCTGCCCGCTTGCACCCTCGCCCTGCAGGACCAGGCATTCGGTGTCCTCTTTTTTTTTCAGCACGGCCTCGGCGTGGGGGCCACCGGCAGGGGTAGAGGTAATCCGCCGCCAGGCAGCGGGCCGCAAAGCCCGCGCCGCAGCCCGGCTCGCCCACCAGCAAAATGGCATGAGGCAGCCGCCCGCCGCGCAGGGCCGTGCCAAGCTCAGCTTTCAGCGCGTCATTGCCCGCCAGGCGCTCCAGCATCACAGCTTCTCGAAGCGCTCGACGTTCGTGACCATGACGGTAGCGCCGCCGACGGTCACTTCCATGGGCAGGGCGCTCTCGATGCCCAGACCCAGGGTGGCCGGGCCGGGCCCGATCTCGGTGCGCTGCTTGCAGCACTTGGAGATGATGCCGATGCAGTCATCGACGCGCTCGTCATCGGTGCAGATCAGCAGCGTCATGTTGCCCGCCATCAGGAAGCCGCCGGTGGTGGCCAGACGGGTGACGTAGAACTTGCTTTTCAGCAGCTCGTTGCAGACATTCTTGGAATCCTCTTTATTGACGATTGCAGTGATAAGCTTCATGGTTATCCAGCCTTTCTATTGATACATCGATTTTTTCAGCGGTTGCGGTTTTCCCAGTCGCGGCGGCGTTTCCAGTCCTTCACGGCGTCAACGCACCAGTCAAAGACCTCGCGGCCATAAAACGCCAGAAAACCCGCCAGCCCCAGCACGAGGCTGACCTTGATGGCGAAGCTGCCCGTCAAAAAGCTGAAGGCCCAAAACGCCAGCTCGATCCAGCCCAGGTATTTCATCTTGAACGGAATGATGCCAAACAGCAGCACCATCTGATCCGGCCACAGCCAGGTGTAGGCAAACAGCATGCTCTGGAAGATGGCGCTCGGCCCGGCCGAGCCGGTCAGGAAGCAGCCCACCCAGGCACCCAGCACGCCCAACGCCATAAACAGCGTCATCCGGAAATCGCCCCAGACGCGGGTCAGCGCGTTGCCGATCCAGAAGTAAAACACAAGGTTCAGCACGCCCAGCACACCGCCCAGCCAGATGGGCTGAAACAAAAAAACGTGATAAGGCGCCAAATCTGTCCGTGCAGCACATAGGTGCGGCTCAGCATCAGCAGACTGCCGAAATCACGGTTGAAGAACAGCATGATGATGCCTGCCGCCAGCTGTCCGATCAGCAGCCCGTTGATGAGGTTCGGGATGCCGAGATTGCCGTAGCGGCGTTCCAGTTTATCGATCCAGTTCATGGGAGAAGCCCTCCGTTGCATACAAATTTACAGAATATATTATAGCAATTCCGCGCGCAAAGTGCAACAATTCCCTGTCGAATCCCTTGCGGCAAACCGGAAAATGTGCTACGCTTTTACCTATAATAAAGAAACGAGGCCAAACATGGGACGTACATCCACCAAAAGAAAACAAAACAGCTACCAGCTGGCCCGCGAGGAACTGGGCCTGACCCGGGAAAAGGCCAGTGAGCTGCTGGAGACCATCGCGCCCGAGCGCATTGAAAAAATCGAGAACGAGCGCACTGTGCCCCCGCCCTGACGAGGTGCTGACGATGGCCGAAAAGTACAAACGGCCGTCACTGTGCAACTGCTACTGCTCGCAGCAGTGCCCTATCGGCCAGCGGTACGTACCGTTTGTCACGCGGCGCGAGCTGCCGGCCATCATCCTTGAGATGCTGGCCTCGCTGAACGCAATGGACAGCAAGAAGGAGCGCCTGATCGAGATCGCCGCGGACGGCAAAATTTCCAACGACGAAATCGACGATTTCATCCATATCCGTCAGGAGCTTGAGCGCATCTCCCTCACCGTGGAGACCCTCCAGCTCTGGACCGAGCGCATGCTGGCCAACGGTCAGATCGACGCGGAGACGTATAAAAGGAAGCTGGAGGAATAACCTTCTATCTCTCCCCCACCAGCAAAAATTTCCCTCTATTTTTCTCTTTTTCTCCTGTTTCTGCAACAATTCCCGTGCTAAAATCGTATTACAGGTTGAGGGAACACGCCCTCGCCTGACCGCGTACCTGCACAAAGGAGTTATAGAGGATGTTTACGCTGTTTGTTCTTTTTTTTGTTTTTGCCTGGCTGTTCGTCAAGTCTGTCGGTTTGGCCTTCCATGTAACTTGGGGCCTGGCGAAATTTGTCGCCACACTGCTGTTCGTGATTGCCCTGCCGCTGCTGGTGGTTTTCGCCGTCGTCGGCGCGCTGCTGCCTCTGCTGCTGCCCCTGGCCCTCGTGGCTGCCGCCTTCTGCATTCTGAAAAAGGCATAAAAATAGGCCAACCGCCGTGCGGCCCGGAGCTGCACGGCGGTTTCTTCATTGAGGTGTCGGCGTGGTATACTTGTAGTCAGGGCGTTTTGCGCCTGCTATCATCCAACAAAGAGGTTTTTCCCATGAAGCTCGTCGTCTGTTTTCCGGGATCGGCTACCACTGTGATAAGCCGCTGCTCTACTACAGCCGTAAGCTGGCGGCCTGCGCCGGGTACGACCACACCCTTTTGCTGCAATACACCTACCACAAGGACGGCCTGCGCGGCAGCCCCGCCGCCCTGCGCGAGGCATTTGACACCCTGTACGCCCAGGCCGAGGCCCAGCTGTCCGCCGTAGATTGGCCGCAATACGACGATGTACTGTTTCTTTCCAAAGCATCGGCACCGCTGTCTCCGCCGCCTTCGCCCAGCGCCACGGCATCCCCTGCCGCCAGATTCTCTACACGCCGCTCTCCCTGACGTTTGCATTGCCCCGCAGAATGCCCTTGCCTTTTTAGGCACCGCCGACCCCTGAGCGATGCTTCCTCCGTCGCCGCTGCAGCCCGCGCCAACAGCACGCCGCTCTGTCTTTATGAGAACGCCAATCATTCCCTGGAAACCGGCGACGTTTTGCACGACCTGGCGACCCTGCAGGACGTCATGCAGAAAACGCAGACGTTCATTGCGGATACACCCCACTGACATTTTCCCACCCGACATTTTCCCCCACCCGCAAAGAATTGACATTTGCCCCGCAAGCTGTTATAATAAGCTGTACAAAATTTATGCTGTGGAGCATTACTCAAGTGGTCGTAAGAGGGAGCACTCGAAAAGTTTGCATCCGGCAGGTCACCTTGTCCGCAGGAAATCCCATAACGGCGGGCTTTATCGGGTGTCGCGTACCCAACTTTTCATCGTTATCTTGCATCGAAATCTCGCATTTTTCCAAACGCTGTGCGAGGCGGTGCGATAAAAACTAAATAAGCAGACGTATCGAAGCGGTCGTAACGAGATTGACTCGAAATCAAGCAGGCATTTTGAAACTCCTCTTGATTTTCCATTGTATTATCGTTGAAATCTGCACATTTTCTACAATTAAATATTTGCTGTTCTCTCCTACTTTTCTCTCCAGTTTATAGGGGAGCATTACCCAAGAGGTCGCACTCGAAATGCGATAGGGCGTTTGTAGCGCCGCCAGAGTTCAAATCTCTGATGCTCGCCAATCGACGGTACAACGTGCTTTTGAGCACTTTGTACCGTTTTTTTATGCAAAAAACGGAATTTTTGAGTTTGACAATTTCATAACAGGAGAGAAAACGCCCCGTTTTGGAGAGAAATCACACTTTCTTAAGTGTCATTTCCCGGATTTGAACCCATTCAAGCCCGTTCAGCATCGCTTCTGCCGAAGAAACCTTGAAGCGTAGTCCAAATGCGAATAAATATTGGCGGTGGTGGAGAAGTCGCTGTGACCCAGCCATTCCTGAATCATCTTCATCGGGACACCGTTTGCCAAAAGCAAACTGGCGCAAGAGTGGCGCAAATCGTGAAAAGCGGATGCGCCGCAGATGATAATTTTGCAAGATAATCTGGAACGAATGGAGAGATAATCCGGCTTGAGCAGATTGCCCATTGCGTCTACGCAGATGTAGTCTGCGTATTTTTTTGTTGTAACACCTACCGCACAGCTTGCGGTTTTTCTTTCTGTTCCTCCTGCAAGGCCAGCAGCCGTTCCCGGAAAACCGGTACAAGCGGCAAGGTGCGCTTGCTGGATTTGGTTTTTGTGCCATTGGATTCTACAAGAACTTTTTTCCATCCAGCCGAACCGTTGTGACCGTGTGGCAATTTCAATCGTGTTCTGCTCAAAGTCCACAGCAGCCCATTTCAGCCCTACAACCTCGCTGCGACGCAGACCATAAAAAGGCGGTCAACATAACTGCCACCTCAATTTTACTGCCGCGCACGGCGTCGAACAGCGCGTTCATTTCGTCCTTGCTGTAAAAGTTCCCGGTAAATTCATTTTTTTCTTCGGGCGGTCTACCTTGTCAGCGGGGTTCACGTCGATTAGGTCAGTTTTCACTGCGTATTTCAAAGCGCGATGAATAATCGCATGATAGTGAATTACCGTGTTCGGTTTCACACGCTCCAACTGCTTCTGATAAAAACTTTGAATATGAACCGCTTTCAAGTCGCCCAGCGTAACGCCGAGACTTCTAAAGTAGGGAATGATCCTGCTGTTCGACAGTTCTTTGTAGCTTGCGTAGGTTGTCAGCTTGACGGTTGACTTTGCGATTTCCAGCCATTGCACCAGATAATCCGCAAACAGCATGGCTTTGCTGGGCGGACCATTGGGGTCAACGGGTGGCTCAAAGTCGTCTTGCAGCTCACGCATCATCGCCTCGGCGCGCCGCTTGTTGCCCTTGATAGGGCAAGCCCGTGGATTGCCATTTGGTTTTGCGTTTGCCGTCATAAGTTTTGTAGGTCAGTACCACATAGTAGATACCATTTTTTTCTTGCAGATGCCCTGCGACCATAAAAAAAATACCTCCTTCGGTTTGGGTCGCCCCCGATCTGCTGTTGACAAGAACAGCATAACGCATCGGCGCAAAACAATCAACACTGTCGATTCTCTGCTCGACAGTGTTGACCTAAATCTGAAGGTAGGTAAACAGGTGGGCTTTGGGGATGCGATACGAGCGCCCGATTTTCATCGCCGGGATTTTGCCTTCGTGCAGCAGCTTGTACCCCGTTTTGGTGCTGATTCGCAGGGCATCGCACATCTGCTCGATGTTCATCACATCGGGATACTTGCGCAGCATCACACGGTAGGCATCGCGCTGGTTAAATCCTTTGCTGCTTATACAAAACACCTCTTTTTTGAAAATTTGCGGATTTAATTCCACAAGCATGGCGGTCACTTGTTGAAAACTTGTGGCCGCCATAATCTGGAATCAAATTGTATGTCCTATTCGACACTACTTCCCGGATATAAAGGGCAGACCATTGACCCGGCTGCTGGAGACAGCGCCCGCGTCCTGTACCACATTGTTGGCAGTACCGCCGATTCCTTGAGGGTATCGCAACGGTGCGTATCATGATTGCTGACCCTTCGCTTGAGGTATGTCTTCCACGCGACCTCTCCCAACCCATTGAGCGCTCCGCTGCCTACAGGCAGCATCATGGCGTCAGAACAGCCGGGGCGCACTTGCCGTCGCTCCTTGGGTTGCGGCAAGGTCAGTTGTATGTAGCCGGTGATTCGGATATTCGGTTATCAAGGTGCAAAAGAAGGGGAAGAGGGCTTTTTGTCCCTCTATACTGTATACTCGCAAAAGGGTGCCAAAATTCGAGAAAAAAAATTTGCATTTTTTCTAAACTTATTTTCGGCGCACAGAATCGAAAACAACTTGTTTGAGAGTTGTTGAACAACCTATAGCAAAAAGGACGCGGAACAATGGGGTTCGGCATCCTTTTTGTCAGGGAAAAGATTAGACCTTGAATGTCCGAATCATTTCGAGAAATGCAATCACAAGGATATGATGCAAATCCTCATCAAAAACTCCGTTCACGAAGCTGTACTTCCGCAGCAGGGGTTTATACTGCTCATAGAGTTTGTCTACGGCCTCTTTGTCACCATGGTGTGCCCTTACCAGAATATTCTTAAACATTCCCATATTACTTGTCCTCCATCTTTTTGCGAATCCGTGCAGTTGCATTTTTCTTATGCGTGCTGACCGTGTTGGGCTTGATGCCCAACTCCTTGGCAGTCTCCTTTACGCTCATCTCGTTGATGTAGAGGCATGTGATAACCGCATACTCTCTAACAGGAAGATTCTGCAGATGTTTGTCAGTCTCTTCCAACATCAACTTTTTCTTCAACGCACTCTTCAACAGATACCTCAATTCTGCAGGATACACCCTCTAAGTAAGAGGCATTTGCTTCAAAGGAAACTTCCTTCGTCTCCTTCTGGTTCTTCTTCCGCAGATATGAAACTCTCTTGTTGTGCAGAACCTTGTCCAGTTTTCCGGTGAATTGTGCTAGCAGTTCGACATCCTCACCAGAAATTGATTGATTGTAGGAATCTTTTTTCTTTTGCCATCGTAAACCTCCTGAATTTTGAGTCTCATTGAATAGACCTCAAAACTCGGAGGGGCGCGGGCAGAAAACGGCGGTCCTCTGCCGCCAAAACAATAAAGTAACAAAAAAGCATGATGTGGTATAAAAAAAGTTGACACCCCATTCTCAAGGATTTGAGATATAATCTAGAGAATAAGGAGTGAACAAAATGGCAGAAAACAGACAATATGACCACGAATACAAAGTACAGGCAGTAAAGCTCGCCAAAGAAATCGGGCAAGCTAAGGCTGCCAAAGAACAGGGGATCCCAAGAACACCATGTATAGCTGGGTACGGGCTAACCGTCTTGGAACTCTTGACCTTGGTGCTGGCTCACAGACTCCACAAAGCGCTATGACGCTTAACGAGGAACTCCTAAAGGCTTCGCCAGCAGGTGAAGGAACTGGAGAAAAGAAAACCGCCGTTTGAAGAAAGAAAACGACTTTCTGGAGGAAGCCAGCGCTTTTTTCGCCGCGAGCCGTCTGAAGTCAGCAAAAACGAAAGAATGAAGTTTATTGCATTAAAATCGAAAAGACGGCGAATTAAAAGGGGATATTGCCTTTTTCTGCAGGATCCTTCATGTCAGCAGACAAGGATTTTACCAGTATCTTGTCAAACAAAGACCGCCCATGGAAATATCAGCCACTGGCAGGGATTTTGCGGTTGCTGGTAAAACACATTTTATCGATCCACCGAAAAATACCTTCGTTTTTGTGCATTCTGTTTCCAAAGCAATGACCGGAGATTCTCGTATCCGTTCCGTATCCGGCACCACCGCCCGGATACATGGTTTCCGCCTCATTTTAACTCTGCACCTGAATGCGGAAATGCCATTGAGCGGATGCAAATGTACCGGTGGAAGTAATCGGGATTTCCAAAAGCAATGCGGGAGATTCACCGCCCTGGTTTCCGGCTGCGCCGCTGCCGTTGCCGTCCTCCACCGTCATTACACCGTCCCTTCACATCCACCGCGGTATAGGCCTTGGCAAGGGACACCGACCAATGGCTGCTGTCAGTGTACTTCCATCAAAGGGAATCCTGATAAATCACCTGGCCGGGCTCAAAATCAGCGGTGACAGAAACGGTGACATAGCGCACCAGTTCCGGGGTTATCCAGGCTGGTGACACTGATCTTGGCGGTGCCCACCGCTTTGCCGGTCACGGTGCCATCGTGGTGCAGGGTGACAATTTCAGGGCCGGAAACGATGGCGTACCGCACCCCTTTTTCCGAAGCGGTTTCGGGCAATACCTCAGCTTCGATGGCGGCGGTTTTACCCCGACTGAGGTTCATGGCCGTCTGCTTCAGCTGCATAGACTCAGCCCGGACCATGTCCTGTTCGGCGCGCACCTCGATGGCGGCTTCGTCAAACACTTTCTCGTCCCGCAGGCTGGCCCGACCACCGCTTTACCTTCCCGGACGGCGGTGATATAGCCATCCTGGCTCACGATTACGGCATTGCCGGATACCGCGGTGCCCAACCTGGTCATAGCTGCCTGCCGGCTCTACCTGCACATAGGCTTTCACCGCATCCTGCAGTCCCATGACCGAAGGAACATAGAGCAAGCTGCAGGCTCTGGGGGTAGGTACATTTTTTTCTGCAGGGATCTTGCTGCCCTTGTATACCTTCACATCGTCGATGCTGAACTCCATCTTATCGCCGGTACCGCTGTGGATGTCCAGTCGGTTCACATAATCAATGGCGTTGGGTTGGCAATGCCGGAGCCTACCAGATAGCCGTTCATGTAACACATCGGTGGTATTGGCCTTAGCGGTGCCGTTGTTCGGGGGTGATGATGTAGGTCACATCCACCCAATCACCGTAGTTGCCCACCACCTTGTCCGCATTAAGAGAAATAGGGTATAGGCATTGGTGAGGACATAAGTCAAATCGGAGAAATTGCCTAAGGCGCCCTTGGCGGCGTTGCGGACACGGAACAGCTCGGTGGTATTGGAATACCAGCTGTCCGACCCGGCCGCCACGGCATACATACAGCCAAAATTGAGATCTCCCGCCTTGTGTTCCCCAAAGCATCGATCCGCACCCGGAAAGATATCGTGGTGGTGTCGGTCTGGGGCTGGAATACAAAGGAAATTTTACTGGCGGCATTGTTGGAATCGTCCCGGAACCGAATTACGTTCCCCTCGGATTCCTGCTCCAAGGTCACCGATGTACCCTCGGCCGATTCCGGAATCACCTGCATAAACTCAGTGTTGAAGTCTGTATGCAAATCCAGCCCGCTTTCGCGGCCGAAATCACAGCTGCACAGTTCTTCCGCCTGTACGGCTTCCCCTGCCGCACCGTGACATGACAGGTAGAAGTGGCGATGGAATTGTCCACACTGGTTGCCCGCACCACAGCAGTACCTTCCTTCAGGGCCGTGACATAACCTTTGGCGTCCACGGCCACAACATCCGCGCCATCCAGCACATCCCAGGTCACCGCTTTGTTGTAGGCTTTGATGGGATTCACCGTAACGCTCAGGCTGGTGCGCTCTCCCGGCTGCAGCTGAATTTCACTGCTGTCGATGCGGATGCTTTCCACCGGGGTCTTTTCCACAGTTTCGCTGTGGGAAATACCGGAGCTGTACACCCACACATCGGAATAGGCTTCCTCACTGGAATCTACCGAATCCTGGATGTAGTTGCCCAACTTGAAATAGTACCAGGTATCCTTCCAAAGGGGGTCCGCCGCCACAAAATTGTGGAAACAGTCATAGGTTCGTTGTCATCGGTATCGATGGTAACATAGGCAGTACCATCCACCACTTGGATCTCGGTGCGGTATTTTTCGCCCAGTGCCACCTCGATAGGCATAAGCAAAATCGGCGGAGGTTTTTTCGGTGGTGTTTTTCAGATACACAATCACACTGCCGGTTCCCTTGGCCTTATCGTAGGCATACAGCACCTTCACCAGAGGATTGGCGTTGTCACCGTTCTGCTCGATGCCGTGGATCTGGGAGGTGATCACCTTGCCGTTGGCCGGTACATGGGTGACCTTCTGCTCGGCCACAAGGGTATGGGTGCCCTGCCAGGTCCAGTTCACCGTTTTGTCCTTAGGGTCCAGCATTTCCCGCATCTCGGAACGGGCATAAGTGGTGTTTCCGGTTTTGAATCCCTGTACCGGGCAGTGGAACACCACGGCGTCTTGTCCGTTTTTGTCAGTAGCCGCAAAGAAAAACTCACTGGTGTAGCCGTCCGCCAGTTCCTGTGGCGATTTTTCCAGCACCGAGCCGGGCTTGGTATCGCTTTCTACCGGCAGCTGCAATTTCCAGCCACCGGCCACGAAATCAATGCAGCCCAGCTTGCCCGGCGTTTTTTCGTCTTCACCGTCGCCGTCTCCTTCTCCGCTGTCCGTTGTTTCAGGCTCACCCGCACATCGTCGATGTATGCGTGGGTCTTATCCATGCTGCCGGTCAAAAAAGGAAATGTTGTCCAGACTTTCCATGACGATGTTTTCTGTTTTACAACTCATGGCAATATTCTCTCCCAACAACTCCCTGTCGGCATATACGTCAAAGGTCTTTGTTGCGGTGTCGATCACCGATTTCAGTTCGATCCATTTTTCCACACAGATAAGCTCCATTTTTTACAGAGGGAGTTTTTGGGAATCCCTCCCCGGAACTCGTAGGTGCGGGAATCGCTGCCGGTGGTTTTAAACCGCAAAAACTCCCTGCGCTGGAGGTGCTGCTGCTGCCGCTTTCCTCCTTGGAACCCGCCGTCAGGGCAATGGTGGACTTTCCTCATCGGAAACCACATACAGCTTGTACTCCACCACAATCTCCCCCGGCCTGTTTACCGATTTCAATGTTTGCCTTACTGGTTTCGCTGTCGCTGGTATCATTGAATTCCAACACGTGGTTTCCATCCATCTCGACCACGGAAACCCCACCGCTCAGCTTGACCCCGGCGCTCAGTTCGATTCAAAATTCTCATCCAAAATAACCGTGTACTCCTCCGGCTCCTGGGCATACACCGCCAGGGGCGTGGGAATGCAGGTCATTCCATGGCCACGGCCAGTACCGCACCCGGGCCTTTTCATTTTCGTATACAGGTTCACCAACACCTCCTTTGTTATACTTTTCTAGATAAAGGCCTGTCCGCCGTTGATCTGGATCACTTCGCCGGTGAGGAAGGATGCCTTGTCCGAAGCCAGGAACTCGATGACGTCGGCCACCTCCCGGGCTCGCCCAGGCGCTTCATCAGGATGCTGTCTTTTCCAGCTCTCCACCAGCTTGCGGTCGGTGGCAGCGTGGAAGGGAGTATCGATGGTGCCGGGGAAACCATGTTCACCCGGATGCCGAACTCGGCCAAGTCCTTGGCCAGGGCACGGAATAGCTCTGCACCGCTCCCTTTGGAGGCCGCATAGATGGAAGCCCGGATACCGCCTCCGTTGGTCACTGCAATGGTGCTGAAGTTGATGATGGAGGGGTTGGTGCCTTTTTCAGCAGCAGCGGCAGCGCTGCACGAGTGTTGAAAACAGGTTGTCGAAATTCAGCGCCATTACTTTGCGCATAAAGCCAGTCTCCATCTCGAAACCCGCTGCCGGCCGCCCAGGCCGCCCACGTTGTTCACTAACAGATCCAGATGATCAAACTTCTCGGCGATCTTGGCAAAGGTCCGTTCACCTGCTCCTCGCTGGTGGCGTCGCATTTATAAAAATGTGCCTTTGATGCCCTTTGCTTTCCAGATTGCTCATCACCGTGTCCCGGCCTGCCTCGTCGATGCCGGTGACAATCACCTCATACCCGGCCTGGCCCAGTACCTCGGCCGTTTTGCCGCCGATGCCGCCGGTGGCTCCAGTAATCAATGCTGTTTTTCATATAGTCCTCCTTGCCTTAGGTCTGCATAATTTGAAAGTACTTTTACAGAAAATCCTCCCCTGCTGGGGGTGAAGATGTCCAGAATCACGGCATCCTCCAGAGCGGTAGCTCCGTGGAGCTCATTGGGGGCCACATAGTATTCAATCGCCCTTGTGCAGGGTATAGGTTTTGCCCTCCACCTCATACTGAAAGCTGCCGGACAGAATATAACTCACCTGTTCGTGGGGATGACGATGAGCCTCGCCCACCGCGCCTTTTTTCAAAAAGCTTGCCTCCACCCCCATCATCATTCGCCGCCATGAGCCAGAATTCGGCGGGTAATGCCCGGCGCCGGATGGGTTGGAAGGATATCCTCATATTTCAATACCATATTTTTTCTCCTTGTATTCTTTCAGAATTTTAAATAAAGGCCTGTCCGCCGTTGATCTGAATCACCTCACCGGTGAGGAAGGATGCCTTGTCCGAAGCCAGGAACTCGATGACGTCGGCCACCTCCCCGGGGCTCGCCCAGGCGCTTCATCAGGATGCTGTCTTTCCAGCTCTCCACCAGCTTGCGGTCGGTAGCAGCGTGGAAGGGGGGTATCGATGGTGCCGGGGAAACCATGTTCACCCGGATGCCGAACTCGGCCAAGTCCTTTGGCCAGGGCACGGAATAGCTCTGCACCGCCCCCTTTGAGGCCGCATAGATGGAAGCCCGATACCGCCTCCGTTGGTCACCGCAATGGTGCTGAAGTTGATGATGGAGGGGTTGGTGCCTTTTTCAGCAGCGGCAGCGCTGCACGAGTGTTGAAAAAACAGGCTGTCGAAATTCAGCGCCATTACTTTGCGCATAAAGCCAGTCTCCATCTCGAAACCCGCTGCCGGCCGCCCAGGCCGCCCACGTTGTTCACTAACAGATCCAGATGATCAAACTTCTCGGCGATCTTGGCAAAGGTCCGTTCACCTGCTCCTCGCTGGTGGCGTCGCATTTATAAAAATGTGCCTTTGATGCCCTTTGCTTTCCAGATTGCTCATCACCGTGTCCCGGCCTGCCCTCGTCGATGCCGGTGACAATCACCTCATACCCGGCCTGGCCCAGTACCTCGGCCGTTTTGTTGCCGATGCCGCCGGTGGCTCCGGTAATCAATGCTGTTTTCATACTTAATTGCCTCCCATATGGTTTGATTTCAAACAGTAAGCTGCATGCTGTAACGTACCTTTTTCCCCTCGCCCGCACAAGAATGCTACGGCGAGTCTGGTTGACAGGATTATCCTTGGTTTTAAGGAGAAACAGCTCCTGTCCATTTTCCAGCTGCAGTTCTATCTTCATCCGCAGTTCGCCAAAGACAGCCCAGAGAACTGCTTTTATCCCCCCAAACCAGCACCTTTTTGGTTTCCTCCACATGCTGGTAGCCATTTTCCGAAAAGCCCAGACTGGCATCCTCCAACGGCATCTCACATTCCAGCTGAAGCTGGGGTTCCAGATGGAATACATAATCGTATACCCCTGGCTTACCCTGGACCAGGAATTCATCCACCAGGGAATCCTCGGTAATGTGCAGGTTGCGCTGGTAATCAATACCCTCGTAGACATCCAATGCCAAACCCGAAAAAGCTGTTCTGCATCAAAGTGCGGCACTTGCCCGATGCACCGAAGTGATATCCTGGCCGTTCCAGCATACGGTATTATGAGACAAGGTCTTTCGATGCCACCTTCGTTGCACAGCCGGGACTGGTAACCCGCATTGAAAGATCCCGAGAAATGCGCTGATCTTTATACATCACCTCGATGTTCATAATATCCGGATGGGCATGAGATTTGCCGTTGAGGCCATATTTCACAAACACATTCCAGTTGTTGTTGCGCAGCATGGCAAAGTTGGAGGTGGGGGAATGTATTGGAGACATGGGCCACCGGCCGGTAATCGCTGTAATCAAAATCGATGTTGAACAGCAGCTGTTCCAGACACACTGTCCCGCAGCAGTAATAAGGCTCCGAAAGGGGCAGAGTGGTGCGAGGATTGGGGTCGTTCTCACGATTTTTAGCAGATTGCCCACCTTGCTCTTTTCGCCAAAAGGCCCGGGCGGCGGTGTGATACACATAGCTGAATGTGCGCAGATTCAAATTGGGCCAACCGTCGTTGGGATTGGGCGAGATACAGGTTGTCAAAGGCGTATTCGTAGGCTTTCTCAAACATCCGTTCAAAAAATCGCTGTGCTCTCCTGGCCAAAATCATACCCGTAAAATCTTGCTGAAGAGGAACAGATAAAAACGCCCTCCAACAAAAAAGAAGTTGTAGTGGATGGAGCCTTCGTACCAGAAGCCGTCGGCAGTCACACCCTCGGCCAGCTGACGCCGGATATTAAAGGGGGCTGGTGAAGGCGTAATCGATCATCTCCTGATCCTTCATGGCAAGACCCATCACACCGATGGCAGCCAGCGACCAGCAGCTGATATTGTGGATCTCCACCGCCTGGGGAGCCAGCAGCCGGAACATCCCCCCGGAAAAGCTTGCGGTGCACATTTTCCAGCCATTCCTGCTCCAGTTCAGGGCGCAAAAATCTCAATGGTCTGGATAAAGCGGATAGCTACGATGGCCTCATTCAGGCCCCTGAGGCATCATTTTTTCCGCATCCCCACTTCATGGTTTCGTAGCTGTCAAAAATCTTGTTTTCCTTGTTGTGCAGCACGAACTCATGGTAATGAGCCGCGTAAAAAAATCGATCACCTGCAAAGCGTAGTCCCGGTATTTTGTCTCACCGGTGGCCTTGTATACCGCAGCCGAAACCAGAGCCAAAACCACAGCCCGGTTGCGATAGAAGGTGACCCAATACGCCATCCTGCACATCGTTGAATATACCTTTCGCAGATCTCACACCGGTGGCTGGCGAATTCAAATCAAAATCAGCCTGCCGCCATCGTCATCACAAAAAATAGTGGTGCCCCATCGGCTCAGCTTGGCGGGCGAATCGCAGAAGGAGGGGCAGAAAGTCATCTACGTCCTTCTTCATCGCCAGAATCGCCTGACGATTGCGGGGCAGTTGTACCAGTTCACAGAACCGGTCGTTTACATAGTTCATAGTTGGTTTCTCTTTCTCTGCACAGCGTTTACAGCGAATACTCCGCCGTTTCTGCTCCATCCCTGGTCACCCGCAGACGCACCGGACTGCGGCCAACGCCGGCATCGTATTCCCCCCACCGTCAGCTTGTATACGTTGCCGTTCCATTCCAGGTGAAGCATTCCCTGCTGGCAGCAAACCTTGGCCTCGCTGCCGGCAAAAAAGTAAAACACTCAAAGAATACTTGGCTGGTCTGGGGGGGTCTGGGAATCGGTAGACAGGGTATGGATGCAGGTGCGGCACAGCTTGTCCTGTTCCTGGGTGGTCATCACACTGACCACCTGCTGTTCATACTGCCGCGTCTCTGTCGGTGCGCTGGAAAATACCTGGTATCGGATATCTCCTGTCTCCATGGGATACCGGTATCCTTTTTCCTGGGGACAGGGCAGCGGATCGGTGTTGCAAATGACCGAATAGATATGGCTCTTTGGCTGTTGAAAATATCCGCAAACAGCCAGAAGCCCAAACCGTCGGTCACCAGCACCCGGCTTACCTCCTGCATCTGCATATGGCGGGGATACACCCCTGCTGTCTCGCCCCGGTAAACGGGCCAGGTTTCCCTACCTTTACGCAGGAAACAAAACCGCCGTAGCTTTCGGGGGAAAAGTCTTTTCCCTCTTCCTTCTGCCGCTGCTCCACACTGGTCATATAGACGTCGTTGACGTCCTGGGCGTCGGTATATCTACCATCCACCAGCAGGACATTGTGGTTATCCGGCATCAGATTGCGGTTGTAACCGTCCTCACAGGTGAAATATTCGCCGCCGCTGGCAAAAAATATAGGACAAATTGTCGGGGTGATGGTGAGACAAAGAAAACAGATCGATCCCCTCGTCTTGCAGGATGATCTTCCAGCCTTCCCTCCATTGCTTGGCGCCTCCCGGCGCGCCGCACTTGATGGAAAACACCCGGGCGTCCCGCTGCCAACTGCTGCGCAGAGCCAGCAGACCCAAATCCTCAAAATACCGAGCCAGGGGGCAAATCGTCAAACTCCCGCTCTTCCACCGAGGGGTCGTACCATAAAAACTCGAAAATCGCTTCGGGCAGAATTCCGGGCTTCACCTTGCTGTTGGCAGCTTCCTGAGCAAGGAATTCCTTCACCACCATATTTCCCAACTTCTGGGCATGGCCGTTGCGGTATTCCGCCGCTACCTTGTAGTAAACACAGACCGGATGGCTGCTGTAACGGTCGTGGCAGTCGCCGTAGTTCATCTGCCGGGTAAAATCACCGTTGCACTGGTACAGTCGATAATAAAAGGTGTTTTTTCAAGTAGGGGCTGGATTGGAAATAATCGATTCCTTCCTGCACCTTCAGCAGATGAGCATAGACAAACAGCCACATGCCGCCGTAGCGCCAATAGGTGACGCCCTCGTAGTTGGAACCGTCCTCTGCCATCAAGTCAAACACCCGGGCAAAGTCCTCTTTGGCTTCGCTTTATATATGTATCGGCTTCCTCAGCCTGTCCCTGCATGGCATAGCCGGCGGCAGCCAGCCCCGTCATGTTGATCAGTTGTGGTTCTGGTAAAAAGTTGGTGGACCAACCGCTGCCGTAGGTATCACGGCGATAGTCGAACATCACCTTAGCATGGTGACGGATCTTACAGAAGATCCGCTGCTTTTCCTCTTCGGAAAGATAGGGCTTCAACCAGTCGTAGAGAAAGGCCAAACAATATCCAGGACGCGGATAAATCTACATTTACCAGATGGGCATTTCCCCATTTCATAGGACAGCACCGTGTTCATAAACCGCTTGGCATCCTGCAGATACTGTTCGCTGCCGCTGAGTCGGTAGGCCAGGGCCAGGTTAGCAATTGCAATGCCCATATATGTTGTGCTTTCCTTAGGATGTTCCAGAGGCAGCTCCATCTGCTTGTATCGGTCGGCCTGTTCCAGCAGACGCTTGTACTGCATAGCACGACTGGTATCCAGCTGCAGGCAATAGGGTTTCAAATCACCGATAAATATCAATCGATTCACCTTCTTTTTTACTTACATACCGTAGCAGAACCGGTGCGGATTGCCCGCAGTTTGTCTGTCAGGCCGGTGATGGCACTGTAAAACAGAGTATATAGGGTGGCAAAATCCGAAGGGTTTCGCCAGCCACCACCACCGTTTCTGGGGACAGCCCTAGCAAACCGACTAGAAACAGGTTGATATTTTGGTAGCTGAGATATACCAAAATCACCACCAGCATACTCAATCCCAAGTCGCCCAGTGTCTGCAAAGCCCGCTGCCAGCCCTTTTTGTTGCGGTACCTGTGGTTTACAATCTCACCGCCCCGCACGATGTCAAATACATTGTACGCGATGGGATTGTACACCACAATGGTAACAAGGCCGATACCCACTCCCAGGAAAAAAAGATCAGGTCGATGGGACTGGTGTATCCCCCTGCCTGGGTACCGAAGCCAATCATAAAAATAGCACATGCCCAAATCCACCAGCGCAGCAGCGTGGCTTTGGCATTGTCTGAGATTTTTTGCGACGAGTATGCTTTTTATCCATTTTTCCTTACCTTTCCGTATGCTTTCTGCATGTGTCGATCAAAAGCAGAACACCGGACAGAGCGAACATAGCCATAAGTGCCAGGCTAAACCATACTGCCTTTGTATACCATGGCTGGTTCCAGCGAATTTTGGGTACGGATAGCTGTTTGATAAATAGATACCAAGTCTGCCCCCATGCCCACAGTGGCCGCACACAGAGCGATAGTAGCGTATCCCGCAAAGGAACGGCTCACATGCACTTGGGTGGATTCAAACAGAGTAACCAACCCCAACAGCACAAACAGAAACATGATGAATCCGCATATCTGATTTTCCAGCAGCAGCAGAGCGCTGGTGTGCACATAGGTGAAAATCAGATGCGCAATCGCTGCCACTGCAATGAGCAGTTTGGCCACTGTCTGGATATGGATGTTTTCTTTCAGTTCACGCATGGTCGTCACCTGCTTCCATATGTAAGATCGCTTCGCCCGTTTCGGCATCGAAGAAATGCGCCCGGGACATATCCGGCTTGAGATACAGCCGGCCGCCAAAGCAGGCCGATGTATCGTCGATACGGCACTGTACATCCTGCTGCTGAATCTGCGCGTGGATGATGAGATGGCTGCCCATAAATTCTTTAGCCACAAAATCCGCCTTGAAAGTACCATCGCCGGCCTCTTCTGCAAGGCTGAACACCTCGGGATGTAAACCCAGGATCACTTCCTTGGAGCTCCAGGCCTCCAGCTTGTGGGCTGCCCAAGGGGCGAGACGCAACCGATTTTCACCGCACACGAAGGTTTCCCCTTCCAACTTGCCGCGGATAAAATTGATCTGGGGCGAGCCGATAAATCCCGCCACAAACATATTCACCGGCAGTCCGTAAATTTCCAGGGGCGTACCCACCTGCTGCACCACACCTTCCTTCATCACCACCATACGGTCAGCCATGGTCATGGCCTCGGTCTGGTCATGTGTGACGTAAATAGTAGTCACCTTTAAGGCTTCTCTGCAGCTTTACGATCTCGATGCGGGTGCTGTTGCGCAGTTTTTGCATCCAGATTGGACAGCGGCTCATCCATCAGGAATGCCTTGGGATGACGAATGATGGAACGTGCCAGAGCCACCCGCTGTTTCTGTCCACCAGAAGCTGCCCCGGCAGCCGGTTGAGATATTGCTGGATATCCACCGTTGCCGCCGCCTGTTGGACCTTGTCATAGATGGCCGTGTCCTTCTGGTGCTGCACCTTCATGCTGATACCCACATTGTCGTACACCGACAAATTGCCGTACAGCGCGTAATCCTGAAATACGATGGCAATATCCCGCTCCACTGGAGGACGGTTGTTGATCACCTTGCCGTCCAACAGCAGCTTGCCGGAGGTGATCTCCTCCAGGCCCGCCAGCATGCGCAGAACGGTGGATTTTCCACAGCCGGATGGTCCCACAAAGACGATAAACTCGCCGTCATCCACATCCAGATTGAAATCATGGATGGCATGAAACCCATTGGGATACACCTTGTTTACATTCTGAAACTGTATTTTTTCCCATCTGTATGCCTCCATCATTTACTGGTTCGATGTGCCAGCTGCTTCTGCAGCCGGCGTCGTTTGGAGCTTTTGCGCAGGCTGTTGCCACCAGCAGCAAACAACAAAGCCGCTCCCCGCTAGGTTGGCGACCAGGATGATCTGCTCACGGTCATAAGGCTGTAGCACAAAGGGTACCAGCACAAACTGACGAAGCAGCATATAACCGCCCACAATCAGACTAACTGCTGCCCAAGGTATTTCATACACATTCACCTTCACCGCACAGGTAAACAGCAAGAACAAAAGGAAAATGTTCACGATCACCGCAACGCCCATCATAAAGGTAACCGGCATCACGTCCAGAATACTCACCACATACACAAATTCCAACAGGGTGGCCAGCAAGATCATGGCGTAGGAAGGCGCATCCTTTTTATAGAGGGTAACATATACCTTTTTCTCTTTTTCCGAAATATCCGGCTTCATATCAGGCGCCTCCCTTCTGCAGTTTTTGTATCGGATATGGCTGAGCAGCAGCACCGCCGCAAAAAGCTACGCAGACAATAATCTGCACACTATATATCCCGATACCCACCTGAAACGTAGTAAATTTGAGTTCATACCCGGTGATTCCGTCAGCGTACAGATACTGAAAATCCAGTCCCTTGTAATACGCCCAGATGGCGAGAATGTTGCGAATGGCGTTCACGGCGCCAAAGCAGCAGCAGCCCATATACACCGTCATCACAGCAGCCGCAAAGCGGTCCGGCACAGCTGTGCGGATCTCCAAAAGAACAATCATCAAAATACCGATAATTCCCACAATGGCCCACACCAGGATTTGCCGGTTGAATCCCTGCAGGATCACCTCGTAAAACTGGGCGATTTGTTTGTTTTGAGGCATTTTCAGTCCAAACAGGTCGTTGTATTCGGTCATGAATACCAAGGTGTACAGGAATACCACAATGGCCGTCACTGTGTATACGGCCGACAGAATAACCTGTCCCCGAAATATTTTTTTTCATAGTCAAGCCCTCCATTGTTTGTTTCGGGGAGACCGAGGTCTCCCCGAAACAGCACGCGCACAATTATTGGGCCGCGGTCATCACCTGATATGCCTGCTGATAGGCAGTAACATACGCATCCAGGTTTCTTGCTTCAAATGCAGCCAGATATTCGTTGTAATCGGCCGGAATGGAGATGCCGTTCGGAGCATTCCCTTGGCATTGTACCGCACGATGTTGAACATCTCCTCGCTCAGATCTTCCATACCCATGGTAGTGGTTTCGGAAATAGCCTCCTTCTGACGCAGCGTCAAAGAGAACACAGGAGGAACCATCTTGTAATAGTTGGGGTTATCACCCTTGATACCTTCGCCCGCGTAGGTGGCAAAGTGTGTGGTGGAATTCTGCAGCAGCTCCCGGCCTTCAAATCCACGCTCGGAGGTATACTGGTATTCGAAGCCGATATCCTTCTGGTAGCCGATGGGAATCAGGCAACCCAGCCAGTCGCGCAGGAAAGTGGAAAGGTCGCCCTTGGCCACGGAAGCGCAGGTCTCCATCACCCAATCGGTGTACTGGGGATATTCCTTGCCATCGGGTCCGGTATAGGTCTCGTTTTCCTTCAGGGAACATGGGCAGGCCGTAGTTCTGCAGGGTGGAGCCTTCTTCGGTGAAGAAGTAGTCCAGCAGAGCGCAGGAGCGGTACAGCTCAGCATCGGTGGCGCAGCCGGCTACAGAGATGGACCAGCCATCAGGCTTGATGGCGCGGCCATTGTCGATATAATACTGCCACACGCCGTTCACCTTGGCCACCGGGGGCAGCACCACCACGATGTCCTTGTTAAGGGAATCAGCAGTGGAAGAAGCCTGCCAGTCAAGGTGATAAAGCCATAAGCGGGCGCTTCGCTCTCGTCAGTGCCCCACAGGGTGCTGCGGGAAATGGTCTTGTTGGTCGATCATAACAATCGGAATAAATCAGGCCCTCGGCCTCCATATCCGACAGGTAGCACAGCACATCGCACATACCCTCGGTGGGAGTAGGTATACTGCAGGGTACCGGTTTCATCGATATACCAACGGGAAGTATAGCTGTCGGCGCTGTGTGCCTTCACACCGTCAAATAGGTGGACAGACGCAGCAGATCTTCCGGTAGGAAGACTGGCGGGCTAAACATGGGCCACACGGTGTCCGCCTTACCCTGTGTCAGATAGGTGGGATTGGCCTTGATGCAGCGCATCAGCGCAATGAGCTCGTCGATGTCATAGGCTGCCTTTTCACCCAGAAACAGCTCAGAGGGCTTTTCGTAGTCATAGTTGTCGGCTGATGCTGCTGCACCATGGCCTTGGTGAGGGGGTCTCACCATTCTTCACAGCCAGTTCGTTCTGGATCTCAATGATGCTCTGATCAGTTTTCTTCGTGATTTCAACGCCTTCTTTAGGGTCACGGTGCCGCCGTTGTCGCCTCCGCGGGTGTTGTCGCCCACATAGAAGCCATCGTAGTAGACTTCAAACTCGCCGTTGGTATCGTAAGCCGCGTTGGGATCATCCAGCAGCATGGTCACCCAAGACTGCCGCAGGCTGAAGCTGCAGGCAAAGTTGTTCCAGCTCTGCAATATAGGGTGCGTGGTAGATGTTGCCGTCATATGCAGTGATGGCGGTTTTTACATCGGGATTGGCATCCAGATAGAGCCTTAAAGTTGGGCATATAGCCCCTGGGCCATCATGTCGCTGAGATTGACGAATTTGCCTTCAGTGCCGTAGTACATCAGATGGAGTCAGCAATAGAGTTACCGCCAAAATGTTGGCCTCGGGAGAAGTTGGTGGTAGAGGCGATATCAATCATCTCAGTGGCTTTCTGGTCCTGGGTTGTGATATCGGTGAGTTCACAGTTAAGGGCCGTTTCCACATAGTCCCACATGGGTTTGAGCATACCGGCGGTGTACACGGTGCCGTCGGGCAGGGTCAGGGGATTCCTGGTTGTAGGTGATGGTACGGGACTTGTTGCCAGGCCCGCATAGTTGATTTTGAGGGGCTTACCTTTTCGGTGAGGTCGGTCTTGTCCTCGGTGGACTGGGTCTGTTCGCTGCTGGCCACAGATTCAGCCCCGGCGCTTCCCGCCTGGTCCACGATGGTGGAGCCGCACCCGGACAGGGTGGACAGCAACATGGTGCCCGCCAGCATAAAGCCGGCAAATTTTCGCATTTTCATTGTATCCTCCTTAATTTTATTATCCTTTCACGCCGCCCATATTTACGCCTTTTTGCAAAATACTTCTGGATGTAAGGATAGATAGCCAAAACCGGAATGATGGAGCAGATGATGATGGCATACGCCAGGCTGTCTGCCGAGTAGGACAGAACCACCGGCGATTCATCGTACAGCTTCTGGTAGTTTTCGATGAGCTGCCGCAGATACACCTGCAGCGGCTGCTGGTGGGGCCGGTGAGAAGCATCGGGACCAGTAGTACCCGTTCCAGCGGCTGATAGCGTAAAACAGCGTCACCGTTGCAATGCTGGCCGTGGACATGGGCACATAGATATCTTTAATAAAACAGCTGGAATTCGTTGGCGCCGTCCACAATGGCGGCCTCCTCCAACTCCTTGGGGATGCTGCTGAAATAGTTGCGCAGCAGAATGATGTTGTAGGCCTGCACGCCAAAAGCCACCACCATGCCCCAGCGGTTATCCACATGCATGCTCTTATAATTCAGATACAGGGGGATCATACCGGCGCTGAACCACATGGTAAACACCAGCAAAAAGTTCCACTGGCGGCGGAATTTCAGCTTTTTCTTCTGCAAAAGCATAGGCACCGGTGAGGGAAATACCCATGCTCCAGGCGGTGCCGATCACCGTAAAACAGGGTGTTGGCATAGGGCAATCCAAAATCCCTTACTTTCGATGACCATTTCATAGGCCTGCAGGGGTGATGTCCTTGGGCAGCAGGGTGATCAGACCGCTTTCGTAGGCCAACTTTCCGCTGATGGACACGCTGAAGGCGTATACAATGGGGTACAGCGTGACAAGGGCAAAGGCAATCACCAGCAGATAGGAACACACCTTGAATATCTTTTTCACTTTTTGTTCAGTAATCCCATAATCAGATTCTCCTATTTACCACAGCGAAGTATCGGATATGTTGCGGCTTATGGAGTTGGCTCCGATCACCAGCGCAAAAAGCAATCAGTGAATTGAACAGACTTACCGAAGCTCCCATGCCATAGTTGGCCGACAAAATACCAATGCGCTGTTCGAAGGTGGACAGAACGTCTGCCGTCACATACACGTTGGAGTTGTACATCAGCAGCACCCGTTCATACCGATGGAGAGCATATTGCCTATGCGCATGATCATGATGATCGAGGGTAGGGGCCATGCCCGGGAAAAGTGACATACCGCAGCTCCTGCAATTTGTTGGCGCCGTCCACCTTCATGGCCTCATACAGCGTGGGCGATATGCCCATGATCGCCGCAAAATACACGATGGGCTGTATCCGCTTTCCTTCCAGATGCCCACCGCTATGTACAGAGGCCGGAAATAGTTGGCCTTGGACAGCATGGACACCCCCTTCCTCCAGCCATCCCATATTCTGAAACAGGGGCTGCCAGCACACCGGTGGAATGAACACCGCTGTACACCAACATAATGGTGATGCCGGTAATGGTTACTTCGGAAAGGAAGTGAGGCAGATAGGTCGCGGTCTGGGTAGCCTTGCGGACAAAGCCATTGCCGATCTCGGAAAAAAGTACCGCCAGAATGATTGGTACCGGAAATCCAAAACCAGGCTGTAGGCGTTGATCACAAAGGTATTGCGGAAGGCCTGCCAGAACTGTTCCTTGTTGACGCCGGCCACCAGATTTACGAAGTTGTCGATGCCTTTGAACTCGCTCATCCAGATGCCCAGACTAGAATCGTACCGTTTGAAGGCTATCAGAAGCCCGCCCATTGGCTTATACGCCCACAGTGCAAACAAAAGCACCACAGGCAGCAGCAAAACATACAAACGCCAATCCTGGACCAGCGCATGGATTAGTTCTCTGCTTTTGGGTTTGCGCATTTTAATTTCGTTTTGAACCATTTGCTATACATTCCTCCTTTTGTTTTCCTCTGAACACAGGTTCTATATCCATCCCTCCGTTTCTCTGCCCGGCACGGAACATATTTTCTGAAGCATTTCCACCACCCTCCGGATAAAGGCCGACGATAAGGTTGAATGATTTGCTGCGTCAGCTTCGCCATTTCAGCGTATATGTCATCTCAACATCACCGCGCAAACCGCGCAGATGATGGTTCAATGCAGTAAAAGTTTTATCCAACCGGACCCATACCTCGCGCGGAGTACAACCATCGCCACCAGCAGGGGCAAACAAACCTGTAAGGCCGTTGCTCACCATCATTACAATTCCCATGGCAGTGCCGCCAGACAGAGCCGTAAAGCTGCTTGAGGGCAAACAAAATGGGAAGACGGAAAATGAATAGCCTTGCAAAATTAATGCCAAAGGACAGCTTGGTATATCCGAAGGCATACAAAAGCGCCATAATCGCCGCATGTACTGCAAGAAAAATATTGGAAAACATCTCCAGCAAAAAATCTGCCGGATCAGTTGGGCAAACACTGCATCTCCGCCCGAAAATACCGAGAGAATCGGGTTGAGAAATATCCATGTAGTAAAAATCCCAATGTTCCCCAGGCCACGTCCACCAGAAATACGCTTTTGAACACCTTCAGGGGCACGGTCTTTCTTCCCGCTTCCGATATTCTGGCGGATAATGGAAGCACCGCCGTCACCGATGCTTCCTGCCGGAACCGTAGACAATGCGCTGATACTGTTGGACACTCCCAAAGCGCCTACTGTCTGGGTACCATAGTCCACTCCTACCGAGTTCACTACCACCCGGTACTGAAAGCAAATTTTTCTGCCATCACAGGGAGAGAAATACCAAACAGCTTTTGATAAACAGACGGTCCATTCGGATATATTCCAGTGATATCCCGAATACATCCTTTGGATCCCCAGGCTGTATATACCGATCAAAAGTCACAAGCAGGGTTGGAAAGCAAAGTGGAAAAAAGCGATCATCCACAACACCTTGGCGGAATATCAGAACGAACACTCCCGACAGAGTGAATTTTGCCGCAGCCATCAGAAGATTCACACCCAATACCCTGCCGCCGTTCCCGCGCGCCTTTTCGATCGCTACATACACATTGTTGAAGAGACAAACACCAGGTTCACCATGATCACCCGGTAATAATTCCAGCCAATCTCCACCAGTTCTTCGGGGGTGTTGGCCAAGCGGAGCACCATTTGCCAGACAGTATCAGCGAGATTGCCAGCAGCAACGCGCCGCCTACGAGAAAAAAGGTGGTGTTCACCGTTTTTTGACATTTTTCATAATCGGCGGCGCCATGGAAATCCGGCAATAAAGTTCCCTGCTCCGATGGAAGGCCTGTTCCCACGGCTGTCACCGAGTTGTTTAGCTGGTTGAAAAACGAAACCGCCGCCACCGACTCCGGATTGATGCGGGCTGTAATGGCCAGGTCGAAAACTCTGAACAGTTCGTTTAACAGCTGGAACGCCGCCATGGGCACACACACCGTCAAAACCCCTTTGGTATATTTCCTTCCAGAAACAATTCTCTTTTTTCAGATCCTTTTCCGCAACTGTAAGCGCCATCTTTTCGCCAGACCTTTCTCAGCGTTTATCCTATCTGGTTTTGCTTCCCGGTCCAGCCGGTTCATAACTATGAACTAAGTTCATAACTTTTTCTAAACACAGTATACACTACCCCACAAAGGCCTGTCAATGCGATTTTTATCGTCGTTTTTATATATTTTTGCATCATTTTTTGTAATCGTTCACGTTTTTACACATTATTTTTTCAAATTTTTGTATTTTCCGTGCATGAAACTGCTGCAAATAAAATTCTGTTCCAAAGCAAACTTATTTATTTTTTTTTCGAGACACTTGACGAGCAGAAGCTGAATGTGCTACTCTTTTTATGAACCGTATTCACAATTTTACATTTTATAATTTAAACGGGATTTTGAAATATGAACAGAACTGTTGAACGCACGCTGGCCATCCTGGAACTGATTGCAAATAGTGAAAACGGAATCACTCTTCAGGAAATTGCGCAGGCAATGGATATGGCAAAAAGCAGCGCTTTTGTCGTTGTTCATTCGCTGCTTGAACTTCAATACATCAAAACTGTGGAAAACAACGACAAAAATACTGCCTCGACATACAATGAACATTTTCCCTTGGCATGAAGTATGTCAGCGATCTGACACTGATAAAGCAATGCGGCAGTTATCTGCCTGCTTTAGCGGAAAAAATATAATAAAACCGCCTTTGTAGGTGTTTTGAACGGCACACAGGTGGTTTATCTCTACAAGTATGTAGGCCGCAATGCGCGTCTGGCTACCTGTGCCATCGGCTCCAGCAAACCAGTATACGCCACCTCTCTGGGCAAGGTCATACTTGCCTATCTGCCAAGGGAGGAGCAGCTTTCCATCATCGACAAAATCAAATTTGTTCCCTTCACGCCATACACCATCGTTTCCAAGGATGACCTTTTAAAGAGCTGGATTCGATCCGGCAAAAGGGTATGCGACCGAAAACCGGGAGCTGGGAGAGTTTACCTTCTGTTACGGCGTTCCCGTATTTGATCATAAAGGAAATGTGATTGCGTCCATTTTCTTTGTCAGATATCGCCCTGAGCGACCAGGACGCTTCGGAGATAGTGGCCGACCTGAAGGCGGCTGCCTCGGAAATTTCAAAACTGCCGACTATACATTGCGCTAAGTCTATTTCGTTGTGTACAGATTTCTCTTGTTTCCAGAAAATGTTTGGTGCGGCATTTGTGCTCTGCGCTGACTTTATATATATTTTTTCTTTCAACCAGACAGACGCCGAACCCCGGAACATTTTAAGACAAAAGAACAGGAGTGAATTAAATGGCTTTACACGTCGTCAACGAAGCCCGACGCTGCTTGAACTGCAAAGTACCTCAATGCAGAAAGGGTTGTCCCATCAATACGCCTATTCCCGATATGATCCAGCTGTTTTTACAGAATCAACTGGAGGCAGCGGGAGAAATGCTGTTTCTGAACAACCCCCTCAGCATTGTTTGTTCTCTGGTATGCGATCATGAAAAGCAATGCGAGGGCCACTGTGTGCTGGGACGAAAAGGAATGCCGGTACATATATCCAGCATTGAAAATTACATTTCCGACGCTTATCTGGATCGCTTGTCCCCCGTTTTGCCGGCTTCTTCCGGAAAGCGGGCTGCTATCATCGGAAGCGGTCCTGCCGGAATCACCATCGCTGTGCTTCTGGCTCAAAAAGGACATGATGTAACAATCTTTGAAAGTCGGGAAAGAATCGGCGGCGTGCTTCGTTACGGCATTCCGGCATTCCGGCTTCCCAAAACAATATTGGATCGTTATAAAACACAGCTGCTGAAAATGGGCATTCACATTCGGCCAAACACCTCCATAGGCGGTGCCTTAACGGTGGATGACCTGCAGAGAGATGGCTATCAGGCAATTTTTATCGGAACCGGCGTATGGCGTCCCAAAAACTTGAATCCCCGGGGAAAGCCTGGGTCACGTCCACTTTGCCATTGATTATCTCGTTGATCCCGATGTATATGATCTGGGCGAACATCTGGCAGTGATCGGTGCAGGCAATTCCGCTATGGATGTTGCACGTACTGCGCTGCGAAAAGGCACCAAAAAGTAAGTGTGCTTTGCCGCGGTCCAAAAGCAGCCGCCAGCCAACGTGAAGTGGATTATGCGGTAGCGGATGGCGTAGAATTCCTGTATGGCGCACGCACAGAATCGATTGACAGGGACGGAGTGTGGTTCAAACAGGCAGAGTTTGATCAGGATGGAAATATCTGCCGCCTGTCTGAACCAATGCTGTTCCATGCAGACGGCGTGATCATAGCTGTAAGCCAGGGGCCCAAAAACAAAATTGTGAGCACCACCTCCGGTCTGCAAACCACAGAGCATGGCCTTCTGTTCACCGATGTTCACGGGAACACCACCCGTCCTGGCATTTTTGCCAGCGGTGATGTGGTATTAGAGCGCGCACCGTAGTGGAAGCTGTAAAATATTCCAAGGAAGTTGCTCAGGTTATGGATGAGTATCTTTCTTCCATTCAGGACTGACCCATACAAAAAGCCGACCGCTGGCAGCGGTCGGCTTTTTGTATGGGAGCATACTCCGTTGCAGCACTGCCTTTTTCTTGCAATCCAAGCACATCCATGTTATGATTATAAAGGTCATATGACCCGAAAAACATCCCCCCTTTATGCGAGGAGAAAGGAGTTGCTCCATGCTTTCAAACCAATGGCTGAACATCCTGATTGTTGGTATTTATTTTGTTTTTCTCATTGTAATAGGATGGATTTTTTCGAACCTTTTCTTCCAATACCAGTGACTATTTTAAAGGCGGAGGAAAAAATGCTGTGGTGGATGGTGGGTTTCCACCGCATTCATGACGCAATTCAGCGCTTGGTCTTTTACCGGTGCTGCCGGCAAGGCTTTCAGCAATGGTCTTTCTGTAATGATGATTTTCTCGGTAATGCTCTGGGATATTTTTTCAATTATCTCTTTTTGCCGCCAAATCGCGGCAAGTGCGGGTGGTAACTGCTATTGAGGGAATTCGGCTCCGCTTTGGTAAGGTAAATGAACAGGTATTTACTTGAGCCAGCGTTCCCAGCAGTATTTTCCAGGCGGGCATCTGGCTGAACGGTCTTGCCATTTTTGTATCTGCCGTATTCGATATACCCATGTCCACTAGAGCACATTGATCTCGGCCTTTGTCTATGTTATTTTTCCTTTTCTGCAACGTTTTCATATTCCTAATGTGGTAGGGAATGTAAGGTCATGTGCGGCCATATTCTGGATTGTTTCGACCGCTATTTTGATCTGTCGCACAGCCGGGAGGCTATGCTGCGTTTTGCGCACACCCAGTTAGACAGCTCGCGCAAATCGGTCGCCAAAAAGCTGCGCGTTTCCTGCAAAAGCATGAGCTATAAGCGGGGGGATCTTTTTCTTAGACACGCCGGCACGATGCTGTCAGGGGTAAAATTGGGGTAAAGGGACAGGGAATTCAAGTTTTTGCCAAAGCAAAAAACAGCGCTGAATCAAATGATTCAGCGCTGTTTTTGGTGGTTGCGGAGACAGGACTGTCAGCGGCTCCGCGCTGGCTGCAATTAGCGTACTGCGCAGGAAAGCCAATCGCAAAAAGTAAACAAAATGGGTACCCGCCTATATCAGCGCACGGAAACCATATCCATAGGGTTTACACGCACGCCATTCTGCATTACCTCAAAATGCAGGTGGTTGCCGGTGCTGTCACCGGTACTGCCTACATAACCAATCCACTTGACCAGCCGTCACGGTTTTCGCCCCGCCGTGACGGCTGATGCAGTCATGTGGGCATACCGCGTAGACAGGCCCGCACCGTTGTCCAGCAAAACTTGGTTGCCGTAGCTGTTGTTCCAGCCGCTGACCAAAACAGTTCCGCTGTGGGCAGCGAGGATCGGCGTCCCCTCCGGTGCGGGAATGTCCGTACCGCGATGCCCGGAGTTACCATAAGCGTCTGCTTCACCGAAATTGCAGGAAATATAGGTGTGGCCGGGCAGCGGCCAGCATAACTCGCCATCCGCAACAGCAATCCCGCCGCACAGGGCAAGCAGGCTGGGGCGCATTTCATCGGAGAGAAGTTCGTGCAATATATCGTTTTGGTCTTGGGTGAAATTGGTACGACTCGGCCAGTTCATCCACAGTTTTGCTGCTGACGGTGATGTGCAAAATATAGTCGGTCTGCTGCTCCGGGTCGGGGTCGTCCTCGGTGGGTTCGGGAGTGGTGTCTACTTCTTCGACCTCGTAGGTGATCTCGTGCATAGACCAAAAGGCGTCTTGGATACTCTGCTTTTGGGCGGCATTGATAACGATAACATCGCTGTCATTGAGTTGAGGTTGGTATCTACCGCAAAGACGGCCAGCACTTCAGGCCAGTAGCTCGCCCAAGTGTGGCCGTCCTCGTAGTCGTAGGTGATCGTAGTTTCGCTGCACTCCGGATGCGCAGACACAATGTCATTGATGACCGTGCCGAAGTCAGCATTGGCGTCGGCAACGATTTCGGCAATAGGGATGCTGTTGGGATCGCCGGATTCATCGGCAAACAAGATGCCCATCGGTGAGCCGATCACCGCCGCAGCCGCGCCTATGACCATCGCCAGCAACAGCACCACGCCGCCCGCGCCAAGCAGGGCCAGCAGCGAACCGGCTGCACGCCGTATCGTGCGCGTCAGTATCGCTTTCAGCCGCAGCCACGCAGCTTGCAGCAACGTGCGAATCCTGCCCAGCGCTGCTTGTCGGATGCCACCGGAAAAAGCAGGGACAGTATCGGGCAGTCTGACGCCGCTGCCAAGTACCGTGCCGCCCGCCTGCTTTTTGCAGATGGCGGCGCACCGTTTCGCGCGTGAGGTGTTGGCGTTTCAGCGCCTGCATTTTGTCACGGTAGGAATCGGGCGTTTTGATCTCCCGCTTATCCAGCGCCTTTTGCCGAAAAGCGCTGGCGTTTGATTTCTCCGGTCAGTGGATTGCCCCAAAGGGGGGATTTTCTGTTTCAGCGGGCTGGGCGGCGTGTGTGGTTGGCACACGCTGGCGCTTTTCCCTGTAAAATCCGAAATTGACGGTAGCTGATTCGTCCTGTGTCCAGCGCCTTGCTTTGCAGGTTTTCTGCCGCCTGTGGGCTTTTTCGGAAACAACCGTCTGGGCGTATTCTTCCGGCGTCTGCTGCTCGGTATCTGCTGCAGATTCCGCCTGCCGCACTGTCTGCTTTCGCTTGGCTTCAGCTTTTTGCAATGCCGCGCGTATCAGCCGCTTGCGCTTATACTCCATAGTCAGCGCTCCCCACGGTTGGCGGCGCTGCGCTCCTGCATCAGGCGTTTATACTGGTCAGGGGTGCATTTCATCGGCATAATGCCAACGGGGGCCGGCAAGAACAGCTCCGGGTCACGAAACAGCTTTTCGTAGTGGCGGACCTGCTTGTCGGTCAGGCTGCAAAATTCCTCCCCGGAAAAACCGCAGAAAAAGAAATTGCCCGCGATTACATCGTAGTCCTCAATGCAACGGTTCAGCGGCAGACCGTCCACCTTGCCCGAATCGTTGCAGACAAGCGCCACATTGTCCTTTGACCACGGGTATACGG